>Ga0315900_10003444_pt1 | contig 23149 bp, 20 predicted proteins | sample LakEriMetagenome_FD_203521 | JGI IMG/M metagenome (GOLD analysis project Ga0315900, IMG submission 203521) | Freshwater fungal communities from buoy surface, Lake Erie, Ohio, United States - Buoy 12 MA114 | ecosystem: Environmental > Aquatic > Freshwater > Lake > Lake biofilm | place: USA: Lake... | reverse complement strand
CAGAAAGCCCTTCCACATCCAGAAGGGCTTGCCCATCCACTCAGAAACCAGGAAATCCATCCCCAAACCTCATTTCCTACGGCGCGGATCAGCCATAGGGGGCCGAGACCGCGCAGGGTTGCACGATCCGACATCACGGCAGCTGCCTATAGTTGGCAGCCCCGCCAGAGGGGCCCGGATGAGAGTTACATGATGGAAGCCAGTTTGCTTTTCAACCCCCATTGCGGCTGGCCCCGCGAGAAACCATTTAAGGGTTTGCGCGGCAACCCCTTGGCGTTTAGGTTGCCGCCATGTCATAGGGTCCGAAGAACCGCTCCGGCGGGACTTCCAACTGGGAATTGAGGCGTCGCAATGGGTTCCTTCAGCATCTGGCATTGGCTTGTGGTTCTGCTGGTTGTTCTGCTGCTTTTCGGCAGCGGTAAGATCAGTGGGCTGATGGGCGATCTGGCCAAGGGCATCAAGTCCTTCAAGCAGAATATCAAGGAAGATCAGGCGGATGCCTCCATGGAGGCGCAGGCTCAGGGCCAGTCCCAGCCGGCCGGCAGCATCCAGGGCCCCGCCGCAGCGTCTTCCACCGCGCAGTCTGCTTCCGCGCAAAACACGCCCCCTCGTCCGGGCGCCTGACCGCCCTTCCCGCCCTCGCGCCATATGGGCGGGGGCGGCGTGATCCCCTTAGCCGGGCGCTCAAGCCTGGATTTGGGGTCAATCAGACTATTCAGGCTGCCGGGCCAGGGTTAGAAAACATAAGCCTCTTTCACCGCGTGGAGGGCCCGCGCCATGCTCACAACCTGGACTGTTGAGGACGGCCGCTGTCGCGTGCGCGAAGGCGCTATTTCCGACATCACCGCCGCCCTGCCCGAACCGGCGCGGGAAGTTGCCGGCGAAGTGGCTGAAGCCGAAAACCTTCGCCGCGCTGTCTGGATAGACTTGCTGAACCCGACCCCCGCGGAAGAACGCGCGGTGCAGCAGGCGCTCTCGCTCGAAATTCCGACGCGGGAGGAAATGCAGGAAATTGAAAGCTCATCCCGCCTTTATCGGGAAGAAGATGCACTGTTCCTGACGGCCAATTTTCTCTATGGCGTCGATTCGGGCGATTACGGTTCCACCCCAATCAGCTTTGTCTTGACCAATAGCACGCTAGTGACAGTGCGTTATGCGACACCGCGCGCCTTCACCGTATTTGGTGCACGTGCGCAGCGCCAGCCAACGCTGCTGCAATCAGCAGATGCGGTCATGCTGCATCTTTTCGAACAGATCGTGGATCGGATCGCCGATATTCTGGAAAAGGTCGGCGCGGATATGGATAGGGCGAGCCAATCCACCTTCCGCGCCTCCGAGGCCGATTTCAAGATGCAGCGGCGCAGTGATAAGCTGAAGGACGCGCTGTTCACCCTGGGCCAGGTTGGGGAAGTGACGACACGCGCATCGGAAACCCTGTTGGGGCTGTCGCGCATCCTGACTTTTGTGGGCGCCGAGAAAGCAACCGCGGTGCGCAAGGAAAACCAGACACTGATCAAGACGCTGGTGCGCGATGTGCGGTCCCTGGTGGAACATGCAGGCTTCCTGAATTCAAAGGCGCAATTCCTGCTGGATGCCGTGCTTGGCGTGTTGAATGTCGAACAGACCAATATCATCAAGACCTTTACCGTGGCCTCGGTCGCTCTCATGCCACCCACGCTGATCGCCAGCATTTACGGCATGAATTTTGAATTCATGCCTGAATTGAAATTGGCTTTTGGCTATCCCTTGGCGCTTGTGCTGATGATCGTCTCAGCCATTATGCCCATTCTCTATTTCCGCCGCAAAGGCTGGCTCTAAATCAACAAGGGAAGTTATGATGTCGCAAGCAACGCGGATCCCCGCTTCTGTCGCCACCTGCCGTTGGGGCGGGTTTGATGCGTCCTTTGCACCGGTGGCGAGCATTGCCTCGGGCGAGACCGTCATTCTGGAATGCGTCTCCGGCGGGCCAGAAGTGATGCCGGGGCCGGAGAAGGGCCTGCCGCTGCACCCCGCGATTTCCGAAATCCATGCGAAGCTGCCGAGGCTCGGTGCGCATATCATCACCGGCCCTGTGGAAGTGCGCGGTGCCGAACCAGGCGATGCGCTGCGCGTGGATATTGAAAAAATCGAACTCGGTGCGGATTGGGGCTTTTGCGGCTTTCGCCCGCTATTCGGCACGCTGCCAGAAGATTTCCCCTATCGCCGCACGCTACATATCCCGGTGAACAAGCAGGCCATGACCTGCCGCCTGCCCTTCGGGCCGCAGGATGGCGGGCTTGATCTGCCGCTGGCACCCTTCTTCGGCGTGATGGGCGTGGCGCCGCCGCCTGAATGGGGCATGGTGAACACGAAGGAACCGCGCGCCATTGGCGGTAATCTCGACAATAAGGAATTGACCGAAGGCACCACGCTATTCCTGCCCATTTTCAACAAGGGCGCTTTGTTTTCCGCCGGCGACGGCCATGGCGTGCAAGGCGATGGAGAGGTCTGCATCAATGCCCTCGAAATCTGCCTCACGGGCCACTTTAAGCTATCTGTCGTGAAGGGCGGCGGTGCCAAGGACCCGGTGCTGAAATTCCCCCGCGCTGAGACCAAGACCCATTTCATAACCATGGGCATGAATGAAGATTTGGATCTGGCGATGAAGCAAGCCTTGCGGGAAATGATCGCCTTCATCTGTTCACGCACCAATCTTTCGGATGCCGATGCCTATCAATTCTGCTCACTGGCGGTGGATTTCCGCGTAACGCAGACGGTAAATGGCGAGAAGGGCGTGCATGGCATGCTGAAGAAGGGGCTATTGTTCTGATCAGGCAAGATCCATGCTTGCCCATCCGCCCATGAACGATTAGCAAAAGAAAATGGCATCTCATCCCGCAGACCCCATCCCGCCCTTTTTCATCCTGGCGCCTGTCGCGGGCATCGCCGCATGGCTTTTGATCGGTAAGGTGGGGCTTGGGCTGGTAGCCATCCCGGTGCTTGCGGCGCTGCTCTGCAACGTGGTTGCCGCGGTGCATCATGCTGAAGTGGTGGCGCTGCGCGTGGGCGAACCCTTTGGCGGCCTGATCCTGGCGCTTTCCGTCACGGTCATTGAAGCGGGGCTCATCATTTCCCTGATGTTGTCGGGCGACGACAACCCTGCGCTCATGCGTGATACCCTGCTGGCGACGGTGATGCTGGTACTGCACGGCATTGCCGGGCTTGCCATTCTAGTTGGTGGCATTGTGCATCGGGAAAATCAGTTTCGTGTAGCGGGCGCGAATGCGATGCTCGCGGTGCTGATGCCCATGGCGGTGCTGGTGCTGATTGTGCCCAATCATGTCGTTTCAGTGCCGGGCCCGTATTACAGCGTTGGTCAATTGGCATTTGTTTCGCTGGTCTGCCTGGTACTTTACGCGGCCTTTTTGTTTATTCAGACCAATCGGCACCGCGAATATTTCCTGCCAGAAGAAAGCGCAGAAGGTGAAGTGGATTCTCGCCCAAGCGGTCGCTTGGCGCTGATGTCTTTCCTGCTGCTTTGCGTGGCGCTGCTTGCTGTTGTTATGCTCGCCAAATGCCTGGCCCCTGCGCTGGAAGAATCGGTGGGGGCACTCGGTGCGCCGGCGGCCATTGTTGGCGTAATAGTCGCGGCCATTGTGCTCATGCCGGAATCTGGGGCCGCCCTGCGCTCGGCGGCACATAATCGCATGCAATCGGCGATCAATCTGGCCCTTGGTAGCGGTGTTGCTTCAATCGGGCTGACGGTACCCACTGTGGCGCTGGTCACGTGGTGGCATGACATGCCACTGGCACTTGGGGTGTCGGCGGGACATTCGGTGTTGCTGGCGCTGGGCTTCGCGGTGGCCATACTGACTTACGGCACGGGCCGCACCAATATCCTTTCGGGCATCGTACATCTGGTTCTGGCCGCGACCTTCGTCTTCACCATTTTCGCACCGTAACGCCGGAACGCGCGGTATTCAGCATTTGGCTTTTATAAGCCTGCTGCATGATGGCCATTCTTGATAAAAATTAAGCTTCCGCTCACGGTACTGAGAGGCAGCGGTTGCGATACTGGTCCTGTTGCGCGGCTCATTCCCGGCATGCCGCGCCGCAACTGGTCCGTCTTCGGATGGTACCTTTGGGCTGGCTGGTTTGATCCAGCCGGCCCTATTTTTTTGCCGATTCCGCTTCCAGCAGGGACAGCAAGCCTTCCAGCAATTGCGCGGGCGAAGGCGGGCAACCCGGGATCAGCAAATCCACCGGCAGGACGGCGCCGATACCATTTTCGACCGCATAGGAACCCTTGAATACGCCCCCATCCACGGCGCAGTCGCCCACCGCTACCACCCAGCGAGGTTCGGGCGTGCTGGCCAGCGCGCGTTCCAAAGCTTCGCGCATATTCAGGCACGCAGGGCCAGTCACCAGTAGTACATCAGCATGTTTGGGGGATGCAACAAAGCGCAGGCCGAAGCGTTCCAGATCATAGGCGACATTCTGCAGCGCATTCACCTCCAGCTCACATCCATTGCAGGAACCGCTATCCACCTCGCGAATAGCCAGGCTGCGGCCAAGCCGTGCGCGGCTGCTGGCGGCAAGCCTTTCGCCAAGCGCCTGGATCGTCTCACGCGGCACCAGCGGCGCTTGATCCGTCAGCGGTTTCGCAAAAAGCGCGCGGGCGAGCTTCGGCCAGAGCATCACAAATCCACCCCGCTATAGGAACAATTGAAGGACTTATTACAGAGTGGGAAATCGGCGACGATATTGTCTTCAATGGCTGCCTCCAGAAGCGGCCATTGCAGCCAGGAAGGATCGCGCGGGAATAGCGCGCGGATCAGCCCGCCATCATCAAGCGCAATCCAATGCAGACATTCACCGCGGAAGCCTTCAATCATCGCCATGCCTTCGCCAGCGCGCACAGGTAGAGGCGCCATCAGCTCACCGGATGGAAGGCTGGCCAGGACTTGCCTGACAAGCGCAATGGAGTGGCCGAGTTCCAACACGCGAACGCGTACCCGCGCATCCACATCGCCCGCGTCCAGCACCGGCACATCGAGATGCAATGTCGGATAGGGCAGGTTTTGCGGCAGGCGGCGCGCATCGAATACGCGCCCGGAAGCGCGGCCCACATGCCCGCCAGCGGCAAAACCGCGTGCCAGATCGGGGCGCAAATATCCTGTTGTCACAACGCGATCCTGCAGGCTGGCATGCGCTTCGTAGATCTGCATGAGCGCTGGGATTTCCGCTTCCACCGCATCCAGCGCAGCTAGAATCGCTTCAGCCCCGCGCGGTGCAATATCGGGCGCGACACCGCCTGGCAGAACGCGGTCCATCATCAGCCGATGGCCGAAAGCGGCGGCAATGGCACGCAGCACGCCTTCACGCAGCAACCCGCAACGCGCATGGGGGAAGGCGAAGGCCGCATCATTGCAGACAAAGCCCCAATCATTCAGGTGATTATGGATACGTTCCAATTCCAGCATCAACGCGCGCAGATGCAGCGCGCGTGGTGGTGGCATCACGCCAAGCGCTGCTTCCACCGCTGCAGAAAACGCCCAGGAATGCGCCACGGTGGTATCGCCCGAAAGCCGCGCCGCATAGCGCACCGCCGTGCGTGGCGAGGTACCAAGCATAAGCGAAAGCGTGCCTTTATGCTTATAGCCAAGCCGCTGTTCCAGCCGCACCACCACTTCTCCCTGAACGGAAAAGCGGAAATGCCCCGGTTCAATCACGCCGGCATGGATGGGGCCGACGGGGATTTGGTGAATGCCATCACCTTCGGTTGGCAGGAATTCCGGCTGCGGTGCTTCGCCCGCAAAGGGGATGGGCTTGGCAGCAAGCGGATGGCGTAGATTCCAACGCCCGTGATCCAACCAGGGCCGCAGATCAACCGCGCCTTCCGCGCGATGGCCCCATAATTCTAGGATCATGCGTTCAAAGCGGACAGCGCCGGGGCGCGCGGGGGAAAGCGCCGCGTAATTCCACCCTGCAGCGGGGGTTGAGGCCAGCACGGCCTCATTGCTTGGTTCATGCAGGAAGCAGGCATGCACCTGCGTCGCATCGGCCCAAAGCCCTAGCAGCGCCAGATCAGGTTCCTGCTGCAAGGCCGCCGGCAATTGCCCCCAGGCAGTGGGGGAAAGCAAAAACCGATCATAGGGCTTTGCGCCTTGTGGATTGCCGCCACGGATCAGGCTGGAAGCCGGGCCCATCATCCGACTATCCCCGCCGCCGCCTTGAGGAAACCGCTGAAGAGCGACGGTATGGCAAGCCCCAGCAACAACGCCACCGCCAAATGCAGCCAAAGCGGCACGAGCACCGCAAGCGCGTTGCTGGAAAGCGCCACATTAGGTGTTGCCATACCAAAACAAATTGCCTGCAGCGTATGGATCAGTGCAGTCATCGCCAGCACCAGCCCAAGCGCAAGTGCCACAGCAAGCCAAGGCTGCGCGACTATTGCAGCATTCAGTACGGCATATTCGGACGCGAACAACAGGAAGGGTGGCAGGCCGGCAATGGCGCCAATCGCCAAGGCAAGCCCCCAACCGAGCCATGGATCACTCGCGACCAGCCCTGAAATATCCGCGAGTTTCTGGCTGCCCTTCTGCTGCGCCGCGCGGCCAATGCCAAAGAAGATCGCGCTTTTCACCAATGAATGGCCAATCATATGCAGCAACCCCGCAAGCGTCGCGGCCGGGCCACCAACCCCAAAGGCAAAGGCGGCGATGCCCATATGTTCGATGGAACTCCAGCCGAAAAAACGCCTGGCATCACGCCGCCGCCAAAGAGCGAGCGATGCCAGCAATACGGAAGCCAGCCCCAACGCCATCAGGAAGGGTCCAACCGCCAGTGTATCGGGATGCGCGCCTACAATCGCCTTGGCGCGCAGCACCGCCAGCATGGCAGCATTCAACAAAAGCCCCGATAGCACGGCGGAAATCGCAACCGGCCCTTCCGCATGCGCATCGGGCAGCCAGGAATGCAACGGAACCAACCCTGCCTTGGTGCCATACCCCACGAGCAAAAAAACAAATGCCAAGTTCAGCGTATTCGCATCGCAGCGCGCCGCTACACGCTTCAGCGCCACCCAGGACAGCCCACTTTCTGCATCCAAAATCGCCTGCGCGGCGGAATAGAGCAGGATGGTACCAAACAGCGCCAGCGCAATGCCAAAGCCGCAAAGCATAAAGAATTTCCACGCTGCTTCCATTGCTGCCGGCGTGCGATGCACCGCCACCATCAGCACACTGGCAAGAGTTGCGATTTCAATCGCGACCCAAAGCACCCCAAGATTATCCGACAGCAGCGCCAAATATTGCGCGCCGAGGAACACCTGAAAGGCGCCGTGATAGGCCCGGATACGCCAATGATCGAACCCCTCATGCGCCAGCGTGGCCGCGGAGAAAATCGAGGTGGTCAGAGCGACGAAAGACGCCAGCAATACAAAGGGCAGGTTCAGCGCATCAATCCGTGTCCAGCCCTGTTCGCCATGCGGCAGCGTGAATAGCGTCAGCGCCAGTATAAATGAAACACCCGCGCAGCCGATATTCACCGCCGCCGCGATGCGGAGCCTCGGCAAGGCCAGCAGGATCAGCGCGCCCAGCCAGGGGAAGAACACCATGATCCAGGGCAGCGGCATCATTCGCCTTCCCCCCTGTGCGTATCGAGGCTTTCTGTATCCAGGCTTTGGAAACGCTCGCCCATTTGCAGCGCAAAAACGCCGGCGATCACCGCCAGCATCAGCACCAAAGCCGCGGTGGAAAGCTCCATCACCAGTGGCATGCCGGCAACACCCACCGCCGCGAGGATCAAGCCATTTTCCAGGCTAAGCAGCCCGATCACCTGGCTGATGAGGTTGCGCCGCGTGATCATCATCAAGCCGCCCAGCAACACCACGGAAAGCGCAAGCGCCAAATCTTCCCGCGCCAAGGCGCGCTGGCCTGCGGTTGCAGGCAGCACCACAAGCAATGCGAAACCCGCCAAGGCGACACCCGCAATCATGGAAGTGCCAATGCCAAGCGCGGGATCAACGCCGCGCTGCAGATTGAAGCGCCGTACCAGCCGATGCAGCGCATAGGGGATCAGCACTGCCTTGGCGCCAAAGGCAATCGCTGCCGTCACGTAAAGCCCTGTCGCGCCCTGCACATAACCTTGCCACGCAGCAGCAAGTGCCAAAAGCGCCCCCTGAGTTGCGAAGGCATTGATCACTGCTGAAATACGCCGCTGATAGAGCAGCACAAAAGAAAGCAGCAGCACCGCCCCGCCCAAAAGATGCGCCAGATCATAGGGAAGCTGCCCGAAGCTCATGACAGCCCCGTCGAAACAAACAGGAACACGGCGCCGAGCAAGCCAAGCAGCAGCGCCGCACCCAAAAACTCGGGCACGCGAAAAATACGCATCTTGGCAATGGCGGATTCAAATACCGCCAGCGCAAAGGCAAGCGCGGCCATTTTCACGATGAACACCAGAAGCCCGATGATCCAGGCAATCAGCCCCGCACCCGGCACCGCCATCCCGAAGGGCAGAAACACCGCCGCCAGCAGCGCCAACCAAAGCGTCAGGCGGAGCGATGCCTGAAATTCCCACAACGCCAAATGCCGGCCGGATGCTTCCAGGATCATCGCCTCATGCACCATGGTCAGTTCCAGATGCGTGGCGGGATTATCCACCGGGATGCGCGCATTCTCCGCCAACGCCACCGCCAGCAGCGCCACCGCAGCAAAGCCAAGCGATACACGAAGCCCAAGCGTGCCTTCCTGAAAAATACCAATGATTACATCCAGATTCGTCGTGCCAGCCAGAATGGCGAAAATCAGCGCCACCAGAACCAAGGCAGGCTCAGCAAGCGCCGCGAAGGCCATTTCGCGTGTCGCGCCCAAACCACCGAAGGAAGTACCAACATCCATGCCCGCCAGCGCCATCGCAAAGCGCCCCAACGCCAAAAGCCCAGCAATCAGCAGCAAATCCGCGAAGGGGGCAAGCACCATGCCGCGCGCGAAACTTGGCACCAGCGTGGCGGCCAATAGCGCAGCGCCGACCGCGACATAAGGTGCGGCGCGCGAAATGGCTGAGGCATTTTCCGCCAACACCGGCCGCTTCTTCAACAGCTTCAGCAGATCGCGCCAAGGCTGCAAGGGATGCGGCCCGCGCCTTCCCATCAGCCGTGCCTTCAGCCAGCGCACGCACCCGGTCAGTACCGGCGCCAGCGCCAGGATCAGCGCCAGATGCAAAAGCTGTGTGACAAGGCTGGTGAGGATGCTCATGTCCGTTCCAGCCAAATCAGCAGCGCCATCAGCGCGAGCAGTACCGCAAAGCCAAGCCCCAGACATTGCCGGAGCGAGAAATCACGCAAGCGTTCCGCGAGCGCCGCCAGCCTATCACGCGCGCGCGGCAAGGGCCCGGAAATCAGCGCCAGCACGGGATCATGAAACCCCGCCTGCAAACGTGCGGGCGCGGTATTGCCTGGGGGCGGCATTTCCACCTTCTCTCCCGCAAAAAGCAAGGCTTTGCCCAGCATCCGGCGCAGTGGCTGCGCCATGCCAGCGGCGGAAACTTGCGTCACGGGATCGCCAAAGGGCAGATGATGCGGCGGCGCGATGAAGCCGCAATCCCAGGCGGGACCGCGCGCAATGCCTGGCGCCTGCCGCCGCGCGAACCACACAACGCCGCCACCCAGCAGCAGCAACAGAACAAAAATAACCAGCGGCGCATAACCGGCACCACCTTCCGAAACCGTCACCGTCACGCCGCCCAAAGCAGAAAGCCCCGCGCCCGCACCGGTCAGCAAGCGCAGCGCCGGCGCAGCGAGTTCCAGCAAAAAGCCAGGCGTCAGGCCAAAGATCACCGTCAGTGCGGCGGGCAGGATAAGCGCAGCACGCGCCACACCAGAAAGCTCGGTCGCACCGGCGGCGCGCGGGCTGCGTGGCCGGCCCAAAAACACCATGCCAAAGAAGCGCAGCATCGCCGCAGCGGCCAGCGCCACGGCCAGTGCCGCAAGGGCAGTTGCCGCCGCGGCGCCAATCTGAAACGCCAAATCCCCAACGCGCCAGGCGGCAATCAGCGCCTGCAACAGCAACCATTCTGAGGCAAAGCCCGAAAGCGGTGGCAGCGCCGCAGCGGCAGCAGCACCGAGCAACACCAAGCCTGCGGTCCAAGGCATGGCATGGATCAAACCACCCAACCGATCCAACCGGCGCGATGCCGCGCCATACAGCACCTCACCCGCGCCTAAGAACAGCAGCGTCTTGAACATGGCGTGGTTCAGCGCATGCAGCAGCGCAGCACCAGCAGCCACGGCAGCAAGCGCGCCCAAATCCGTCGCGCGAAACGCCAAAGCCAAGCCAAGCCCCAAAGTGATCAGCCCGATATTCTCAATGGTCGAACAGGCGAGAATCGTTTTGGTATCTTCCTCCAAGGCTGCGCGCAGCGCCCCCATAATGGCGGAAGCGATACCAAGCGCCATCAGCACCGCACCCCAGAACAGAGGCTGCGCCGGGCCGGCCAGGTCAAAGATCACGCGCGCCAGCACATAAAGCGCCACTTTGGTCATGGCGGCTGACATCAGCGCGCTCACATGGCTCGGTGCCGCGGGATGCGCCAAGGGCAGCCAGACATGCAGCGGCACCAGCCCTGCCTTTGATCCCGCGCCAATCACCACCAGCAGCAATATCGCCAAGGCACGCAGCCCATCCGGTGGCGCGGCGCGAAGTGCCGCGAAACCCGCCCCAGCCGAAGTGCCTGCCGCCAGCAAGCCAAAGCACAGGATCAGCGCCGCGCCCCCCAAGGCCGCAAAGCCCAGATAAAGCCGCGCCGCGCGGCGATTTTCAGCCTGTTCATGATCATGCGCGACCAGCACCCATGACGCGAATGACATGAGCTCAAACCCAAGCACCAGCGTGAAGCCATCGGCGGCGAGCAAGGTCAGCGCCATGCCGGCAAGAAACAGCGGGTATGGTACCAGCCGCCGCGCAGCCTCAGGCCCCGTCACATGACCGAAGGCGAAGGCGGAAGCGGCAATACCGCAAAGGCCAAGGATGAGCAGGAACCAGGCAGAAAGCGGATCAAGCGCAAGCCGCATCACCCCCCAGGGCGGGCCGAAGGGCAGCGCAAAGGCTTCAGGGGCGCTAAGCAGCCCCGCAAATCCACCCGCCACAAAAACCAGAGAGACCAGCGCCGCACTCGCGTAAAGCACTCTCACGCCAAGCGCCGCCCGCGCCAGCAAGGGCGCCCCCAGCGACAGCAGCGCGAGCGCCGCCAAAGTTAGGGCGAGGGCGATCAGCACGGTTCGGAATCGCTACCTTCCATAGGCGAAGGCTAGAGCACTTATCCCGTCAGGGGAATCACCAAAGCAGCAAGTATTTCAAAGCATCGCCAAGGGCCGCTTGCGCCGCGGCGGCGGGAAGGCTTCATCCAGCGCAGCAATATCCTCGACGCTCAGCACAATCTCCTGCGCTGCGGCGTTTTCTTGCACATGGGCAAGCCTGGCGGCTTTCGGGATGCTCACCACGCCGGGCTGGCGAAGCGTCCAGGCAATGGCGATTTGCGCGGGGCTTTTGCCGTGCCGCGCCGCCACACTTAACAGCACAGGATTGCGCAGCAACCGCCCACCTTGCCCCACGGGCGAATACGCCATCACCGGCATGGCGCGCTTTGCGCAAAAGGGCAGCAGGTCAAATTCAGCACCGCGATGCTCAAGGCTATAGAGCACCTGATCCGTCGCGCAATCAGCCAGCGCCGCGCCCAGTTCTTCCAAATCATCCACATCAAGATTGGAAACGCCCCAGCGCCGGATCTTGCCCGCCGCGCGCAGCGCCTCAAAACCCGCAACGGTTTCCGCGAGTGGCACGGAACCGCGCCAATGCAGCAAATAGACGTCAATGGTTTCAATCCGAAGGCGCTTCAAGCTGCGTTCACAGGCTGCCACCACGCCGCGGCGGGACGCATTATGCGGATAGACCTTGGAGACGATGAAAACCTCATCACGACGTCCGGTGATGGCATCGCCCACCACTTCCTCGGCGCCGCCTTCGCCATACATCTCAGCCGTATCAATCAAACTCATGCCAAGATCGAGCCCCGCACGCAGCGCATCGGCTTCCGCCATGCGCTTCGTGCGATCCTCACCCATGCCCCAGGTCCCTTGCCCAAGGCGCGGCATGGCGAAACCAGCCGCCATGTCAGGGAATGGTATAGCCGCGCGCCTTACCGACGCTGTCATTCCAAACCCGCGCGCAATCCGCCCAAACGCGGTTGCAGCTATCGCGGAAGCTTGGCAGCACCACGGCGGTCACGGCTTCACGCACGCGGCGTTCGTCTTCCGCCGGCGGTGTCACCACCTGCACATTGAATTTGCGCGTGGTGCAGGCATCCTGGCCCTGGAAGCAGGCGAAGGCCTCATCACTTGCGCGGCGGGCCAGATCCCACATCTGCTTTTCCAAATCAGCAAAGGCGCGCGTCAGTGCCGCCTGCTGTTCCGGGTTGAAGCGGCGCCAGGCATTGAGGGAGATGAAATGCCCCTGCACGCCGGAAGCGAGCGATACCGGCAGGATGGTGCGAATTACTTCACCCCAATTCGCGGTATAGGCCGAAGTGGCCGAGGTGATGCCGCATTCCACCGTACCGCGCTGCAAAGCCTGATAGGTTTCGGAAAGCTGCAAGGTAACGGGCGTTGCGCCCAAGGATTGCAGCAGCGCCGACATGGTCGGTGTATAGGAACGCACCTTCAAGCCACGCAGATCACCCATGGAAGCGACCGGGCGATTGCAGAAGAACATCTGCGCGCCAAAGGGCCAAAGCGTCATGACCTTGGCATTGAAGCGTTCCTGCAAGCGCCGGTCGAGCGCTTCGCGCCCGCCGGCAATCGCCTGCTGGGTTTCCTCCAGCGTGGTCGAAACCCCCATTAGGTCGAGCGAGTCGATAAAGGGCTCATCACGCGCGGTCTGGCCGATGAGCACGCTCATCACATCAAAGGTGCCATTGCGGAGATGCCGCAGCGCATCCGGCGCGGCGGCGCCCACCTGGTCCATTGGGTTGAAGGTAATGGCCAGGTTGATGCCTGTCGCCTGGCCAAGGCCAGTGAAGAAAGGCCTTTCAATCCCTTCGGTGTGGCGAGAATTCGAAGTGAAATGTCCCGCAACGCGAAGTTGGATGGGGCTTTGCGCGAAAGCGGGTGCAGCGGCAAGCAAGGCACCAAGGGCAGCGCCAAGAAGCGCAGGGCGAAAGGGCATGGGTATGACTCCCAAAACATGAGGCATGATTTTTGCGAATTCGAAACCGATGGCGTTTCGGTGGATCACGGTTTTGCCAGGCCAGAGGCTTTGTGCAACACCGCGCCAAAGAAACACCCTCAAGCTTCGCTAAGCCCCAATTGCAGCCAAAGACAAGGCCCCCATGCGCACGACCCCCAAGGACCCAAACCCGGTCAGCCGCTTTTTTGGTCCGCCTGCCCGATTTCTCGCCATTTTATCGGGCTGGTGGCTTATTGCGCTTTCCTTCCTGACGGTTGCGGAAATCCTGCTACGCAAATTCTTTTCCATCTCACTGCAAGGGGTGGATGAGATCGGCGGCTATTCCACCGCCATTGTCTCGGCCTTTGGCTTTGCCTGCGCGCTGACGGTCAAGGGGCATACGCGCGTTGATTTTCTGCTCGGGCGCCTTCCGGCGGATCTCCGCGCAGTTTTGAACGCACTGGCTTATGGGCTGCTGGCGGCCATGGCCGTTTATGGTGCATGGCGCGGCTGGGCGGTATTGCAAGAAAGCATCGAATTCCAAGCACATGCCAATTCGCCGCTGCAGACGCCACTATGGCTGCCGCAAGGCGCCTGGTTCATCGGGCTTCTGCTATTCGCGCTTTGCGCCGGTGCCATGGCCGCGCATGCCTTTTGGCTGCTGCTCTCGGACCGGGCGAAGCTCAATCTGTTCTACGGGCCGCTGACGTTGGATGAGGAAATCGAGGCCGAAATGGGCACCATCCTGGAACGCGAAGGCAAGCAGCCATGATCGGCGTTACTGAAGCGACCATTGGCTTTATGCTGCTGATCGCCTTTCTGTTTCTGGGCCTGCATGTGGCGGTGGCGATGTTCCTGATCGCGCTGCTGGGGGCGGCGCTGTATCTTGGGCCACCCCTGGTCGCGGCCTTTGGCACGCAGCTTTGGGGGGCCATGGAAGATTATGTGCTTCTGTCCATCCCCCTTTACATCCTGCTCGGTGAGATTCTGGTACGTTCCGGTTCGACCGATCGACTTTATCGCTCACTCGCGGATTGGCTGAATATCCTGCCGGGCGGCTTGCTGCACACGAATATCGGCGCGTCTGCCGTATTTTCTGCCGTGTCTGGTTCTTCCGTTGCAACGGCTGCAACTATTTCAACGGTGGCACTGCCTTCCTTCCGTAAACGCCGTTACGATACGCGCTTGGTGTTAGGCTCCATCGCCGCTGGCGCTTCGCTCGGCAATCTGATCCCGCCTGGCATTGCGCTAATTGTTTATGGCGCCATGACCAATACCTCGGTCGGGCAGCTTTACGCCGCTGCCGTTATTCCCGGCATTGTGATGACGGTGCTGTTCATGGGCACCATTATCATGATCGCATTGGTGAAACCCGATCTGGTGCGCCAGAAGGAAGTGGCCGATCCCTTGCGCGAAAGGCTGAAGCGGCTTGTGGATCTACTGCCACCCTTGGTGATTTTCGGCATCATCATGGGCTCGATCTACACCGGCTGGGCGACGGTGACGGAAAGCGCGGCGCTTGCTGTGGTGGTGGCTTTACCCATTGCCGCGCTTTACGGCCGGCTTTCCATCCGCATGCTGCATGAATGCTTCATCGCCACCGCCAATCTTACCGCGATGAGCCTGCTGATCCTGGCCGTTGCCTTCTATCTGAACTTCGTCATGGGTCTGCTTGGCGTGACACCCGCACTTGGCGCCTTCGCCACCAGCATCGGCGCCAGCCCGCTGGAACTGATTATCGCGCTCACGATCTTCTATTTGCTGCTTGGCATTTTCTTTGAAACTCTGCCCATGCTGGTAGGTACAGTCCCAGTAGTCTTCCCGGTCATTGTCGCCGCTGGCATTGATCCGGTCTGGTTTGGTGTTTTCATCGTGCTGATGTGTGAAATCTCGTTGATCTCACCACCCGTCGGCATGACGCTTTACGTCATTCAGGCCGTGCGGCGTGAAGGCACGATTGCCGAGGTATTCCAGGGCACTATACCCTTCTTCATCGCCATGGTGGTCATGACCGCGCTACTGATCGGCTTTCCTGAAATGGCGCTGTGGTTGCCGCGCGTCACTTTCGGGACTTAGTGCGCGTCCCGTTCACCTTCGTTCATCGGACGCCCACTCAGTTTTGTCTCGTCGCATTTTCCGGAGAGCCAAGTGTAATCACTTGGCTTGAAAATGCTGTTCTGTCTGGTCGCATTTTCCGGAGAGCCAAGTGTAATCACTTGGCTTGAAAATGCTCCGGCCTCATCAGGCATCCGCGACTTCCACCATCACCAATTCAGCATCTTCGCTGGCGGTGATGGTAATCGCGTCCTCGGCCCGAATGGCGATGCCATCGCGCGCGCGGGCTTCAACGCCATTCACGCTGGCGGCGCCACGCGCCAACACCAGATAGGCCGCGCGGCCCTCGGCCAAGGGCTGTGTCAGGCTTTGCCCTTTTCCAAGGGTGGCCGCCATTACCGCGCCATCCACATTGATGGGTAGCGCTCCTGATGAGGCATCCGCAGGCCGGCCTGATGCCAAAACCTCAAAGGCTGCTTCGCGCTTTTCCTTGGGGAATTTCTTGGCGCCCCAGGAAGGCGGCAGGCCAGTGCGGTCCGGCATGATCCAAATCTGAAACAGCGTGGTCGCGCCAGGTTCCAGATTATATTCGGCATGTACCACGCCGGTCCCGGCACTCATTACCTGCACGTCGCCCGCTTCGGTGCGGCCTTCATTGCCCATGCTGTCCTTATGGGTGATGGCGCCCTGCCGGACATAGGTGATGATTTCCATATCGCGATGCGGATGCGGGTCAAACCCCGTACCTGGCGCGATTTCATCATCATTCCAAACGCGCAGCCGCCCCCAATTCATGCGCGCAGCATCACGGTAATGCCCGAATGAGAAATGGTGGTTGGCATTGAGCCAACCAAAATTAGCCTTGCCCAGGCTGTCAAAGGAACGGAGTTCGATCATGGCTTTTTCCGAATGGCCGCTTGTGGCCTTGCCCTGGTAGATAGGGGCGCGCGGCGGGCGGCGCCATACCGCCCGCGCAACACTGTCATGCGCGCGGCAAGATCAACGACACATCAGCACAGGAATTTCCGCATTCTCCAGCACATGGCGCGTCACGCCGCCCAGAATCAATTGCCGCAGGCGGGAATGGCTATAGGCACCCATGGAAAGCATATCGGCGCCGAAATCACGCACCGCACCCAAAAGCCCCGCCCCCACATCGCGGGTTTGCGGCTTGAAGGGCACAAGTTCTGCGTCAACGCCGTGCCAGCGCAAATAAGCCTGAATACCCTCCGCCTTCGGGCCGCGGCGCTGATATTCATCGGCGCAAAGTATCCGCACCGCCTTGGCCTGATGCAGCCACGGCAGCGCCGCCGCCACCGCCGCAGCACTTTCCGCGGTGCCATTCCAGGCAATGCAAATCCGCGTGCCAATCGCCGCCGGCGGCGTGCGGGGCGCAATCAGTACCGGCCGGCCAGAATCGAACAGAATGGCGTGCAATGCATCGCTGCTTGATACATCCTCACCAGCTTCCGGGTGGGGCACAACGGCCAGGTCGTAAAGGCGCGATTGCTGCGCGACGATATCTTCCTCCCGACCCACCATGGATTCGAAGGAAAGCGTGGGGCCTGCGGTTTTCGCCGCAGTGTCGGGATTATCGGCCAGCGTCACATCGCCCAGATTGGCAGTGAATTTCTGAAACAGGCCACGGACACGATCCGCCCGTTCCCCGCTTTCGCGTTCGGTCGCGGCCATCATTTCTTCGATCATCGCGCCGGAAAGCCCTTCCCCGGCAAGCGGTGCAACATCCCGCGCATCCACGCGCACATGCAGGCAATGCACATGCGCACCCCAAATGCGCGCGGCAATCAGCGCGGTGCCAAGGGCGGATTCGCCCGCAGCGGTGCCGGTCAGCGGCAGCAATAGACGGCGATAGGCCATGGCCATGCCTCCTCGTGACTTTGGTTTTGTTTTACGTCGTCCCAGATATGGGATTGATTAGCACATATTTCAGCCCGCTGCGCCAAGGGCCTGGCGCGCCGCGCCCAGCGCATCACCCGCGGCATTCAGCCGGAGCCAGTCAATCGCGCCGGGTTCCGCATAAGCCGCGCGTTCCAGTACAGCGATGGTCGCATCGGAGGCATCGCCGCGCCGTGCCAGGATGCGCGATTTCAGGATTTCCATTGGCGCTTCAAGCCAAAAACCTTGGAAGGGTACGCCGATGCGCGCGGCGATTTCCGCCGCCTTCCGCCGATGGCCCGCGTCCAAAAACATCGCATCCAGCGCCACCGCATGGCCTTGGCGCAGCGCGACTTCGGCAATCATGAATAATTCTTCATGTATGGCGGTGCTGATGGCCTCGGTATAGGCGGTGCTGGGCAGGGGCGCTTCCGGCGCCAGGCCAAAATGGCGTTTGCGGAGTTCATCAGATCGCAGCAGCAGCGCGCCCGGCGCGGCGCCAAGCGCCGGGGCCAAGCCGCGTGCCAAAGTGGATTTGCCCGTGCCTTGTAACCCTCCCACCGCAATCAGCCGCGGCGGCGGTGGCGCCAGATAGTCAGCCGCCGCCTGCAACAGCGGCACACCATCCCGCCCGCGCACGGCTTCCACATGCGCGCGCACCAGGGCGCGAAGCCCAAGCCAGAAGGGCAAAGGGCCAAGCACCCCATAATCGCCCGACCGCGCCAGATAACGGTTGAGCGCGCAATTCGCCGCCGCACGCCCCGCCTGCCGGTCCAAATCCATCAGTAGAAAGGCAAGATCATAGCCCGTATCAATTCGCGCCAAAGCCTCATCGAATTCCAACGCGTCAAAGGGGGTGGGCTTACCCTGCCACAGGCAGAGGTTCCCCAAATGCAGATCGCCATGGCAGCGCCGGATGCGCCCTTCTGCTGCGCGGGCCGCAAGCTTGGGCGCCGCATCTGCCAGCGCCGCCTTAAACCGCGCGGCGAGCGGCGCAAGGGCGGTCTCTGGCAGGCCAGCCGCGCGGGCGGCGCGCAAATTGCCGGCCAGCACTTCCGTCATTGCCGCAGGGGCATTCAGCCGTGTGACCTTGGGGGCTGACTGATGGAGCGCGAAAACCGCATCGCCCAGGGCGTCCAGCAAGGCGGGCGTCAGCCCGCCGCGCGCCGCCACCGCATCCAGAAAATCCTCGGCCGGGATGGGCGCCATGCGGAGCACCCATTCCACAGCGGCACCATCGCCGCCTTCGCGCAATTGCCCATCCGGGGCGCGGGTGATCGCCACCACATCGCGGTAAATCCCAGGCGCGGCAGGCTGATTCAACTCCAATTCCCGGCGGCAAAAATGCGCCCGCGCGGCCAGGGTGCTGAAATCCAAAAACCCCAGCGCGACGGCCTTTTTCATCTTCCAGGCTGCATCACGCCCTACGAAAATCGCCGAGATATGGGTTTCAATCGGCTCGGCGCCGGCCAGCCCCGCCAGAAAAGCGGCTACTTCCGCCTGGCCCTGGGGGATGCCGGCGGCCGGCGTCACGGATAGAGGGTTTCCAGCCGCCACCCCGCGCCATCGTTATGAAAGACGCGGCGTTCATGGAGCCGGAAGGGCATGTCCCGCCAGAATTCAATCCGCGCCGGCAATACGCGAAAGCCGGACCAGAAGGGCGGGCGCGGGATCTCGCCCACAGCATACTTCAGCCCATATTCGGCCACCGCCTTTTCCAAAGCAAAGCGGCTTTCCAGGGGGCGGGACTGCTTGGACGCCCAAGCCCCAAGACGTGATGTGCGCGCGCGGGAAGCATAATAGGCATCCGCCTCAGCGTCCGAGACCTTTTCCACCTGGCCTTCCACGCGAATGCTGCGCTGGAGCGTTTTCCAGTGGAAACACAGCGCCGCGAAGGGATTGGCGGCCAATTCGCCGCCCTTGCGGCTATCCAGATTGGTGTAGAAAACAAAGCCACGCGCATCCACGCCCTTCAGCAACACCATGCGTGCCGATGGCCTGCCATCCGGCGTGGCGGTCGCCAGGCAAACCGCATTGGGATCATTGATTTCACCCTTGGTGGCTTCCGCCATCCAATCCTGAAACAGGGCATAGGGGTCTTCGGTGGTGGTCGCGGTGCCGTCCATTGGGTTCTCCTTATCATGCCCTGTATCGGGAGGCTTTGCGAAAGGACAAGGCCCTTGCCCACCATCCGGCGCCATGGCAGAGGGCACGCTTTAGATCTAGCCGGATGGTCCATCACCCGATGAACGACGCGGAACCAGCACCCAGCATCCCCAAAGGCACCCTGATGGCAGGCAAGCGCGGCCTGATCATGGGGGTGGCGAATGACCGTTCCATTGCCTGGGGCATTGCACAGGCGATTGCCGCGCAAGGGGGCGAGGTTGCCTTCACCTATCAGGGCGAAGCGCTGGAAAAGCGCGTGCGCCCCTTGGCGGAAAGCCTAGGATCGAGCCTGGTTGTGCCCTGCGACGTGGCTGATGACGCCGATATGGATGCCGCCTTTGGCGCGGTGGAGAAAGCCTGGGGCGGGCTGGATTTCCTGGTGCATGCCATTGGCTTCGCCGATAAGCAATATCTACGCGGGCGGTATCTGGATACGCCACGCGATGCCTTTCTGCAGGCGATGGATATTTCCTGCTATTCCTTCGTGGCCGTTGGCCGCCGCGCTGCAGCGCTGATGAAGCCGGGTGGTGCGCAACTGACCCTTTCCTACCTTGGGGCAGAGCGCGTGACACCGCACTATAATGTGATGGGCGTCGCCAAGGCCGCATTGGAAGCTAGCGTACGGTACATGGCGACTGATTTGGGGGAAGCCGGCATTCGCGTGAATGCCATCAGCGCCGGCCCAATCAAGACGCTGGCGGCAAGCGGTATCGGTGATTTCCGCTACATCCTGAAGTGGAACCAGTATAATTCCCCACTCAGGCGCAATGTGACGATTGAAGAAGTGGGCGGCGCGGGTTTGTATTTGCTGTCCGAACTTTCTGCCGGCGTCACCGGTGAAGTGCATCACGTGGATAGCGGTTATCACATTGTCGGCATGAAGAACCCCGACGCACCGGATATTTCCACCGTCTGAAGCCGCGCCTTGCCCGATCAGGGCTTGCCCATGCCAGCGCCTAAGTGTTTTTTCTAAACGGCGCGGCTTGGGTTGACCCTGATTGATATGAAGATTTTTTCATATAGTTAACCTTGCATAGATGTTCTGGTTTCAAGCATTGCAAGTGTGGCAATCGCGACTTGCAAAGAAACGGTAGTGCGCAAGCGCGGAATTCTTGTCGGCGCTCATAGCTCCTTCATCTTCTGACGGTAGGATTTTCCCTGCGCGGCATGAAGGCCCGTTTCAGGCAGGATCCCCCATGACTTCTTCGCATCACCCCAGCGGTTCCACCCGATATCTTCTTGGCGCTGGATTGATCGCTGGGCTTACAGCGCTTGGCACCGCCGGCATCTTTTATGGGCTGCCGCAAACGCTGCCGCCGCCGCCCGCCGATCCGCGCCTGCCCATGTTGGCGCGCAGCCTGGAAATTGCCGAACGCACCACACGGCTTTCCGGCACCATCCCACCCATGCTGCTGGCGCGATCCGATGCGGAACTCGCGGATGCAGGGCGCCAGGCGCGCCAGGCGGAAGAACAACTGACTGCGCTGCTGCGCGGCAATGCGCAGATACCAGTTGCCGTCCAGACAGCCAGCATCGGCCTTGCCACTGCCATACGCCAACTGGGTGCTGCGCTGGAAGCCGATCAGAAGGCGCTACAGGAATCTGAACGCCAAATCGCTGCAATTGGCGCAGCGCATCGTGTGTTTCGTGCCGCCTTGCTGCCGGCGATTAACGAGGTTGGCCAGGAGATCAACCGCGCCATGAATGCGCCGCCGCCGCGCGGTCAGGCACCCAGGCCGCGGGGGCTGCTCGCCAATAATGAAATCCCGCGCCAAGCCGCCTTGCTCAACGCACGCAGCGCGGCGGAGGAACTTGTCGGACTAGCCAGCCGCTTCGGCACCGCCCGCGATGACGCCGCCCATCAAACGCTAATCACGGCACAAAATGCCGCTTTGGCCAAGCTACGCAACGCCATGGCCGGACTGGGAGAGGCACCGCGTTATCAGCCACTCCGCAACGCCGCCAGTGCCCTGCAAGGCGCGCATGAAGCGATGGAGGCGCCTTCTGCACGACGCGCCCGCGAAATGGCCTCTAGCGCTGCGGTAGCTTCAGCGGTGGCCCGGCTCAAGGATGCGGGGGCGCGGTTTCAGGGCGTGATCGGCCCCGTATTGAATACCGCCGCCGAGGAAGCCAAACGCGCCCGCCCTGCCCAACCGCAGCGCCTTCCGGCACAGATGCTACCCATCGGGCTTGGGGCGCTTGCGCTGGCCTTAGCCGCGCTCACGGCCTTCGTCACGCGCCGCCGCAACGCCGTCCCCACTGCTTCGGAAAAGCGTCCTGATACCGGCATACTCGCAACCCTCCGCGCCGATCTGACCAGCGCCAATGCCGCGCGGGATGAAGCCCAGGCGGAACTTGCCCGCCTGAAATCCGATTACGCGGCGCTTCGTGCGGAAACCAACCGAGTGCTGGAAGCGGAGATAACCCCCCGCCTGCAAGGCCTGACGCAAGATGCAAAGACCAGCAGGGAAACGCTCACCACGCTGACGCAAGCGCAGGTCACCGCGCACCAAGCCGCCAACGGCATCAGCGCCAGCGCGGAACGCGCGCGGGAGGAAACCGGGAAGGTTGCGGCAGCAGCGGAAGAACTTACCGCAACAGTTACATCCGTTTCGGAACAAATCCGCGCTTCAGCCACAATCGCAGCACAGGCCGTAGCGGATGCCAGCCGCACCGATGCCATTGTGCAAGGCCTATCCGGGGCGGCGGAGAAGATCGGCAATGTGGTGAAGCTGATCACCAACATCGCTGGCCAGACTAATCTGCTGGCGCTGAACGCCACCATTGAAGCCGCTCGCGCGGGTGAAGCGGGCAAGGGCTTCGCCGTGGTGGCTTCGGAAGTGAAGGCACTCGCCACCCAGACCGCCAAGGCGACGGAGGAAATCTCCCGCCAGGTGCAGGAAATCCGCAGCACCTCCACCGAAGCGGTGGCGGCCATCCAGGGTATTGCCCAGGTGGTTCAGCGGATTGACGGCATCGCCGCGGAAGCCGCGCGCGCCATTGAACAGCAAGGCGCGGCAACGCGGGATATCGCCCAGGGCATCGCCGCGGCAGCCGAAGGCACCAATGCGGTTGCTGGCGCGGTCGCCAAGGTGCAGGGCGGCGTGGAAGCCGCCGGCGCACCAGTAGCCGCCCTCGACACGCAGTATGAGGCGATGGCGCAGCAGAGCGCGGCGCTGCAGCAGGAAGTCGTATCGCTTTCAGCCCGGCTACGCGCGGCCTGAAGCAAGGCATCGCGCAGCGCTTGTCGCAGGTCAGGGTCCAGGATAGACCCTGACCATGTCGCATAACAGTTTCGGCCATCTTTTGCGCGTCACCACCTGGGGCGAAAGCCACGGGCCGGCGATTGGCTGCGTGGTGGATGGCGCGCCGCCGCGCATGACGCTTTCGGAAGCCGATATCCAACCCTTCCTGGATCGGCGCCGGCCCGGCCAATCCAAATTCGTCACGCAGCGCCAGGAAGCGGATCAGGTAAGGATTTTGTCGGGCGTGTTTGAAGGCCAGACCACCGGCACGCCCATTGCGCTGATGATTGAAAATACCGACCAGCGCAGCAAGGATTACGGGGAGATCAAGGATCGTTTCCGCCCCGGCCATGCCGATATTGCTTATGAGTTGAAATACGGCATTCGCGATTATCGTGGTGGTGGGCGTTCCAGCGCGCGGGAAACCGCCATGCGTGTTGCTGCCGGCGCCATTGCGCGCAAGGTGCTGGGCGATGGTGTGCGCATTCGCGGTGCCTTGGTTGCCATGGGTGGCGATGCCGTGGACCGCACCAATTGGGATTGGGCGGGGGTGGATGAAAACGATTTTTTCTGCCCAGACCGCGC
>Ga0315900_10003443_pt1 | contig 23150 bp, 18 predicted proteins | sample LakEriMetagenome_FD_203521 | JGI IMG/M metagenome (GOLD analysis project Ga0315900, IMG submission 203521) | Freshwater fungal communities from buoy surface, Lake Erie, Ohio, United States - Buoy 12 MA114 | ecosystem: Environmental > Aquatic > Freshwater > Lake > Lake biofilm | place: USA: Lake... | reverse complement strand
ATACGGTATGCCAAAGCAATGCGCCGCTGAAGGTAGCGTGGGCGTTCAGTCCGAGGTTGCGCGAAGCCGCTGCCGCATATTTAAGCTGCTGCACCGCCCAAGCTGTCCTTTCCGTTGCATTTCCCCGCACTTCAGGAGGCGCAAAACCATCAAAAAGCTCATTATAAGCTGGATGAACGGCAACTAATTGCCCTTGTAGGTGTGTACTTAGTTCGGTGATCTCCATACCAGTCTCTTCAACGATGCCCCTCACCTCATCGGCATAATCCTTACTCTCGGCAGCAAGTTTCAGGTCGATGCACCTTGGATCCCAGGTCGGGATCTGCACACCGCGGAAGCCCAGCGACTCCGCCCAAAGACAGATCGATTGCAAATTATTGAACGGGGCCTGGTCCCCCATAAACTGCGCGAGAAAAATACCAGGACCTTTTATTGTGTTCATGATTGTTCAGTTTTCTTGTTTAATGTGATGAATGTGATCAATGTGATGAATGTGGTGAATGCATGTGCAAATGTGATCAATGTAGAGCTTGTTGTAATTTGTTTCGGTTTGGCTTAGGTTGAATCTGGTTTCCTGAACCGGCTACAAGTCGATTTGTCCTGGAATCAACAGCCAGCGCATTCAAACCCGTCCCTAAGGACCAAATGCCAGGGCCGGAGGCATTCTCACATTACCGCATTCATTCACCACATTAACCACATTCATCACATTATCCACATTAGACAGCGTGGTCAAACCATTTCTGATCTGATTGACTGCTCGCGACCACGTTGTCAATGAACGCCATTCCGCGGATACCGTCTTCCACCGTTGGGAAGTCCAGCATCTCGGCAGTGGGCTCCACTCCATCCATCCTGGCTGCCAGGGTCAGGGAGAAGTTGCGGTAAATATTGGCAAAAGCTTCCAGGTATCCCTCAGGGTGACCACCAGGGGTCCTGGATACATGGATCGCATAAGAAGATAGTCTGTCGCCGTAATTACCGCCTGCCCGCAAGATCTGTGTCGGCTGGTCGAGCCACTTCACCAACATGGTATTGGGCTCATGCTGCGCCCACTCAATGCCGCCCTTCTCACCATAAACCCTGATCTTCAGGGCATTCTCCTCGCCGGCAGCCACCTGCGATGCCATCAGCACACCGGCAGCACCATTCTCAAACCTCAGCAACACATTCCCATCATCGTCCAGCATCCGGCCTTCCACCATCACGTTCAGGTCCGCACAGATCTTCGAGATCTTCAAACCGGTGATATACTCTGCCAGATGGGCCGCATGTGTTCCTATATCGCCCATGCAACCGCTCTTTCCGCTTTTCTTGGGATCGGTCCTCCAGGCAGCCTGCGCATTGCCTTCACGCTCGGTCAACTTACTCAGCCAGCCTTGGGGATATTCTACCCACACCTTCCTGATCTTCCCCAGCGCACCACCTTTCACCATCTGCCTGGCATGTTTCACCAGCGGATAACCAGAATAGGTATGCGTCAGGCAAAGGATCAAGCCGGTTTCTTCCAACTTCTGCTTCAGCTGGCGGGCCTCATCCAACGTGAAAGCGATCGGCTTCTCGATCACCACGTGGAAGCCATGGTCCAATGCCATCATTGCAGGTCCAAAATGCGCAAAATTGGGGGTCACAATGGTTACAAAATCCATCCGCTGATCGGCTGGCAGCGCCGCCTCTTTGGTAATCATCTCCTCATAGGTCAGATAGATCCTGTCTTCCGGCAGGAACAACGACTTGCCTGAATCTTTCGCAATCTCAGGATTGATGCTGAGCGCACCACAGCAGAGGTCGATCATCCCGTCCATAAAAGCAGCATGACGGTGGATGGCACCAATAAAGGCATCCTTGCCTCCACCGACCATTCCCATTCTAAGTTTTCGGTTCATGGAATATATTTTGTTAAGGGCAACTAATTTATGAAAACAAACCGCTCATTGCTCAAAAAAAAGAGGAACCGGATGGTTCCTCTTCATATAAACAGTATCAGAATAAATTATGCCGTGGCCACCTTCTTCCTGGACGTAATAAAATACAGGATGGCAAAAGCCACTATCAGGATACCAGGGAAAACGAGCATATTGGTCAGCGTCGCCTGGCCGGCAGCCAGGTCGGCCGCATCACCGGCAAGTCCACCAGCTTCCGCAGCTGCCTTATTGCCTTTGATCCATCCGCCAATGATCGGCTGGAATATAGACGAAGAGAACATGCCTATGCCACCCATGATGGAAAGACCCAAAGCACCGGTTTCTGGCAGGTACTGGCCAACAAAGCCCAGCATGTTGGGCCAGAAATAACAAATGCCAAGGGCGTAGAAAACCGCGGCTACATACAACATCGTTCCACTCATGGTGCTCAGCATAAAGATCCCGAGCGCCGCAAAAATGGCGGATCCCAACAATACACCCACCGTATTGATCTTCGCTACCAGAGGACCCGCGAAATAACGACCCACTGCCATCAGACCCGTTACCAATGCCAAAATCAACATGGGGCTGGCGCCTGCTTTTGCCAGGATGGGGCCTACCCACTGCTGGGGACCGAACTCGGAAATGGCAGTCAGCGCCATACAGGCTGCCATGAACAGGTATAGCGGATTCAACATGGCCTTGAAACTGGCCAGTGGCGAACGCGCTTCAGCACGGGGCTCAGGGAAAGCCTGACCCCAGAATAACAGGGCATAAATGATGGTAGGGATGAGGATCACCCAGATCTGGGCCTGCCATGAAAGCCCTGCTTCCGTCATGAATTTGGATACCAGCGCGCCAATAACAATACCGCCCGGGAACCACATGTGAAACTTATTCAATTTGCTGTGAAACTCATTGCCACTATAGGAATCCGCGATCATCGGGTTACAGGCCGCTTCAGTACAACCGTTACCAATACCAATCAACAGCGTTGAAATCAGCAATACACTATAACTGCTCGCATAAATGGTGGTCAATATGCCAATCGCATGGGCAATAAAAGCGATCTGCATGATGAGTTTCGGTCCAATCTTAGCATAAAAAATACCACCCAGGATCATCGAGATGGGAAAACCAAGGAACCACATGGAATTGATGGTCCCCAGCTGCACCGTATCCAGGTTGAGCTCCGTGCCAAGCTGGGTAAGGATACCCGCTCGAATACTAAAGGAAAATGCCGTAGTGATCAGGGCAAAGCAACTCGCCACGAACAGGCGGTTTGCATTAACAGGTTGAGTCATAACTGTGTTGTTTTGGATTTGTTTTCGCTTGTTGTTAGGTTGAAACTAAAAAAATTATTACTTATTAAAAAATTGGTTATTGAGCCATTGGTACAAATCCTTAAATTACAATCCCAACATTTCATATGTCCCAAAACCAGTCAAGGCGTCGCGCACTTAAGAATATGATGATGAGCTCTGTAGCCGTAGGCGCGCTATCGTCTTTCTCAACAACCCCTTCCGCTGAAAATAAAAAAACCGCATTGAAAGGTAATATAAACCACGCTGTTTGTCGCTGGTGTTATTCCTCCATACCCCTGGAAGAATTTTGTGCCGCCTCCAAAGAGATCGGCATTAAGGCGATCGACCTCGTTGGTCCCAAAGACTGGGCAGTCCTGAAGAAACACGGCCTCCACTCCTCTATGTGCAATGGCGCCGAGATCAGCCTGACAGAAGGATGGAACGATAAATCCTACCACCAGAAGTTGATCCAGAACTATACAGAGATGATCCCCCTCGTGGCAAAAAACGGCTATACCAACCTCATCTGCTTTTCCGGTAACCGGAAAGGGAAGGACGACGAAACCGGACTTGCCAATTGCGCCGAAGGCATCAAACAGATCATGTCAATAGCTGAAAAGAATAATGTCATGGTGATCATGGAACTGCTGAACAGCAAAGTGAATCATAAAGATTACCAGTGCGACAGGACGGCATGGGGTGTGGAACTGGCCAAGCGCATCGGTTCTCCCAATTTCAAACTACTGTACGATATCTATCACATGCAGATCGACGAAGGCGATGTGATCCGGACCATCAAAGATAATCACCAGTATATCGGTCACTACCACACCGGCGGTGTACCCGGACGAAACGAAATAGACAATACACAAGAACTGTACTATCCCGCCATCATGCAGGCCATCGTTAAAACCGGATTTAATGGCTATGTTGCCCAGGAATTCATTCCAACCTGGCCAGATAAGATTGCAGCGCTCAGGCAGGGCGTAGAGATCTGCGATGTATAAGCAGGATGTGATTTATGTTGAACGATTTATTCTTTTACTATGGCTGACAATGTGTACGATGCGATCGTGGTTGGTTCCGGCATCAGCGGAGGCTGGGCGGCAAAAGAACTCACAGAGAAGGGACTTAAAACCCTGATGCTCGAACGTGGACGGAATATTGAGCACGTCAAAGATTATGTAAATGCCAACAAGGCGCCATGGGAATACCCGCACCGGGGCGGCAGAACACAGGAGATGATCAATAATTATCCCGTGCTGAAGCGTGACTACCCCCTCAACGAGACCAACCTGGATTTCTGGGCTAACGATCAGGATTGCCCATATACCGAAGTGAAACGATTCGACTGGTTTCGGGGTTATCACGTAGGCGGCCGCTCCCTCACCTGGGGAAGGCAAAGCTATCGACTCAGTGAGTACGATTTTGAAGCCAATGCCAAAGATGGTATCGCCGTCGACTGGCCTATTCGATATAAAGACCTGGCACCATGGTACGATCATGTTGAACGTCATATCGGCGTCAGTGGCAACCGCGATGGTGTGCCTCAATTACCAGACGGACAGTTCCTTCCTCCTATGGATATGAATTGCGTAGAGAAATCGGTTGCGTCAAGGATCAAGGAACATTATAAGGGATCAAGGCTGATGACCATCGGACGTGCTGCCAACCTCAGCGTGCCCCACAAGGGACGTACGAACTGCCAATACCGGAACAAGTGCTGGCTGGGTTGTCCTTTCGGCGCATACTTCAGTACACAGTCGTCTACGCTCCCCGCTGCCATGGCCACCGGCAAACTCACCCTTCGCCCATTTTCCATTGTAACCGAAGTGATCTACGATAAGGCTACCCAAAAAGCAAAAGGCGTCAGGGTACTCGATGCGGAAACAAATAAGACCTACGAATATTTCGCTAAGGTCATCTTCCTCAACGCCTCCGCCCTCAATTCAACCTGGTTGCTCCTGAACTCCGCAACGGACGTATGGGCCGGCGGATTGGGCAGCAGCAGCGGCGAACTGGGTCATAACCTGATGGATCACCATTTCCGCTGCGGCGCCAATGGCACCGTGGAGGGATTTGAAGACAAATACTATTATGGACGCAGACCCAATGGCATTTATGTTCCCCGATTCCGGAACCTGAACGGTGAGCAGCGCGATTATATCCGGGGATTCGGCTACCAGGGCGGCGGAAGCCGGCAAGGCTGGAGCAGGAACGTGGCAGAACTGGGCATCGGCGCCGAACTCAAAGATGCCCTGTCAGAACCAGGCCAATGGACCATGGGCATGACGGGCTTCGGCGAGACACTGCCCTACCACGAAAACAAAGTCACGCTCGATAAAACGAAGAAAGACAAATGGGGTCTTCCCGTTCTTGCCATAGACGCAGAAACGAAAGAGAATGAAAAGAAAATGCGCAAGGATATGATGAACGATGCTGCAGAGATGCTCGAGATCGCAGGCGTTAAGAATGTGAAGACATTCGATAACGACTACGCCCTCGGCATGGGTATCCATGAAATGGGTACGGCACGTATGGGCCGGGATCCCAAAACATCTGTGCTCAACGGGAATAACCAAATGTGGGATTGTAAGAATCTTTTCGTCACAGATGGCGCTTGCATGACTTCAGCGGCATGCCAGAATCCATCGCTGACCTATATGGCACTCACCGCGCGCGCAGCAGATTTTGCTGTCAGTGAATTGAAAAAGGGAAACCTTTAGGATTGGCTAATTAGCTAATTGGCTAATTGACTAATTGGCGGATTCAAATTTCGACATTCCCCTCATTCATCACATTGATCACATTCATTCAAACACATTCATCACATTAACCACATTCCCCACATTTGAATATGTATGATGCAATCGTAGTGGGTTCCGGCATCTCCGGCGGTTGGGCCGCTAAAGAACTGTGCGAAAAAGGCCTTAAGACCCTGATGCTTGAACGCGGTTCCCAGGTGGAGCACGTCAAAGATTACAAAACGGCCAATATGAATCCATGGGACTTCCCCCACGGATTATCGCTCTCTTTGAAAGAAAAGGAAAGATATCCTGTACAAACCCGGCACTATTCTATCAAGGCAGACAATAAGCATTTCCATGTGGTGGATGTTGAAAATCCCTATACGGAAAAGCAGCGGTATGATTGGATCCGCGCGGATGTGGTGGGAGGAAGATCGCTGCTATGGGGCCGCATCACCTTCCGGTGGAGCGACCTGGATTTTGAAGCCAATGCAAAAGATGGGTACGGAGTAGACTGGCCGATTCGTTACAAGGACCTCGCGCCCTGGTACGATTATGTAGAACGTTTTGTGGGCATCACCGGCAAGGCCGAAGGCATTCCGCATCTTCCCGATTCACTGTTCCAGGCACCCATGGCCATGAACTGTGTGGAAGAACATATTAAAGGGAAACTCGAAAAAACATATCCCGGAAGAAAACTCATCCACCCGCGCGCGGCGCACCTCACACAGAAACTCCCGGGCAGGGATGCCTGTCAGTATAGGAACCTTTGTCACCGAGGTTGCCCATTCGGCGCATACTTCAGTACGCAGTCGTCCACCCTGCCCGCTGCCATGAGCACCGGGAACCTCACCGTAAAAACGGGCATGATCGTGAACCGGGTGATCTATGATGAGAAACTGCAAAGCGCCACTGGCGTGGAAGTGCTGGATCGCGAAACTAACAAAACCTATGAGTACTTCGCTAAGATCATCTTCCTGAACGCCTCAACCGTAGCTACCACACAAGTCTTACTCAATTCCACCAGCCGCAGTTTCCCCAACGGCCTGGGCAACAACCATGATATCGTGGGAAGATACCTGATGGACCACCACAAGACCGGCGGTATCAGCGCAGACTTCGAAGGATTTGAAGACAAATATTATTTCGGACGCCGCCCTTCAGGCGTATATCTTCCCAGGTTCAGGAATATAGGGGACGATAAAGCCGATTTCCTTCGGGGCTGGGGCGCGCAGGGCAGCGCGAGCAGGTCAAGGGCCACGGCCTCAGGAATAGGGGCCGAATTCAAAGAAGCCGCCTCAGAGCCCGGCGGATGGCGATTCGGGCTCAGCGGATACGGTGAGTGCCTGCCCTATAAAGAGAACAGGATCACCCTGAATACAGACTTAAAAGATAAATGGGGCCGGCCTACACTCACCCTCGATTGTGGATTCAAGGAGAATGAAAAGAAGATGCACGCCGATATCGTCAGCAACCTGAAGGAAATCCTGGAAACGGTGGGCGGCAAAAACATCAGACACAATGAACAGATGTCGTTCCCGGGCAATGCGAACCATGAAATGGGCACCGCGCGTATGGGACATGATCCCAAAACCTCCGTGTTGAATAAATGGAACCAGATGCACGATGTAAAAAATCTGTTCATCACCGACGGATCATGCATGACATCATCGTCCTGTGTAAATCCTTCCCTTACCTTTATGGCCTTAACAGCCAGAGCGGTGGACTACGCGGTAGGGCAGACGAGGAGAGGAAATATATGAAATGTGATGAATGTGGGGAATGTGATGAATGTGGGTAATGAATGGGAGAATGTGGGAATGGGTTCAGAATCGAAAGCTCTTGAGTGATCGAATCAGGAAACAGTGGAACGGCGATCAACATTAACCACATTTCACACATTCATTGCCCACATTAACCACATTTCACACATTCATTCATCACATTCACCACATTCATCACATTTATCACATTCGATATAATCACCCTCAGAATATGTACGATGCAATAGTAGTTGGTTCCGGCATCTCCGGCGGTTGGGCAGCAAAAGAACTTTGTGAAAAAGGATTGAAAACTTTATTGCTGGAGCGTGGCCGCAACGTAGAGCATTTGAAAGACTACCCTACCGCTACCATGAATCCATGGGATTTTAAACATCGCGGCAAGCTCGACAAGCTGAAGAGAGAGAACCCCATACTCGCCAAATGCTATGCGCTCGACGAAGGCACCGAACATTTTTTTGTGAAGGACGATGTGCACCCTTACGTACAGGAGAAACCGTTCGACTGGATACGTGGCTATCAAGTGGGTGGAAAATCGCTGATTTGGGCGCGGCAAACACAACGCTGGAGCGGGTTCGACTTCGAAGGCCCCGGCCGCGACGGATTTGCCATCGACTGGCCCATCCGATACAAGGACCTGGCACCATGGTATAGCCACGTGGAACGCTTTGCCGGCATCAGCGGCGGGAAAGATGGACTGGAAACGTTACCCGACAGTGAGTCGATGCCGCCTTTCGAAATGAATTGCGTGGAGAAAGAGATCGCAGGAAAAGTAGGAGCCGCCTATAAGGACAGAAACGTGATCCATGGCCGTTGCGCCCACCTCACCAAGCCCGCACCCATTCATGCCCAACAGGGACGGGGCCAATGCCAGGCCAGGCACCTCTGCTACCGCGGCTGCCCTTTCGGTGCCTATTTCAGTTCCAACTCATCCACCATCCCCTGGGCCATGAAAACGGGTAACCTGACCCTGCAACCCAATAGCGTGGTGCACTCTGTTATCTACGACGATAGCAAGGGTAAAGTCACCGGTGTACGTGTAGTTGATGCAGAAACAAAAAAGATGACCGAGTATTATGCCAAGGTCATCTTCCTCAATGCGGCATGCCTCAACACCAACCTGATCGCACTCAACTCCACCTCCAAAAGATTTCCAAACGGCCTGGGGAATGATAACGGACTGCTGGGCAAATTCATGGCTTTCCACAATTACCGCGGTACCGTTACCGCCACTATGGAAGGCTTCGAGAACAACTACTACTATGGCAGAAAACCGACGCAGGCCATGCTGCCCAATTTCAGGAATGTGCGAAAACAGGAGACCGACTTCCTTCGGGGTTACATGGTCCATTTCAGCGCGGCAAGAACGGGATGGCAAAAGGGATTGGGTATGGAAGGTATCGGTGCAGACTTTAAAAATGCCCTGACTGAACCCGGCACCTGGAATGTATTCATGATGATGCAGGGCGAACATATCCCCCAGGAATCAAGCCGCGTTTACCTCCACCCGGAATTGAAAGATCAATGGGGTGTTCCCCAACTGGTGACAGATATTGAATTTAATGACAATGACCTGAAGATCCTGGCTGATTTCCACCAGCAGGGTTCAGAAATGCTGGAGAAGTCGGGCGCAAAGAACATCACGCAGCACGACAGCAAACAGGCGCCTGGTCTCGATATCCATGAAATGGGCGGTATCAGGATGGGAAAGGATCCCAAAACCTCCCTGCTCAACAAGTGGAACCAGTTCCACCATGCGCCAAATGTATTTGTGACCGATGGCGCTTGCATGGTGTCAACGTCAACTCAAAACCCATCGCTCACCTATATGGCCCTGACCGCGAGGGCAGTGGACTACGCAGTCAGCCAGCTTAAAAAAGGGGGCCTGTAGGATTGGCTCATTAGCTAATTGGCTAATTGGCTAATTCTTAAATTCCGGTGCCCGCTAATGAGCCAATCAGTCAATGAGTCAATGAGTTAATGAAATCCGGTAATCCGGTAATCCGATAATTTTTTTGTAATTTGATCATCTTATAAAGTAAAGAAAATGAACAGACGCGAAGCATTGAATATGGTGGCCCTGCTGATGGGCGGTACCATTGTTGGCGGGTCAGTATTTATTGAAGGTTGCAAAACAGCTGATAAAAAAACAGCCGTTGCCCTTCCACTGAGTGCAGAGCAGATCGCATTCCTGGATGAAGTGGCCGAAACCATCATTCCAGCTACCAATACCCCCGGCGCTAAAGCAGCTAAAGTGGGCGAGTTCATGCATGTTATGGTCACCGATTGTTACGACGAGAAAGACCAGACTATATTCATCGAAGGAATAGGTAAGGTGGATAATGCCAGCGACAAAAAATTCAAGGCGGAATTTATGAAGCTCAGCCCCGAACAACGCAAGGAGCTTCTTAACGAGATCGATAAAGAGGCGAAGGAATATGCATCCAAAAAGAAGAAAGAAGATCCCAATCACTACTTTACACTCATGAAACAACTGACCCTGCTGGGCTATTTCAGCTCGGAAGTGGGCGCAACTCAGGCACTCCGTTATGTTCCCATACCAGGCAAATACGAAGGCTGCATAGATTACAAAAAAGGAGATAAAGCCTGGGCACTGTAATCCCCGCTGCTGTCTTTTGACACGGACCACTTAGTTATTAATAAATCACTAACCTTTCGCAATAATGGATAGAAGAAAGTTCTTACAGAACGCAGGACTGGCAACAGCAGGCATTACATTGGGCCTTGGCCTCACATCAGCTAAACCCATCAACAGATTCGGGATTCAACTCTATACCTTACGTGATATCATTGGCAAAGATCCAAAAGGCGTTCTAAAACAACTTGCATCTTTCGGTTACAAGCAAATCGAAAGCTACAGCGGCCCTTCGGGAATATTCTGGGGGATGAAGAACACAGAGTTCAAATCTTACCTGGACAGCATCGGCATAAAAATGATCTCCAGCCATTACGACTATGAAAAAGATACCGAGAGACTTGCACCCCAGGCAGCGGAGATCGGGATGGAATACCTGATTTGCCCCTACCTCGGCAAGCAAAAATCGCTGGACGATTATAAGCGCATCTCGGACAAATTCAATAAAGCCGGAGAGATCTGTAAGAAAAACGGTTTGAAATTCGCTTATCATAATCACGGATATTCTTTCGAAGCAGTAGATGGCATTTTCCCACAGGATGTAATGATGCAGGCCTGCGATCCCGCACTGGTCGATTTTGAAATGGATATTTACTGGGTGGTCACCGCCGGTCAGGATCCGGAAACCTGGCTCAAAAAATATCCCAACAGGTGGAAACTTTGCCACGTAAAAGATCGCGGTAAATCCTTCCCCGCCGGAGAAGCCGATGCATCAGTTACACTGGGTACAGGAACCATCAACTTCCCGAAGATCCTGAAAACAGCAAGGAAAACCGGCATGAAACATTATATCGTAGAGCAGGAGCGGTACGATGATACCACTTCTATTCAGTGCGCGAAAGACGGTGCGGCATACCTGAAGAAACTGTCGATCTGAATTTGATGTAAACTCTTTTTACCAAAGCATGATCCCTGATCATGCTTTTTTTATCTTGTGTCATATGAAAAAGATCATCTTCCCCATCCTTCTCCTGTTGAGCTTACAATTGGTCGCGCAGGACAAAGACAAAAAACAGATCCTTGGCATACTCGACCGCCAGACCAAGTCCTGGAACAGCGGCAACCTCGAACAATTCATGGTTGGTTACTGGGAGAACGACTCCCTGATGTATGTAGGCAAAGGTGGTGTGACCTACGGGTATGCTCCCACGCTGGCCAACTATAAGAAGAATTACGGAAGCCAGGACAAAATGGGCCAGCTCACGTTCCAGATTCTTCACGTGAACAAACTTTCCAACTCCTATTACCAGGTCGTTGGAAAATGGCATCTGAAAAGGACTGTGGGCGACGTTGGGGGACACTACACGCTGCTCTTCCGCAAAATCAAGGGCGAATGGAAGATCGTTTCGGATCATAGCTCCTGACCATATCGGCTCAATTCATTGATCTGGCGTCTGATAATCAAACGCGATAAATCCATCCCTGCCTGCAACCCTTATGAAGCATTAGCAATCTATTAACAAACCCCAATCATATGATTCTTATTATCCTTGGATTCCTGATGATCGTTGCCAGTCTTGCGCTGTCCCGCGCAGAAGAGCCGGCAAAAAAGATAGGTACAGGCGTTCGTGTCCTTGGCGGTGTTGTACTTTTCTTCGGCATCATCTTCTCCTGCTTTGTACAGATCGATGCAGGCCACGTTGGCGTGAAGTCGCTGTTCGGCAACGTACAGAACGATGTATTACGAAGCGGCCTGAACTTCAAAAGCCCTCTGGTTGAAGTAAGGGAGATGGACATCCGTACACAGACTTATACAATGAGTGGTATCCAGGATGAAGGCCATAGGACCGGTGATGATGCCATCCGCGTACTAACGGCAGATGGTCTGGAAGTAACCATTGACCTCTCTGTACTGTACCGCCTGGTGCCAGAATCAAGCCCGAAACTGATCCGCGAGATCGGCGTCAACTATGAAGACAAGATCGTTCGGCCCATTACACGTACCCGTATCCGTGACAATGCGGTCTATTACGAAGCCGTATCCCTGTTCTCAAACAAACGTGATGAATTCCAAAGCAGGATCTTTAAAACGATCGACGACGACTTCCGCAAACGCGGCCTTCTGCTGGAGAACCTGCTCGTTAGAAATATCACCCTGCCCGGCCCTGTGAAAGCAGCTATTGAAAGAAAGATAGAAGCGGAACAGGAAGCGCAGAAAATGCAATTCGTTCTGCAAAAAGAAAAGCAGGAAGCTGAACGTAAACGTGTGGAAGCGCAGGGTATCTCAGATTACCAGCGGATCATCAGCGAAAGTCTTTCAGAGCGACAGCTACAGTATGAACAGATCAAGGCCTTCAAGGAACTCGCGGGCTCTCAGAATTCCAAGATCATCGTTATGCCCAACAAAGGAGGAGCAAACCTATTGCTCAACGCGCAGTAACGGTAGCTTTTTAGAAACCTCTTCGCAACGCCCCATCAGGGGCGTTTTTTAGAAGAACAGTTGGGTTAGTATACGGATTTGTACATTAGCTATCCCCAAGACAACCAACATGAAAAAACGGCTGACCATCCTGACCATCCTCGCAGCACAATGGGCTTGCGCCCAGACCCAGAAAATGGATTTCGAAACCTATGACCCGGTATCAACCCTTGTAGTACCCGAGCATAAACTCACGCGCGCCAAATTTCCTTTCATAGACATCCACAATCACCAGTTCAGCATGCCCACCATGGACCTGGGTACCCTGGTCAGGGACATGGATAAACTGAATATGGCCGTGATGGTGAACCTGAGTGGTCAGTCTGGTGAGGCCATCAGAAAATCGGTCAGCAACATCAAAACAAACTATCCCAACAGATTCATTGTCTTTGCCAATGTTGATTTCAATGGCGTGGGCGCCCCGGGCTGGGGTGAGAAAGCTGCAAAGCAGTTGGAAGAAGACGTGAAAAACGGGGCCCGCGGACTCAAAATATACAAGTCACTGGGATTCTCAGCAAAAGACGTCGACGGGAAAAGGGTTAGAGTTGATGATCCCAGGCTGAACCCTGTATGGGAGAAATGCGCTGCGCTCAAGATCCCCGTCCTGATCCATACGGCAGATCCCAAATCATTCTGGGATCCCGTAGATGAAAAGAACGAGCGCTGGCTGGAGATCGTCACCCATCCCAACCGTAAGCGCGGGCCAGACAATCCTGTTCCCTGGGAAGACCTGATCAAAGAGCAGCAGACCATGTTCAGGAAAAATCCTAAAACCACATTCATCGCTGCGCATTTCGGCTGGCTTCCCAACGACCTGGCAAGGTTGTCGAAACTGCTCGATGAGCTTCCCAATGTGGTGGTGGAATTCGGCGCCGTGATTGCCGAACTCGGTCGCCAACCCAAAATGGCAAAGCAGTTTTTCAATAAGTACCAGGACAGGATCCTTTTCGGGAAAGACTCCTGGGTGCCGGAAGAATATGCCACTTATTTCAGGGTACTGGAAACCGAAGACGAATACTTCCCCTACCACAAGAAATACCACGCGTACTGGCGGATGTATGGCCTGGGGCTGCCGGACAGTATTTTAAAGAAAGTGTACTACGACAATGCCGCAAGGGTTCTGAATATTCCGAAGTAAACCGTATTTCACTGCTCGTATCCGATTTGGCCAGGTCCCGCTCTAGCGGCTGCCGCTGTCCTATATTTTGCAGTTACCGTATTACATATAATAAAAACGAACGGCCACCTTAATGATGATCGTTCGTTTTATCAAAGGCTATTTATTTCTTTGGCGGGAAAGTCTCAATCGTAACTACCTTGATCTTACCGGTAAACTTATTGTCGTTTTCTCTATAATCTTCCGAAACAGGCGTTTCATGGTCGGCGCCTACGTTCCAGCCTTCATCGGCCGAGTAACCGAAAGGTTGCGTTACGGGGATGTAGCCTTCAGCCACTTTCACACCATCTGCATATAAGAAGCATTTGCCCCCTGAACCAGGCTTATAAGCGTCTATGATAAACTCATACTTCAAACTATGCCGTCCGGCAGCTATCGGTTTAGCAGAACTGATGTTTGTCCTTTTCTGTCCAAACCAGTTATACTCATGGTGCAATTTTCCGGCCTTCATGTATAAGGTCCAGCCACCAAAGCGGCCAGCTTGTGAAATGATAACGCCGTTTGTAGAGGCGTTCGATAATTCCACATCTGCTGAAATGGTATAACTGCGCGTCTTTACATTGATGGCCGCAAATTCAGAAACGTTCATACCATCATACAAATTCAACTTGGTGCGTTTGCCCATCAGGTCCGGGCGACCCGCGATGGCAGCATCAAAGCGTTCATAATTTCTATCGTCAATGGGCAGCACATTGTACTTCATCGCCTCCTTCAAAAACAGTTCTTGCAACTCCTTCAGTTTTGCCGGATTGGAACTTGCCAAATCGTTTGATTCACTAAAGTCCTCATTTACATTATAGAGTTGCCATACATCTTTATCAAGGGTATTAAGGGCTGCGGAACCCCAGGGTGTTTTATGGATGGTACGGGCCACCCAACCATCGTGGTAGATAGCCCGATTGCCAAACATCTCAAAATATTGCGTAGTGTGTTTTGAAGGCGCCTTTGGCTCATTAAATGAATACAACATGCTGGTTCCTTCGATGGGGCGTTGCTCAACGCCATTTACCATTTTTGGCGCTGGTATATTACATGCTTCAAATACGGTGGGTGCAATATCAATAGCGTGGGTAAACTGGCTACGTATTTCGTTCCTGGCTTTTATGCCATTGGGCCAATGCACTACCATACCATTTCGTACGCCGCCAAAATCGGCTGCCATTTGTTTGGTATAAGCAAACGGCACATCGGTAGCCACTGCCCATGGAATGGCAAAATGCGGATAGGTTAAAGGTCCGCCCCAATCATCCATATGCTTGTAGACATCCTCAAAGTTTTCCTGCATGCCATTCAATCCAACCAGTTCATTGAAGGCTCCATTCATTCCTCCTTCCGCGCTTGAACCGTTGTCGCCCACTATATAAAACACCAGCGTGTTTTCCAGCTCTCCCATTTCCCTAAGGGCATCGATTAGCCTGCCAACTTCATGGTCGGTATGTTCGGCAAAGCCTGCATATGTTTCCATCTGACGGGCAAACAATTGTTTTGCCTTCGGAGACAGGGTGTCCCAATTGGGTAATCCGGCAGGTTTGGGAGCCAGCTTGGTCCCTTTTGGTACAATTCCCATTTCGATCTGACGAGCCAATGTGATTTCCCTGAGTTTATCCCAACCCATGTCGAACTTGCCCTTGTATTTGGCAATGTACTCTTTGGGTGCATGGTGCGGTGCGTGCGTGGCCCCCGTGGCGAAATATGTAAAGAAGGGCTTATCAGGCGTTAAGGCCTGCTGACCCTGTATCCAACTAATGGCCTGGTCTGTCATATCCACCGTGAAGTGGTAATTGGGTGTTTTGGGCGTTTCAATTTCCGCTACCCCATTATAAATTTTTGGCGCCCATTGGTTGGTTTCGCCACCAATAAATCCGTAAAATTTATCGAATCCTGAATGCGTCGGCCAACGGTCGTAGGGTCCGGAAACAGACACTTCCCATGGGGGTGTTTCATGGTACTTTCCAAATGCGGCCGTGCTATATCCATTCTGCCGCAATACCTCGGCCATAGGCGTGATGGTTTGTGGGCGTATACCGGTATTGCCTTGAAATCCTGTTGCCATTTCCATTATGGCTCCTGCATTATTGCTGTGGTGATTATACCCCGTAAGGATGGCCGTGCGTGTGGGCGAACAAAGCGCGGTGGTATTAAAATTGTTGTACCTCAACCCATCGCTGGCCAATTTATCGAGCACCGGTTCACTGATGGCGCCACCAAAAGCACTGGAAGCACTGAAGCCCTGGTCATCAATTAACACAACCAATACATTGGGAGCCCCTTTTGGAGCCTTCACTTCAAAACGTTCCGGGGGTTTTACATTGCGGGCATCCAGTTCGGTTTGGGCAGGATAATAGATTTCCCTGATGGGAAGTATGGTGCGGTCAACATCACCGGATGCGGTTGTGTTATCAGTTGTTGAGGTTGCTTCAGTTTGCTGTTGACCTTGATTGCAACTGAACATGAGTGCTGCCATTGCCAGGAGCAGGAGCGGGGTGAATTTGTTACTGATTTCCATAGCTAAATCTACTTTTTTTAGGTAGTCATTCCAAAATAATTTCAATGTTTCATGGTAGATGCCAAGGGCAAATTCCCATGCTCGCTCGCTTTAGTGCTAACATTTGTATCTACGCAGTGGCCTGCTCCAGTCTCGCCTTCAGCGTATCATAATCTGTGTAGCCACGGGCCAGCAGGTAGAATTTCAGTTCATCCACTTGTATCAGCACGGCTGGAAATCCCGTGACCTGCAACTGCCTGCATAGGGAAAAATCATACCGGGCCTTTTCGAGGTACTCTTCTGATGTCAGCTTCTCGTAAAACTCATCGGCAGGAATACCATACTTCTCCAGGAGATGGCGATAGGCTTCGTTATCGGTAAGGTCACGACCTTCCACGTACAGGGCTTTCTGGAGATCAGCAGCAAAATGAACGGTATTGTCCGGATGATAATCCCTGAATATGGCCATCGCTATCGCAGCCTTCTCTGAATGCGGGAACCAGTCGCTCAGGTCCGGATTATTAATATGCCATAGATAATCTTCCCCAAACACAACGCCCGTAAGGTCTTCCACATTTTTATAGGCGCCGCGGATATAACCAGCCATCTTCCCGATATGCTGCGCGGATTCAATGGGTATCATGCCGCCCGACAGCGTTTCAAAATCAAAACGATCCTTATACTCGTCGAAGATCCTCGTCATCACCTGGCTGAAGCCGTAGCACCAACCACAATAAGCATCGTAGCAATAATAGATCACTGGCCTTCCTGCTGTACTCATCCTTAATGTTTTACCTGTTCAAAACGCTCTTCATAATCAGGCCTTATCGTACCCATCACGCGGTCCCAGAACAAGAAATAAAGCCCGTAGTTCCCTTTAAAATATTGATGGTGTTGGTTATGGTTGACCGAAGTATTGATCCACTTTCCAACAGCATGCCTGCTAAATCCCTTTGGATACAGTTCAAATCCAAGATGACCATACACATTATATGCGATCATGAACAAAAAGAAGAAGGGCAGGTGATAGGTGTGTATCGGTATAGTGAACAGGAAGATGGGAACAATACCCACTTCCACGATCGACTCGAGTGGATGGAAGGCATAGGCTGCCCAGGGGGATGGATTGGTAGAACGATGGTGCACGAGGTGGAACAATCTGAACAGAGCAGGATGATGCATGAGTCGGTGCGTCCAGTAGAAATAAGTATCATGCATGATGAGCATGATAAAAAACGCGCTCACGAAATAGACCATCCCATGTTGGTCGATGTCCGTGTAATAGGTAGTGTATTCCCTGATGGGCGTGTTTAGCAAAACGATCGGTACCAAAGCGAACATGGCAATGGTCATCACAGAATAGCCGATCTCACGGGCATAATCATTGAGCACCGGAAACTTTGGCTGGATCTTCCTGAACCAACCTGCTTTTCTGAACACAATGTAGAACAGGAAAAATGCAAGGCCCGCGAACAGTAAGTAACGCATACCGATCAGGGACAAAACCCTAAGATACTTCTCCCAAAACATGGGGCAAATCTCCGAAAACCTGCTGATATGGCAACAGTAATCTTAGGGCGCGGCGGCCTCCAGACGGGTCGACTCCGGACTGTAACGGCGAGCTTACGCAGTTCCCCGGTTTGGACCAGTCTCTAAACGCGCCGAATCCGGATTGTACAATTCTGGGTTCCTGCCCGTGATATTCGCGTAGAAATTCCGGATCCGCTCCATGTCCTTCTCCTTATCGCCGGTGGGATAGATGACTTCACCAAAGCCTGCGGACTTATGCTTATAATCGAGGTAGCCAAGAATGATGGGCACGCCGGCACCGAGGGCAGCATGGTAGAAACCGCTTTTCCATTTGTCCACCCGCTTCCTTGTTCCCTCAGCAGCCATTAACAGATAGAGCCGGTCCGATTCTTTGATCTTCTGAACGATGGCATCCACGAAATTCAGGCTTCGCGAGCGATCCACAGGGATCCCGCCGGTAGCCTTGAAAATGATGGAAAATGGAAACCGGAAGAGTTCTTTCTTAGCTATATAGTTGATCGGGAGATCAAGGATCTTATAGGCCGCCAGCGCGTATACGAAATCCCAGTTGGACGTATGGGGCGCAGCAATAACTACCGCCTTCTTAATGTGCGGCGGTATCGTACCTCCCACCTTCCAACCGTTGACCTTGAAGATCCAGGCGAAAAAACTTGAAATCATAAAATTGCTTGCAATTTTTTGTTCTCTGTTCTCACATTCTCACATTCATTCCCCACATTCTCACATTCCCACATTCATTCCCCACATTCATCACATTCCCACATTCATTCCCCACATTCATCACATTCATCACATTTCCCACATTGCTTGAAGCACATTAAAAATGGCTCAGCCATTTTAATGTGCTTCAAGCCAGTTCTCCCCTGTGCCCGCTTCGGCCACAACAGGAACACCATTCGGGAGGGGCATGGCAGACTGCATGTTTTCCAGGACCAACGCCCGGAGTGTGTCCGCTTCGTCCTTGTATGCATCAAAGACCAATTCGTCATGTACCTGGAGGATCATCTTACTTCGGAGGCCCTCTTTTCGGATCGCCTGCTGCACTTTCACCATCGCCATCTTGATCATATCGGCGGCGGTACCCTGGATGGGCGAATTGATGGCGTTTCTTTCTGCAAATCCCCTGACCGTGAAGTTCGCGCTGTTGATGTCTTTCAGCCAGCGCTTTCTGCCCATCAGCGTTTGCACATATCCTTTGTCGCGCGCAAAATTGATGGTATCCTCCATATATTTCGTGATACCATTGAACTCTTTCTTGTAGTTGTCGATGATCGTTTTCGCTTCACCACGCGAGATGCCGAGATTGTCCGCCAGGCCAAAAGCGCCCTGACCATAAATGATGCCGAAGTTGACACTCTTGGCTTTATATCGCATCTCCTTGGTCACATCGCTTTCATCAATGCCATAGACTTTCGCAGCCGTAGCAGTATGGATATCCTTACCCAGCCTGAACGCTTCGCACATATTCGGGTCCCCGCTGATGGCGGCCACGATCCTCAACTCGATCTGTGAATAATCGGCGGACAACAGGATCCTGTCTTTATCACCGGGGATGAAAGCCTTTCTGATCTCTTTGCCGCGATCGCTCCGGATCGGTATGTTCTGCAGGTTGGGGTTGTTGCTGGCCAGCCTGCCTGTCACTGCAACAGCCGATCCGTAGGTGGTATGAACCCTGCCTGTCCTCGGATTGATCAGTTGCGGCAGCGCGTCCACGTAGGTCGACTTTAACTTCGTCAGCTCCCGGAAGATCAATACGTCCGCCGGCACCGGATGCAGATGGGACAGCTTCTGCAGCACATCTTCACCAGTTGCGTATTGACCTGTTTTAGTCTTCTTGGCTTTGGGATCGAGCTTAAGTTTCTCAAACAAAACATCCCCCAATTGCTTTGGCGACGCGAGGTTAAACCTGACACCCGCCTGCTGGTAAACACGCTCTTCGGCAGCCCGCGCTTCTTTATCCAGTTCATGGGAATATTCTTTCAGAAAGTCGACATCGATCTTCACGCCTTCAAACTCAAGGTCCTTCAATACCTGCACCAGTGGGTTCTCCACTTCGTAGAAGACTTTCTCGACCTCTTTAGCTTTCAACTCGTTAATGAACACATTTTTCAGCTGTAATGTGATGTCCGCATCTTCAACGGCATACTCCTTGATCTTCTCCAACTCCACATCGCGCATGGTTCCCTGCCCCTTTCCCTTCTTCCCGATCAACTCCTCGATATGCACGGGCTCGTATCCGAGGTACTGCGCGCTCAACAGATCCATGCCCCGTTTACCTTCGGGCTCGATCACATAATGCGCCAGCATGGTGTCAAATATTTTTCCCTTCAACTCAACATCATAGCATTTCAGGATCAGCAGGTCGTACTTGATGTTCTGTCCTACCCAATACACATCCTCACGATCAAACAAGGGCTTGAACTTGCTGAGAAGGCTAATCACTTCCTGCCGATCTGCCGAACAGGGAACATAGTATCCTTCCCCGGGGTTAACGCAAAAGCTGAGTCCCACCAGTTCAGCCAGATTGGCATCAATGCCCGTGGTCTCCGTATCAAAAGAGATCTCAGCATGCTTCATTAGAAGAGATACAAGCTCATCTATTTCTTTATCCGTTGCAGCCACATGGTATTGATGCGGCGTATTGTTGATATTCTTTTCAGCGAACAGGCCCGTCTCAATGGCTTCATCCGCCACAACCGATTTTGGAGTGCCATTTGTCTTCGCTGCCGGAGGCGGCACGGGATTGCCAAACAGATCCTGTTGCAACCCGGGGATATTGCTTTCAAAAATATTGAACTCTTCACCCAGGATGCGTTTGCCGAGGGTTTTGAATTCCAGCTCTGTAAACACTTCTTTCAGCGCTTCCTTGTTCATTGCTTTCACGCAGAAATCTTCTTCATGGAACGCTACAGGCACGGTGGTAATGATGGTGGCCAGTTTCTTGCTCATCACCGCGAGGTCCTTTCCATTCCGGACCTTCTCGCCCAGCGCGCCTTTGATGCCATCTGCGTTCGCGAGCACATTTTCCAGGGTGCCGAATTCGGCCAGCAGTTTAGCCGCCGTTTTTTCTCCCACGCCCGGGATGCCGGGGATATTGTCAACACTGTCACCCATCAGTCCGAGGATATCGATCACCTGCGATACTTCTTTGATCCCCCATTTCTGGCAGACTTCTGCAGGACCGAGGATTTCAAAATCGCCGCCCTGGTAGGGAGGTTTATAGATCTTGATATTTTCGCTTACGAGTTGCCCATAGTCCTTGTCGGGCGTCACCATATAGACCTCGTATCCCACGAGCTCAGCTTGTTTGGCCAGGGTGCCGATGACATCATCAGCCTCAAACCCATCGGTTTCGATCACCGGGATATTCATCCCCAGGATGATCCGTTTAATATCTGGTATGGAAGCCAGCAGGTCTTCGGGAGCTTCCTGCCTGTTTGCTTTGTAGTCTGTATAATCAGTATGACGTTCCGTAGGTTCCTTCGTATCAAAACACACAGCCATGTGCGATGGCTTTTGTTTATTGAGCAGGTCGATCAACGTATTTGTAAATCCGAACTGGGCATTTGTATTCTTCCCTTTACTGGTGATCCGTGGATTTCTGATCAGCGCATAATAGGCTCTGAAGATCAATGCAAATGCGTCTAACAGGAATAGTTTTTTCTCCATCTTTTTCGTTTCAGGCAACCTGGATGCTAAAATCTTGTCTCGAGGAAATGCGGCAGCATCTTTCTCCAGGTTGGCCAGTCGTGCGTCACATCATGACCCCAGAGATCCAGTTCGTGGGGGATACTCTTGGTATGCAGAACGCCTGAAAAACGCCTGTTTGCTTCGGGGTCCTCATAGGATCCCTGTCCGGTAGCCATGATCAACTTACCACTTCGAATTTGTTCGAGTGCGTAATGATCGTTCAGATTAGGGATATAATGTATAGGTGAATTGAAATAGACCTGGTCATCATAATATCCATCCGTATACTCAGTAAGATCATACACGCCACTCATGGCAATGGCCCCGTTGATGAGATCGGGCCTCTTCAGGAATAGGTTCATGGAGTGAAGCGCGCCGAAGGATGCACCTGTGACAATGATCGGCGTATCCCACGATGTATTGTTCTTGATAAATGGAACAACTTCATTATAAATATAGTCGTTGAACTGATTCTGGCGGATCGCCTTGTGCGCGCCTTCCATTTGCTTGTTCAGCCAGCTCTCGGTGTTGATGCTGTTTACAGAAAACACCTTGATCTTTCCAGCATCAATAAATGGTGCCAGGTGATCCAAAAGCTGAAAACGTTCGTATTCCAGGTAATCAGCAGCGGCTGTGGGTACCATTAGCAATGCAAATCCGTAGTGACCATACATAGCAATGGGCATCTCCCTTCCGAGGGAAGGTGAGTACCACGATGATAGTTGTCTTTCCATATGTTAAAGATAATCATTTGGGATACCGAATTCAGCATTCCAGACTTGATTGAGCCCTCAAAATTTCCTGGCGGGAAAACGGGGAAAGCTACGATCCCTGTTTCATCTGTTCGAGTTTTTTCTGGAGCAGCAACATGTCGTCCCTGAGCCTTGCCGCCTCCATAAAATCCAGTTCCCGCGCTGCTTTTTCCATTTCCTTGCGGGTCTTTGCCACTGCTTTTTCAACCTGGGGGATGGTCTGGTAGACTTCCTGGTCTTCCGCAGCGATGTTGATGAGTTCTTCATCGGGACCTATGGCTTTGGGATCGTGGAGATCGTAGCCTTTGATATCGAGTACGGAGGTCTGCGCAAAAACCTGCTCCTTGCTCTTCATAACGGTGCGCGGTGTGATGCCATGCAGCTGGTTGTATTCCATTTGCTTGATCCGCCTGCGGGTTGTTTCATCGATCGTCTTCTGCATACTGTCCGTCATCTTGTCGGCATAAAAGATAACCATCCCGTCCACATTCCTCGCGGCCCTGCCGGCGGTCTGCGTCAGCGATTTCTCATTACGGAGATATCCTTCCTTATCGGCGTCGAGAATAGCCACTAGTGATACTTCCGGGAGGTCAAGGCCTTCGCGGAGAAGGTTGACCCCAACCAATACATCGATCTCCCCTAACCTCAACTGCCTCAGGATCTCTACCCTGTCCAGTGTATCCA
>Ga0315900_10003442_pt1 | contig 23157 bp, 21 predicted proteins | sample LakEriMetagenome_FD_203521 | JGI IMG/M metagenome (GOLD analysis project Ga0315900, IMG submission 203521) | Freshwater fungal communities from buoy surface, Lake Erie, Ohio, United States - Buoy 12 MA114 | ecosystem: Environmental > Aquatic > Freshwater > Lake > Lake biofilm | place: USA: Lake... | reverse complement strand
AGTGCAGCTTGCCCTTGCCGGTATCATGATAGGCCGAAACCGTGATGGCATCGACCCCGGCGCCTTCGACCAGCCGCGCCGCCTCGATCGCCAGGTCCAGGGTGATCCCGCCGTCTTTGCCGACCTCGACCGAGTCCAGCTTTACCCAGACCGGGAAGTCCGCCCCCACGGCATCGCGCACCGCGCCGATCACCCGCAGCAGCAGCCGCGCACGGTTTTCCAGCGGGCCACCGTATTCGTCGGTCCGGCTGTTGGTCTTGGGCGACATGAAGGATGACAGCAGGTAGCCGTGCCCGCCATGGATCTCGATCGCATCGAACCCGGCCGTCTTGGCCCGTGCGGCAGCCGCGCCGAACTGGCTGACCACCAGGTCGATGTCAGCCTCGTCGAGCAGCCGCAGCTTCGGCATCTTGCCTGAAAACCCGGCCATCTCCTCGGGCAGGAAAAAGTCGATGAAATCGCCCTGCATCGGCGGCGGATAGCACGGCGCCCAGAGCTCCTGGTCGAAGGCGTCCGACGAATAGCCCGCGACCAGACCGCCGTGGTGCAACTGAACCGCGATCTTCGCGCCGTGGCGATGGACCCGCGCGGTCAACGCCTTGAGGCCGGGCAGGAACCGGTCGTCGGAAATCGCGGTCTGGTTGGGCTGGACGGCCCCCACGGGCCAGGCAACACCGGCCACCCCGGTGATGATGAGGCCTGCCCCGCCGCTGGCATGGGTCTCGTGATAGGCGAGCAGGCGTTCGCCGACATGGCCATCGGCTTCGGACAGGCTAACCCCCATTGCGGTGACGATTATCCGGTTACGCAGCTCCAACGAGCCGATGCGCCCGTTGGACAGCAGGTGGGTAGTGCGGGCCATGCCAAACATTCTCCTCAATCCCCGGCGAGCATTGTCGCAGTCTGGGTTGGTGGTCAATGTGAATCACTGCAGATTCCCGGATTGAAATCCGCAAATCAAAAGTAGGAACCGTTCACGGCATCTCATTGCGTTGCATTGACCGATAATAAATACGCAAAGAACCGCTTCTTTTGACTCCGGTCAATGTTCCCGCATGGCACCATTTGCCAGGTTGCGCCGCACACCCATCAGAGGAGAACGGATTGTGAGTGACTTGGCAGCTGGTGCGGATGCCCGAACGGCTCCTGTGGCAGTTTGGAAAATTCTGGAGAAACTGCGCGGGCAGGACTTGGCCGACTGGCGCGTAGCGCCGCTGGAAGGCCGGCCCGCTCCCGCCGAGCGCGGTCTCGACATCGGCTTTCCGTTCGGCTGGTACGCGGTAGAGCAAGTCGATTTTGTCGCCGTCGGCCAGGTCAAGCCGATGCGCTATTTCGCCAAGGACCTGGCGATCTGGCGCGGCGAGGACGGCCAGGTTCGCGTGACAGATGCCTGGTGCAAGCATCTGGGTGCCCACATGGGCCATGGTGGCAAAGTCCACGGCAACCTGCTGGAATGCCCGTTCCACGCCTGGCGTTATGATGGCGAGGAAGGGGTGGTGAAAGAGATCCCCTATGCCAAGGCAATCCCGCCGCAGGTCAAGCGCAAGTGCCTGCGTACCTGGCCGGTGACCGAGGCTAACGGCTGGATCTGGGTCTGGTATCATCCGGACCAGAACGTCGCACCGATGTGGGATGTGGTGGAGCATGAGGAGTACGCCGATCCCGAATGGACCGACTATGACATGCATGAATGGACCGTCTACGGATCGATCCAGAACATGGCCGAGAACGGCGTCGACGTCGCCCATTTCAAATATATCCACGGCACGGCCGACGTGCCCAAGGCCGAGCTGCGCTGGGGCGAATGGGGGCGCGGTGCCGATGTGAAGGCGCAGATGGGCACGCCCGGCGGTGTGGTCGATGGTCTGATCAGCTATGACACGATGGGTGCCGGGCAAAGCTGGGTGCGGTTCCGCGGCATTTCTGAAACCCTGCTGGTGGCCAGCCTGGTCCCGATCGAGGAAGACGTGCTGCGGGTCCGCTATGGCTTCATGCAGCCCAAGAGCCAGGCCAACGGCCCCGGCGCGGGCCTCGCCAAGGCGCTGATCCGCGACATCTGCAAGCAACTCGATCAGGACAAGGTGATCTGGGACCGGATGCGCTACGAGCCCAATCCGATCATCTGCGATGGCGACGGCCCGATCCCGCAGTTCCGCCAATGGTATAGCCGGTACTATGCCAGTGCCGAAGGGGCGGGCGACCAGCCCGGTCTGCGCGCCGTCGGCTGAGCTCTCTCCAGCGACGGCAACCACGGGCTCCAGCTTTGCGCCGGGGCCCGTTTCGCATCAGCCAGCAAAGCGCGGATAGTTGGTGTAACCCTGAGCCTCGCCGGTATAGAGTAAGGTATAGTCAGGCTTGGCCAGCGGCGCTCCGGTGGCGATCCGTTCAACCAGATCGGGATTGGCAATGAAGGCGCGGCCAAAGCTGACCGCCTCGGCCCGGCCAGCATCAAGCAGCGCGGCGGCACTATCGCCCTTCAGGTTGTTGTTGGCCACGATCGGCCCGCTGAAACTGGCGCGCAGCAAATCGAGCGTGTCGAATTCGGATAAGCCCATGTCGACCACATGCAGATAGGCCAGGCCAAGAGCGTCAGCTGCCTGGACAAAGGGGCCGAAGGTTGCCGCCGGATCGGACGGGTCCATGCCATTGTAGGGGTTGCCGGGTGAAATGCGGAAGCCAACCCGGCCGGCGCCGATGGCATCGGCGATTGCCTGCAGCACCATGATCGGAAAGCGGATTCGGTTCTCCACTGGGCCGCCATAATCATCCTCGCGCCGGTTGCTGGCGGGGTTGAGGAACTGGTTGATCAGATAGCCGCTGGCGCAGTGCAGTTCCACTCCGTCCATCCCCGCCGCGATGGCGTTCCGCGCGGCCTGGGCATATTCGGCGACCAGTGCCGGAATCTCTTCGGCCAGGATCGCTCGCGGCGGGGCGCAATCGGCGGGGACTCCATCCGGTCCGGGGACCTGGACCGGGCAGGGCACTGCCGAAGGCGCAATGACATCAGCCGCGAAGCCGCGATTGGCCGCAACGACTACCCGGCCGCAATGCATCAGTTGCATGACGATCCGCCCGCCTCTGACATGAACCGCATCGGCGACCTGCCGCCAGCCGGCGATCTGCTGTTCGCTGTGGATGCCCGGGGTACGCCAATAGCCTTTGCCGACTGCGCTCGGCTGCACACCCTCGGTGACGATAAGTCCGGCGCTTGCCCGCTGGGCATAGTATTCTACCATCAGGTCGGTCGGCACATCGCCCGGTCCGGCGCGGTCGCGGGTCATTGGGGCCATGACGATGCGGTTGGCCAGCGCGATCTCGCCCAGGGCGATAGGGGTGAAGAGACTGCTGAGCATTCGAGTTTAACTCCGAATTTCGGCCATTGACCGCTATTTGCGTTATCCTGTAAGCAAATTTTTACGCATATCAAGGAGAGGCAGGATGAATTACGGGTTTGACGGCAAGGTTGCGCTGGTCACTGGCGCCAGCGGTGGGATCGGCCGCGCAACCGCGCTTGGCTTTGCTGCCTCGGGCGCGGCAGTCGTCGTTTCCGACGTCAACGATGCGGGTGGGGAAGAGACTGTGGCCCTGATCGCTGCGGCTGGCGGGAAGGCCGTCTACCAGCGGTGCAACGTAGCGGAAGCGGCTGAGGTGAAGGTCCTTGTTGCCCGCGCTGTCAGTGAATTCGGCCGGCTTGATTTCGCGCACAACAATGCCGGCATCAACAACATGGGTGCTAACGAATATGATGATGCGGTCTGGGACCGCGCGATTGCGATAAACCTGTCGGGCGTGATGTACTGCATGCGCGAGGAGGCGGAGGTAATGTTGGCCCAGGGGAAGGGTGCGATCGTCAACACGTCGTCGATCAACGGTCTGGTCGGCAATGGTGCGCAGCCGGGCTACACCGCCACCAAGCACGGTGTGATCGGTCTGACCCGGCACGGCGCGCTGCGCTGGGCCAAGGCCGGGATCCGCGTCAATGCCGTCTGCCCGGGCGTGATTGAAACCCCGATGACGGCGCCGCTGACGGCCAATCCCGAAATGAAGAAAGTGCTGGATGGCATGACCCCGATGGGGCGCATGGGCCAGGCCGAGGAGATTGCCGCGGCCGTGCTGTGGCTCTGCTCAGATCAGGCCAGCTTTGTCACTGGGCATCCGCTAGTGGTCGATGGGGGCGCTACGGCGACCTGATCGGGCGGCAGAGGTTCACAAAAAAGGCCCGCTCCGGCATGCCGGGGCGGGCCTTTCCTTGGAGAGAGCTCGAGAACTCAGGCGGCGCTTTCCCACGGGGCGGTCTTGGTGCCCTTGGTGGTGTAGCGGCCGTTGACGCGCTTCTGGAACGTTTCGGCCTGCGCGCGCGGATTGTAGAACTGGCGATACCAGATCCGCACCTTGTCGAACGGACCATCGCCGCGCACCATCATCGGGTGCAGGCAGGGCCGCTTGTTCGACCAGATCTCGAAATCCTGGGCGAAGGCATCGACCCCGGCTTCCTCATAGGCATGGGCCAGCGCGATATCGTCGGCGCTCGGCTCGGCATTGTCGACCTTGACCAGCAGGCCGTACCACACCTTGATCACGCCATCGTCGACCGGCGTATGGGCGATCAGCATGTGCGAAGGATTGGCACCGACCATCACCGACTGGAGGATCCCCGGGCCGGTGTACCAGGTATCGTTGGTCATCGGTTCGCCGCCATCGGAAGCAAGGGTCTTGTGCCCGGCGGAGAGGATCTGGCGGCAAACGTGATCCTCGAACGCGTTCTCGAACGAGACCATGTCGATCGAGCCGTGGACCGGTTCGAGGTGGGCCTTGTCGGCCATGTTGTCGACCACTTCCTGGGGGTGGCAGTTCAGCACGCCCAGTTCGCGCACATTCCAGTTGACCCAGTGCGGTGCGTCGTAACCTTCGAACGGCGGTAGTTCGTAGTCCGGCTCCTGCCCCTCTGGATCGTACCAGGTCCACAGGCAGCCGGCGCGCTCGATGACCTTCCAGCTCTTGATGCAGGCCGACTTGGGCACCGGGGCGGGCGAATAGGGAATCTGGTTGACGCGGCCGTCAGGCCCAAACCGCCAGCCATGGTAAGGACAGCGAATGTTATCGCCCTCGACGTGCTCACCGTCCTTGACGACATAGGACGTGGTGTTGCGGGCCAGGTGCGTGCCCATGTGCGGGCAATAGGCCTCCAGCATGAACACCTTGCCGCTCTGCCCGCCGCGATAGAGCACGACGTCCTCGCCGAAAAAGCGGGCTGCCACCGGCGTTGTGCCGATCTCTTCGGACCGAGCCACCATGAACCAGCCACGCGGGTAGGTGAATTCGCCGAGGCCATAGTCTGCGGTCGTGGCCATTGTCTCTCCCCTCAGGTCTGAGTCGTTATTAACTCAAAACGCAGGGAATACGCAAGCGGGATGCGAGAAAGAAGAGGTTATTAGCGAAATTGTCGCCAAATGCGTAACAGTGCCATAACGTGATTACGCGAAATCAGTCAGCATCGTCGGATGCGGACTGCACCTCGGTGATCCGCACCACCCGTGCATTGTACTTGAGGGTCTTTACCGCGATCGAGGTTTCAACGTGATGAACCCCGGGGATCGCCAGGATCTTGTCGGATGCGACCTCGTGCAGGTGATCCAGCGAGTTGAACAGGCAGATTGCCAGGATGTTGAAGCGCCCCATTGTCAGCATCACGGCATTGACCTGGGCCAGGTCGGCGATCTTGCGGGCAACTTCGCGCACGTCGCTGACCTCGGCCTGGACCCCGATAAAGGCCATCCGGGCGGAGTCTGCCAGGCCAAAGCTGGTGATGGCGGTGAAGGAAATCAGCCCGTCCTGCTGCAGCCGCTTGATCCGGCCGCGCACGGTCCCTTCGGTGACGCCCAGATCGACCGCGATCTTGCGGTTGGAGACCCGGGCATCGCGGGCCAGTACCTCGATCAGCTGGCGGTCGAGATCGTCTAGCTGCGGCGCGGTCATAGATCCCCCCGCGCCTCGATCGGCGCCACATCGAACTTGTACTTGATCACGTCCACCGCAATCGCCGGGACCATTGAGCGGATCCCGCGGATCTTGGAAAACTTTTCCAGCAGTAGCGCAGGCAGGTCATCGAAATCCCGCAGCACCACCAGCATGTCGATGTCATAGCGCCCGGTGACCAGGTGGGCGGCGAAAACCTCCGGAAACTCGGCCAGTTCGGCGGCAACTTCCGAGGCGGGGCGGCCATCGACCTCAATCGCTACTTCCATCAGCACGTTGTACCCATGGGCCGAGAAGTCCGACACGGCGACAACGCGCAGCTTGTCGGCATCTTCCATGCGGCGGATGCGCGCCGATACCGTTGCTGCCGTCAGCCCGAGTACATTGGCGATCTGCTGGTTGGTCGCCCGGCCGTTCAGCCGAAGCTGCTCGACAATCGCGCGATCGATATCGTCGATGGAGAAATCATCACTCATCGTGCTGGAACAACCCCCATTTCCAAGCCAGGTCAACAGTCGGGACGCCGCTCCGCCCCATCAATCCACGGCTGCGAACCCCTGCAATTCATCGCCCAGCATGCTTGCGCTGAACCGTCTGACTGGCCGGTTCTCCACCCAGACGACTTCCAGCGCACGCTCGGCAAATTTCCAGACGCCGTTTTCCAGCGCATAGCGATTGTGGTAACGCATGGCAAAGTCGAGCAGCGACAGTTCCTTTGCCCCTGCGTCCGCAAGCAGAATGTGGCTTGCGACGCCAGTGGTCAGCCCGGACACAGTTCCGTCCGGTGCCAGCTCGAACGTCTGGTTGTAGACGTTATGCATCGTCTGCCCGAAGCTGGCGCTGACCTCGGCGATCATCGTTTCCCAGCCTGCCTTGCCCACATAGCGCGCGTCGGGTTGGCCATAGCCGCGGATGATTCCGTCACGGGTGAAGATCGAACCGAGCATTATCGCGTCGCGGCTGTCGACCGCCAGGCCATATCGAAAGGCCAGGTCGTGCAACTCCTGCGGCGCGATGAAGGGTTCATTCTGCGCCATCAAGATCACTCTGTCGCCGCCAGGCGGACACGGTCGTGTTCAACCCGGCTTGAGGCAAGCAGGGCAAAAAGGCCAGCCAGGAAACCAACTGGTACGACGAAGCTGATTGCCAATTGCAGCGAACGGGCATCGTCCCCCAAGGCCTGGCTGATCACACCGGTTGCCCAGGGACCGACAAAATAGCCCAGCAGGGTGATGAAGGCGATGAACAAGGCGGTGGCACTGGCCCGGTAACTGGCAGGCAGCATGTGTTGCAGCCCCGCGTAGAGCCCGACTGACCAACCTCCGCCCAGCAAGCCGCAAGGGATTGCCACCAGCATCGCCATTTCGAAACTGGGTGCCCATATTGCGACCAGAACCAGCGCGGTGGCGCAAAGCAGGGCCAGCCCTGAAAGCCTTACCGGCCAGACCCGGCCGCGCTGCGAGAGCTTGTCCGACAGGGCTCCGAAGGCCAGCATCCCGCACATCCCGGCCAGTCCGAAGTTCAGCGCAAACGCGGTCTTGATGGTCACCGGATCAAGATCGAACGACCGGGCAAACAGTTCCGGCCCCCAATAGCCGAAGGTCACGCCAGACAGCGTGCCAAGGCCGAAGCCCAGCGCCATCAACACATAACCGGGGCTGCGCAGCAGCAGTCCAATAAGCCGGCCGAACGGAATGGCGGTGGGCGCTGCACCATCGGCAAGCAGGGTGCGCGGTGGCTCGCGCACCAGGGCCAGGGCGATCAGGCCCAGGACAACCCCCGGCAGGCCCACCATGAAGAAGGTCGCGCGCCAGCCATAGACATCGGCCAGCGCGGGCCCGCCGGCCTGTCCGGCAATCTGGCCGATATAGGTCGCCAGCCCCAGGATCGCGAAGGCGAGGCCCCGCCGCTCTGGCTTGAAGTAATCGGTCAACAGTGAATAGGCCGGGGCGACAAAGGCCGCTTCACCCACTCCCACGCCAATCCGCGCCAGGGCCAGAGAGACCGGACCGGTAGCCAGCCCGGTCGCCGCCGTGGCGAGGCTCCACATGATGCAGCCGGCCACAATGATTTTAATCCGCGATCCGCGATCGGCTAGTCGGGCAAAGGGCACGCCCATCACCACATAGAGCACGACGAAGGCTGGCCCCATCAATAGGCCGATCATGCCATCGCCAATATCGAACTCGGCCTTGATCGGGCCGATCAGGCCGGTCAGCAGATAGCGATCGGCAAAGTTAAAGATATAGATCACCAGCAGGGTGGCAAGCACCACCCAGGGGTTCGACAGGCGCTGGCCAGGTGCCTCAGTCACGCTTGATCAACCCGCCATTGACATGCCAGACCTGCCCGTTGACCCAGGCCCCGTCGTCCGAGGCGAGGAAGGCGACGGCGGCGGCAATGTCCTCGGGTTCACCAAGGCGGGTGTGCGGCACCGTCTTGAGCGCGGCGGCCACATAGTCGTCCGTCAAATGCTGCTTGACCGCTTCGGTCAGAACCACGCCCGGGCAGATCCCGTTGGAGCGGATGCCCTTCTTGCCGTACTTGGCGGCAACGTGCCGGACCAGCGCGTGGATCGCGTTCTTGGTCATTGGATAGGCCACCTGGAATGGGTTGCCGCCAATCGCGGCGCCCGATGAAGTGTAGATCATCGCCCCACCGCCCCGTTCCAGCATTACCGGCAGTGCGGCCTGCGTCGCGAACATGTGGCTCTTGGTGTTTATCGCGAAAGAGCGGTCGAGCACTTCCTCGGTGCAATTGAGCGCGTCGATATCGCCCTCGGTCCCACCGGCGAGGTTCGAGTGATAGAAATCGAGCCCGCCAAACTCGTCGAGCGCAGCCTGGACGATCGCTGCCTGCGAGGCGGCCTTGGTCCCGTCGAGATATACGCCGATCGCCCGGCCGCCAGCGGCGCAAATCGCTTCGGCGGTTTCCTTGGCCCAATCCTCGGTGATATCGCCGATCACCACGGCGGCGCCTTCCTCGGCCAGGCGACGCGCCGTCGCCGCACCGATCCCGCGACCACCGCCCGCAACCACCCCGACCTTGCCATTCAAACCGCGCATTGCGCACTCCCGAACATTTTGCGTTACGTAGACGGCTATTTTATACGCAAATAACTGTCAAATGCCAATTGAGCCTTGCCTTTTGCGGAATCGAATGCTTGCCTTGCCGGGAAAGCTATCGGAGCCGCCACATGATCATCCTGGCCCTTGCCGCCGCTGCAAGCGCGATCACGCTGCCGCCGCCCAATCCCTTTCTTTCACAGGGTGCACCGGCAGTCACGCACAACGATTCGGGCGCGTCGGATGCCATGGCGGTCGAGGGCCCGCGCGAGCAGGGACAGGTTGCGCCGGAGCGGGTCAAGCGCATCCCAACCGGCTTGCTGACGATCAACTATGCCGGGCTGTTGCATTATCCGGGCGGCGTTCAGGCTACCTGGAACACCAACAACAACCGCGTCACCAAGATCCGGATCGACAATGGCCACTGGGAGGAATTGGCCGCCTTGCCGATTGAGGGCATGACGCTGCTGTCGGCCGAGACGGTCAATGCGCATCTGGCCGCTTTCGACCGCGCCGCGAGCGAGGCCGAGCTGCGCGGCTACCTGGCCCGCGCCCTGCCATTCTATGCCGAGACCCAGGCGCGCGAGGCCGGGATCTATTCGATGACCGATGAGCGCGGGCAGTTCTATGTCCTGACCCGCAGCGCGATCCTGGTCTATGGCCAGGCTGATGATCGCGATCCCCGCTCGGCGGTGGTGCTGCTGCGCAAGTGGACCATTCCCGCTGCCCTGAAGCGCGAGGAAGCGGCCCGCGCGCTGCTGCTCGCTCGGCTGGAGCGGTCCGGGCAAGGCACGAATGCCGAGCTGCGACGCGGGATCGGCATGATGCGCGACATGCCGCTTGGCATCAACATGACCTATGACGGGCATATTGTCTTCTCGATGGTCGGCGGCAGCGTGGTGGTGATCGACCGCGAATTTCGCAATGCCCCGCAGGTGGTCACCGCTCCCGGGGAGTTGTTCACCAATTCGCTGTCGGTCGATCCGGACGGTGGCATCTATGCTGTGGGCGATCGCCGTATGCACAAGTTCGTCTGGCGGCGGGGCAAGCTCTCGGACCGGCCAAGGGATGGCGCCTGGTCATCACCCTATGACCTCACCGAAAGCCCGCTGCCGGGGGTGCGCGGGGGCGGCACCGGATCGGGCACCACCGCGACACTCATGGGCTTTGGCCCCGGCGAGGACCGGCTGGTAGTGATTTCCGATGGCCAGCAGCGCATGAATATTGTGGCCTTCTGGCGCGACGCTATTCCCCGTGACGCACGCCGCCAGCCCGGCACGCGTTCGCGCCGGATCGCCGGGCAGATGGCTGTGACGATGGGTGGGATCGCCGATCCCTATATCCAGACCGAAGCATCGATCGGGGTGGCTGGTCCCTATGCCTTTGTACTCAACGGCATGGCCCCGCAGAATATCAAGCCGGACCTCGATAACCTGCTGGTCCAGGGGCCGTTTCGCACGCCCCCGCGCGGGGTCGAGATGTTCCGCTGGGATCATGCCCGCAATCGCTGGCAGAGCCTCTGGGCGCGGGCCGATGTCAGCACGCCGGCAGCGATCATTCCCGTGCTCAGCACCGTAAGTCGGCAGGCCTATGTCATGGCCTGGGATAGTGACGGCTGGAACGTGACCGGCCTCGACTTCGATAGCGGCAAAACCGAGACACGCATGGTGCTGGGCCGCAGCCAGCAGTTCAACGGTGCCTGGGGTGTGCTGCAACTGCTACCAGATGGCGACGTATTCATCCCTGGTATTACCGGGCCGGTTCGGGTTTCGCGCAAACGCCATTAGACCCTAGAAGAAGTGGGCGAGCAGGAATGGCAGGCCGAAGACGAACAGCCAGCCAAGTCGGCCCCAGCGGGCAAGCTGCGGGTTCTGATGGTTCCATAGCCCCAGCGCACCGGCCGCGCCCATGGCCCCGGCCCCGTCGATCCAGATGCCCGCCAGCCCGCCCAGTCCAAGCAGGCCGAGCACCCGGATCGGCGCCCCCGCGCGGTCCTTGGCCACCGGATTCCTGATCCCGGCGAGGCCTGCAAGACCGATCAGGCCGAGCAAGCCGATCAACTGAGGCAGTGTGTCGCTCATCCCAGCACCGGCCGGCGATCTGCCCATGGCGCGGCGCGTTCCAGCTGGCCGGCCAGCCGATAGAGCAGCGCTTCATCGCCATAACGGCCGGTGAACATCACCCCGATCGGCAAGCCCGCGCGCGATTGGCCCAGCGGCACCGACATGCTGGGCTGGCCGGTCAGGTTGGCCATCTGCGCAAAGGGCGAAAACACCGAGACGCGCTGGCCCCATTGCTGGAAATCGCAATCGGGGGTGAGGTTGATCCGGCCAAGCGGCAGCGGCGGTGCGGCCAGTGTGGGGGCCAGGATCACATCGAAGCGCCCCATGAACTGGCCGACCGTAATGGCGAGCGTCTGCAAAGTGTTGTTGGCCCGGGCATAGTCCATGGCGGAGACCGTCTGGCCAAAGCCCATGAAGGCCAGGCTGATCGGTTCCAGCACTTCCGGTCCCGGAGCGATGCCGGTTGCCTTGCCCCGATCGATCAGATCAGCGGCGATTGCGGGTGCCATGATCTGGACCGCAGCCAGTCCGACGGCGCCGACATTCCACTTGGGCTGGGCTATTTCGACATGATGACCCAGGTTTTCACAAAGCCGCGCCGCCGCTTCGGTCGCCGCGCGGCATTCCGGATCGACCGGACTTCCGGTTGGCGAATCCAGCATCAGGGCGATCCGCAGTTTGCCGGGGTTCTTGCCCACCTGTGCCAGAAAGCCATCAACCGGGGCGGGCGCGCCATACCGCGAGCCAGGTTCGACGCCGTGGGTCGCATCAAGGATTGCTGCGCTGTCACGCACTGACCAGCTGACAGCATGGTGTGTGGAAAGACCGCCCCAGCCTTCGGTCCGCAACGGCCCCATTGGCACCCGGCCGCGGCTGGGCTTGAGCCCGAACAGGCCGCAACAGGATGCCGGAATGCGGATCGAGCCGCCGCCGTCAGTGGCATGTGCTGCCGGCAGGACGCCCGCTGCGACCGCGGCGGCCGCGCCTCCCGACGAGCCGCCGGCAATGCGGGCTGGATCCCAAGGGTTGCGGGTATCGCCTGTCAGCTTGTTCTCGGTTGTGCCGGTCAGGCCGAGTTCCGGGGTGGTGGTCTTACCAAAGATCACGAAGCCGGCCCGTTCCGCCCGCTTGACCAGCTCTGATGTTACCGGAGCCCGGAATCCCTTGTAAAAGCGGCTCCCGCCTTCGGTCAGTTCGCCGGCGATATTGGTATTGAGATCCTTCAGCAGCCACGGAACCCCAGTGAAGGGTCCCTTCGGCAAACCGGCCGCAATAGCCTTGCGGGCATAATCGTAGTGACGCTGTGCGATGAAATTGAATCGCGGGTTGAGTGCTTCGGTCCGGGCAATCGCCGCATCGAGCAATTCGCTGGGCGAGACTTGCCGCTTTCGGACCAGCTGGGCCAGCCCGACCGCGTCGTGGCTGGAGAGGAGGCCTTCGATCCCGCTGGCGGTCATAGTCTTTGCTCCTGCGGTGGTAGCGACGGCGATCGCCGCAGCGCCGCCAGCCACTACTTCGCGCCGTGTCGCCATCTCAGCGGGCCTGCCGCTGCGAAGACGGAATCCCGTCATTCGCAGCGTAGAAGCGCGCGTAGAACTTGCGGAAATGCGGGATCGGGCCGTCACCATCGCAGATGATCGGGTTCGGTTCATAGCGCATCCGGTCCCACACGACCTTGTCCTGATCGAGCTGCTTGTTGACGTCCTTGATAATCGCCCGAGCCAGTCCCGCCATCGGCCCTTCGGCCTGTTCCTTGGTCTGGGTGTAGCAGTAGATCACCTGGAGTTCATCGAGCTCAACCGGGATGATGCAGGCCACCAGCAACGTTTCGCAAATGCCGGTGAAGCGCACCCAGGCCTGGCCGGGTCCCATCGAATTGCTGGTGATCGCGCCATCAACCATGCCCTTGGGCGTGCCCATCTTGGCGCGGACAATCCCTTGACGGTCCCATTCGCCCCACGACAGTTCCGAGGTCGGCAATTCAGCCGTGCCGTGGATGTACTTGAAGTGGGCGAAATCGACGCCATTCTCGGCCATGTTCTGGAGCGAGCCGAACACCTTCCATTCGACGATGTCGTAATCCGTCCAGGCCGGGTCGCTCGCCTCGGGCAGGTGCACCACTTCGTACAGCGGGGCCTCGTCTTCCGGATGATACCAGACCCATAGCCACTGGTTCGCTTCACGGATGTGCCAGGTGCGGGTGCACTTGCGCTTCACCTGCGGCGGGATCGCCTTGGCATAAGGGATCTCTTTGACCACGCCTTCCTCGCCGTCATAGCGCCAGGCGTGGAACGGACATTCCAGCAGGTTGCCGGCTACCTTGCCACCGTGGCCCAGATGGGCGCCGAGGTGCTTACAGTAAGCATCGATCATCCGGACCTGGCCGTCCTCGCCGCGCCAGACCGCCAGATCGCGGGCGAAATAGCGGGCCGGCTTGACCTCGCCCACGGCCAGATCCTTCGCCAGCATGAAGGGGTACCAGCCGAACGGGAACCCGATGTCGAGGTTGCGCGCCTCGGGGCTCGGGCGGTTGGCGATCGGCGCCACGCGCCAGGCCTCGCGCTCTTCCTTGGTCATCTTCTCCAGCACCTGCCACACGGCCACGGGGGCGGTACGGGCGTCGGTCGCGACTTCGGTCATGTCATTCTCCCCGGCAGATCCGGTGTTCTGGTTTTGCTTGGTGGTCAGAGCTTGAAGACGCGCTCGGCGTTCTCGCGCAGGAACTTTGGCCAGACTTCATCTTTCAGCGGCACGTTTTCCATGTCAGAGATTATCCGTTCCAGGCTGAGGCCCATCGGGAAATAGCCGGCGTAGATGATCTTCTCGGAGCCGCGGGTATTGGCATAGTCGATGATCGCCTTCGGATAGTGCTTGGGCGCAAAGGCGCTGGTCGAATAATAGAGGTTTGGCCACTTCAGCATCAGCTTCACGGCCAGGTCCTGCCAGGGTTCGGCGCCGTGGCGCATCACGATCTTCAGGTCCGGGAAGAACCAGCAGACCTCGTCGAGGTGCTCGACCTTCTGGGTCTCCATTGGAATCCGCGGGCCGGGAATGCCGACGTTGAGGCAGATCGGGATGTCCAGTTCCACCGCGCAGGCATAGAGCGGGAACATATATTTGTGGTTGATCGCCACCTGCGGCAGCGTGCCCGCCGGGAACACGCTGATCGCCGACAAGCCGACCTCTGCATGGATCCGCTTGATCCGCCGCACTTCCTCCATCCCTTTGTTGGGATCGCAGGGCAGGTCGAAGAAGAAGCGGTCGCTGTAAAGCTCCTTGGCCCGGCGCGAGGTTTCGTTCTCGTTCCAGCCGACCAGCGCCTTGGCAATGCCGTGCTGGTCCATCTGGTCGACCGTCCACTTAACGTAGTCGTCGGCATGGCCGGTCTGCGGCACGTCCTTGAACATATACTGGGCCGGCATCGAGAACTGCTGCAGCGTCTGCGCGTCCTTGATCAGCGGGCGAAAGGCGGTGAACCAGTCCGACCGGTCCTCCGCCTCGGGAATGCCGAGCATGCAGTCGATGATGCCGATGTTCTTGGGCATGCCCATGTCATTGTTCTCCGGATAATGCTTGCCAGGCAGCACGCAACGCCGCCTTGTTGACCTTGCCCACGTCGTTACGGGGCAGAGGCTCTGTAATTATCGCGACCCGGCCGGGCGCCTTGTAGCGGGCCAGTCGTTCGCCCACCCAGTCCTTGACTGCCTGCTCGCCTAGGCCTTCACCCCGCACAACGGCCACCAGCAGTTCACCCAGGCGCTCGTCTGGAATGCCGAAAGCGGCACATTCGCCCACGCCGGGCATCTCGCCCAACACCCGCTCAACCTCGGCGCAATAGATATTCTCGCCGCCGGAAATGACCATGTCCTTCACCCGGTCGACGATGAAGATATAGCCCTCGTCGTCAATGTAACCGACATCTCCGGTCTTCAGCCAGCCGTCCGCGGTAAAGGCCGCGGCGGTTTCCTCGGGCCGGTTCCAGTAACCGGCCATGACCATCGCGCCCTTGAGCTGGATCTCGCCGCTCTGCCCGGTTGGCATTACCGCACCATCGGGGGCGACTACCCGCACCTGGGCCAGCGGCAGGACCCGCCCGGCCGAGGCGCGGTTGCGGATAAAGTCCTCGCCCACGGCCTGGGCCAGCGAGCCTGAGGCTTCGGTCATGCCATAGCCGGTGCCGAGCACGGCATGGGGAAAGACCTGGCGGATCTCGTCCAGCAGGTTGACCGGCAGCGCCTGCCCGCCCGAGGCAACGTTGCGCAGCGAAGTGAGGTCCGCAGCGCCGGCTTTCGCCCGGTGCAGCACGTCCCACAGCATGGTCGGCACGGCGGCGAACATGGTGATCTTCTCGGCCTCGATCAGTCGCACCGCTTCCTGCGCGTCCCACCGGCGCATGATGACCACTTTGGAGCCAGCGAACAGCGGCGAGAGGAAGGCCGCGCCAAGGCCCGAGATATGGAACAGTGGATAGACCAGCAGCACGGCCTGCTGCGGCATGTTGGCCATCAGCACCTCGGGTGTCGTCTTATATTGGCGCGCCATGTTGTGCAGCACCATCACGCCCGACAGCTGCATCAGCATCAGCCCGGTGATCAGGCTGCGATGGGTCAGCACCGCGCCCTTGACCCGGCCTGTGGTGCCGGAAGTGAACAGGATCGTCACCGGATCGAGCGGCTGGGCCACGCCGGGAGCGGGCATGCCCTCGCCCGCGCGGCGCTCGATCTCCTGCCCGTCAAAGGGCTTGGTCAGGTCCAGCATCCGGCCGGCATAGCCGCCTTCGCGGATCAGCGCGGCGCGGCGGCTGTCGGCCAGGACCAGGGCTGGCGTGACGTCCTCGATCATCGCCACCAGTTCGGCCGGCGATCCACGGCTGTTAAGCAAGGCTGCGATCCCGCCGGCCTTGATCACTGCCATGAAGGCCACGATCCATTCGGCCCGGTTGCGCATGCAGATCGCCACCCGGTCGCCGCGCCGGATGTGCAGCATCGGTGTCAACTGATCGCGCCAGGCGAAGACTTGCTCGAAGGTCAACCTCCGCTCGGCCCCGTCGGATGAGAAGTCGACCAGGAAAGTCTTGTCGCCATGCCGCCGGGCGTGATCGATCATCAGCGCCAGATCGGGCGCGGCATTGGCAAACTGCAACAGGCTGTCGCGCTCGACCAGCTCGAACGGCGTGCCCGGTGCGGTGACCGCGGCGAAAACGGGATCGACCTGGCTCATTGTGCTGCTGCCGCCATTTCCTTGGCCCAGCGGTAGTCCTGCTTGCCAGCAGGCGAACGCTTGACCTCATCGACCCACACCAGGGCCTTGGGCACCTTGTAACCGGCTAGCCGGGGACCAAGGAAGTTCTTTACTTCGTCGAAGTCGGGTTCAGTCAAACCCTCGCGGCGGGAGACTACCGCAATGACGCGTTCACCCCAGCGCTCGTCCGGCTGGCCGGCAACGACTGCGTCGAAGATCGCCGGATGGGCGCGCAGGGCCTCTTCGACTTCTTCGGGAAAGACCTTCTCGCCGCCGGTGTTGATGCAGGTGGAACCGCGCCCGAAGACCGTAATCATACCATCAGAATCAAGCCGCGCCGCATCGCCGGACACGGCCCAGAGCTGGCCATCGATCGGCACGAAGGTTTCGGCGGTCTTCGCAGGATCGTTGTAGTAGCCAACCGGGGTGCTGCCGGTCCGGGCGACAAACCCCGGTTCGCCAGCGCCAGCGATCCGGCCATCGACCACCACCTGCTGGAAGGCATTGGCGGTCAGCCGCATCACGCCCTCGTCAGACTTCTCCGCCATGCCCGACATGCCGGTTTCCGAAGAACCCATGCCATCGGTAATGCTGGCGCTGGGCACCAGCGCCCTGAGATCGTCCTTGAGATGCTGCGAAAATACCGCGCCACCCGACCCCAGGTTGACCAAGGCTGAAAGGTTCCAGCGGCCGGGATGGGCGCGCAGGCAATCGCGCAGCGGGGTGGCCATGGCATCGCCCACGAACTGGATCATGTTCGCGCCCTCGCGCTCGGCAATGTCGAACACGCGCTCGGGATCGAACACCCGCCCTTCGTCGAGGATGATCGTCACGCCATTCAGCAGTGCGCTCCACACCGTCCACATTGCCGCCATGTGCATCAGCGGGGCCAGCGGGAACATCTTCAGCGGATAGCCATCGCGCGCGCGGCTTTCGATGTCTTCAGGGGCTTGCAGCGGCCCATGCGGATTGAAATAGCCGGCCCCGCCCGCGCAAGCGAAGACAAAGGCGCGGTGTGGCCACATCACGCCCTTGGGCATGCCGGTGGTCCCGCCGGTATAGCACAACAGGATATCCTCCTCGCTGCGCTCCCACGGCCCGCGCGGCTCGTTGGCGAGCAGATCGGCATAGGGCACCGAACCGGCGATGTCGGCGCCCGAACCATCCTCGACCGCGACCGTCAGCTTCAGCGTCGGCACATCGCCGCGTACGTCGCGGATGATCGGCGAGAATTCGGCGCCGTGGATGATCGCCACGCTATCGGCATTGGCGAAGAGGTAGCGCAGCTCGTCCGCGCGGTAGCGGTAATTCACGTTGTACGGCACCGCACCCAGCTTGCAGGTGGCAATGAAGGCTTCGAGATAGGCGGGGCCGTTGTAGAGATAAAGGCCGACCGATCCGCCGCGGACCACCCCGTGGGCGGCCAGTCCCGCCGCCAGCCGGTCGCAGCGCTCGTTGAGCTCGGCAAAGGTCAGCCGCTGGCTCTGGCCAATTACCGCCAACCGTTCGGGCACCGTTTGGGCGACGGTTTCGAACAGGTCGGCCAGGTGGAACTGGCTGGCCATGTCAGTAGACAGCGGCCGGGTTCTTCGGGCGCGGGCTACCGAGCATTTCGCGGTACGACGGCTTTTCGCGGCCGCGATCAGTAACGCCCAGGTCTTTTGCGATTTCCGCCCCGATCAGGGTCTGGCCCGAAAGCTCGTCGCGGTTGGGCGCCATGCCGATGGCCTCGATGATATGGGCGGTGAATTCCGGGTTCTCGGCCGCATCGATGAAGCCTTCGTACTGCTCCGGATTGGTCTTCTGGGCGATCAGCGAGCGTTCGGTCACCAGCGGACCCATCCAGATCGACACCGCGATCACCCCGGTCCCGCGCAGGTCATGCTCCATATCATGCGCGAACTTGTCGACGCCCGCCTTCTGCGCGCCATAGGCCGGGCCATGCATGTAGCACGAACCGCCGAACGACGAGCCGAAGGCGATCGTGCCGAAGCCTTGGCGGACCATCATCCGGGCCGCGTGCCAGCTGGCGACATAGGCCGAGCGCAACCCGACATCGAGGATCTTCACCGCATCCAGGTCCTTTTCCCAGAATGGCTTCTTCTCGATCAGCTGGTGGTGGATATAGGTCGCATTGTTGACCAGCACGTCGAGCCGACCCTGCTCACGCTGGATCTGGTCGAACAGCGCGGCAACCTGGGCATCGTCGGCATGATCGCACATCACGGCAATGCCCTTGCCGCCCGCCGCAGTCACTTCGGCGGCCGTTTCCGCCACCGTGCCGGGCAGGACTGAACCGTCCCAACCCTTGGCATCGCCGGGGACAACCGTGCGGCCAGTGACATAGACGGTATAGCCCAGCTCGCCAAAGCCGCGTGCGATCCCGCGACCCGCACCGCGGCTCGCGCCGGTGACGAGTGCTACCTTTGCCGTCATCCCAACCTCTCCCATGATTCGACGCATTACAGCGCTCTTCTATGCTTATAGTGCTGTTTTGCGGATTACAAACAGTAAATCTTTACGCAAATAACGCCATTTTGTTCGAAGTGGCTTGGCTTCGCGTGAACAGCAGGGGTCAGGCGCTGTATTGGCCGGTAGGGATCACGTCGATCGTCCCGCGATCAATGAAACGGTCGCAGCTTTCCATCATCCGATCAAGGTTGGCCTTGAACTTTGCGGGGTCGCCGACCGCGTCGAAAAACACGAAGGGATCTGTCAGCGCCGCTTCGGGAAAGCACTCCTCGACGATCGCGACATAGGGGGGAGCGCCCTCGGTAAGAGTGCGGACGACCAGGTTCTGGACATACTCGAAATTCGCCTGGGTCTCGATTGCGACCTGCGTGTGACTGTCCTGCCAAAGGCTTAGCCATTCGGCGTGGGACAAGCGTTCGGGAAGGGTCAGGAAAGCGAGCTGTGCCCAGCCGGCGGTGCGCTGGCCGGGCTGGGCAGGATAGGCGGTGTTGGCGATGATGGTCGATTCCGCAACGATCCAGCCGTGCCATTGGGCGCTGCTTGCCGTGAGCGCCGCATCGACACCCGTCCGCAGCAAGCGGTTGGCCGAAGGTAGCCAGAACTGCACTACGGCGTCGTGCTGCCGCTCGCCGCGCGACTGGCGCAGGTGGGCGCCGGCAGCAGTTGCGTCGTCTTCCAGGTTCAACCTGATCCGGCTGGCGCCGGCTGCGGTCAGGGTGGCGGGCAAGTGTTCCCGCAGGCTGGCATTGAAGGCTGACCGGTCGGTAGTTTCGGCGGCCCAGAGCAGGCAGATGACCTTTTCCATCGGCCGATCAATCGAAGTTGGCTTGCCCGCCGTCGAGCGGGATAGTTGCGCCGGTCAAATAGGCCAATTCGGGTGAGCACAGCGCTGCGACTGCGCGGCCGATATCCTCTTCCAACTTGCCGATCCGGCCAAGCGGAATGGTACGGAAGAACGCCTCGGCTTCTTCAGGATTGTTGGCAATCCACCACTTGAGCCCCGGGCTTTCGGCATGAGGCGCGATGGTCAATACGCGGATGCCCTGTCGGCCCCATTCGGCGGCTGCCGCGCGGGTGAGTACCCGCGTGGCCTGTTTGACCGCCCCGTAAGCGCCATAGCCTGTCATGTCCCAGCGGATCCCCGCCGAAGAGGCGAGGTTGACGATAACCCCGCCGCCGCGGGTGATCATGTGGGGGTGGGCCAGCTTCATCAGCCGGAAGCTGGCAAGCGGCCCGGATTCGAACCCGGCCAGGAAAGCCTCGTCGCTGACGTCCAGTAACTTGCCATTGGGTACTTCCTGGGCGTTGTTTATCAGGATATCGAGACCGCCGAACCGACCGACGGCTTGCGCGACCATCTCGGCCAGGCTGGCGGGATCCTTGACATTGCCGGCGATCGCCAGGGCTTCGCCACCCCGTTCGGTGATCAGGCTGCAGGTAGCCTCCAGCTTGGCCAGGGTCCGGCCGGTCACCGCCACTTTTGCGCCTGCTGCAGCGAGGGCGAGGGCGATACCCTGCCCAACCCCTTGCCCGGCGCCGGTAACCAGTGCCACTTTGCCGGAAAGATCGGCCATGTTCACTCCTGATTCAAAAGATTCGTAATCCAACATGCCTTGGATTACGCATTAGGTTGACAGAAAGCCCGTGGCTGCGTCAATTGCGTTTCTAAAGAATCTGCCGTGCTACATGGCGCACAAGACTAGATGACAGGAGAGGGCATGAGCCAGGATCTGACCGGCAAGGTCGCCATAGTCACCGGCGGAAGCGACGGCATTGGCCTTGCTACTGCTGCCCTGCTCGCTCGTCGCGGCGCGTTGGTGGTGATCTGCGGACGGCGCCAGGAGCTGCTCGATAGTGCCCGGACGCAGATCGAAAGCGAAGGCGGTAAAGTTGAGGCTGTGCAGCTTGATGTGACCGACTTCCCCGCCTTTGAGGCGCTGGTGGAAGATGTTGCCGCGCGTCACGGTCGGCTCGATATGCTGGTCAACAACGCCATGTCGACCCATTACGCTCCGATCAGTCGGCTGAAACTGGAGCATTGGCGCAAGGACTTCGCGGTCAACGCCGATGCGGTATTTGTGGGCACAAAAGCGGCGATGAAGGTCATGGCGGCGCAGGGCAAGGGCTCGATCGTCAACATTTCGTCCACCACGGCGATCCGGGCCATGGCCAATTATTCGAGTTATTCGGCGTCCAAGGCCGCCCTGATCCAGTTCACTGCCGTAGCGGCGATGGAAGGCGCACGGCAGGGCATCCGCGTCAACGCGATCGTGCCAGGGCAGGTGAATACCGCCGCTACGCTCGATTTCGCAACCAAGGCGCCGGAACTGGCGGCCAAGACTGCCGAGGCAATCCCGATGGGCCGCGGCGGCCAGCCAGACGAACTGGCCGAGGCGATCGTCTTCATGCTGTCCGATGCCGCCAGCTATATCACAGGGGTGGCGCTGCCGGTCGATGGCGGCAAGTCCGCACAACTCTACATTCCGTCCTGAGGCCCAGGAGTACGACGATGAGCGCAGTGTGGGACAAGGAAGTTGACGTACTGGTGGTCGGGTCGGGGGCCGGGGGCATGTTGTCCGCGCTGGTCGCGGCGAAGAACCATGCGGATGTCCTGATCGTCGAGAAGGAGAAGCTGTGGGGCGGCACTTCTGCCACCTCGGGCGCGGGGATCTGGATTCCGGCCAGCGACCAAGCTGCGGCGGCGGGCTTCAACGACAGTGTCGACAATGCCTTCAAATATGTTCGGGCCCTCTCGGCCGATAATGTGCCGGACGAGAACATCCGCGCCTATGTTGGGAACGCGGCCAAGATGCTGCGCTGGATGGGCGCTAACACTGACATTGAATACCACGCCTTTCCCTATCCCGATTACCATGCCGAAAACCCCGGCGGATCTCCGACCGGCTATCGCACCCACATGCCGCTGCCGCTGGATGGCAAGCGGCTGGGCGATGACGTACGGACCCTGCGCTTCGCCTCGCCGGCGGCCTCGCTGTTCGGCTATCTCAACTGGCACTTCGACGAGACCTACATCCTGCTGTTCCGGGCCAAGGGTTGGTGGTGGCACCTGGCGAAAAGCCTCATGCGCTATTGGCTCGACTGGCCGTTCCGCTTCACCTCGCGCAAGGACCGCCGTCTGACCCTGGGCAATGCCCTGGCCGGCGGGCTGCGGCTGGCGCTGAACGAGGCGAAGGTGCCGCTGTGGCTGAACAGCGGGCTGGAAGAACTGGTCAGCGAAAAGGGCAAGGTCGTCGGCGCAGTTGTCCGCCGCGATGGCAAGGCGATCCGGATCCGGGCGCGCAAGGGCGTGGTGCTGGCGGCCGGGGGCTTCGACAAGAACCAGGCGATGCGTGACGAACACGCCCCGCTTTATCCCAACGCGCTTTATTCAGGCGGGACCGGCGGTAACACCGGGGATGCAATCCGCGCCGGCCAGGCGCTGGGCGCGGACACGCTGAACCTGCAATCGACCTGGGCCGCGCCGGTGTTCTATGTACCCGGCGAGGATCGCGGGCGCCTGTGCACGATCGAGCGGGCGCTGCCCGGCAGCCTGATGGTCAACCAGCAGGGCGAGCGCTATCTTAACGAAGCGGCGTCCTATCACATCACCGGCCAGCAGATGGCTCGCCGCCAGCGCGAACATGGCGATGCCAGCCCGACCTGGTTCGTGTTCGACCACACCTATCGCCATTCCTATCCGGTCGGCCCGGTCTATCCGCTGGTGCCCGACTGGGCGCAGAACGGCATGGTCAAGACGATCCTGAAGAAGGGGCGGACCATTGCCGAACTGGCCGCGGACATGGGCGTCGATCCGGCGCGGCTAGAGGCCACGATTGCCCGCTACAACGAGCATGCCGCCACGGGGGAGGATCCCGATTTCCATCGGGGCGAGGCCGCATATGACAAGATGTACGGCGATCCGCGCGTCACCCCCAATCCATGCCTACGCCCGCTGAGCAAAGGGCCGTTCTATGCCATGCCGATGTACCCGGGCGATATCGGCACCAATGGCGGGCTGCGGACCGATCCGAAGGCGCGGGTGCTCGATGGGAAAGGCAAGCCGATCCCCGGCCTTTACGCGATTGGCAACTGCGCCGCCTCGGCCATGGGCGAAAGTTATCCGGGGGCCGGGGTCACGATCGGTCCGGCGCTGACCTTCGGCTATATCGCCGCCAACGACCTGATGGGCAGCAACGCGGAATGAGCCGGGCGGTCTGGCCGGCTTCCCTGTACAGGCTGGCATCTCTGCTGATCCTCGCTGCCAGCGCCCTGGTCGTCACCACGCCGCTGGCGGCAAAAGCCGGGCCAGGTGCTTCGCTGGTCAATCCCGCGCAGGTCGA
>Ga0315900_10003439_pt1 | contig 23169 bp, 30 predicted proteins | sample LakEriMetagenome_FD_203521 | JGI IMG/M metagenome (GOLD analysis project Ga0315900, IMG submission 203521) | Freshwater fungal communities from buoy surface, Lake Erie, Ohio, United States - Buoy 12 MA114 | ecosystem: Environmental > Aquatic > Freshwater > Lake > Lake biofilm | place: USA: Lake... | reverse complement strand
TCGCCGAAGAGATCCTGGACCGGTTCGACCATCCGCGGGTGCCGGGCGAGGGTCGCGAAGGGGCGGCTGTACATGTGGGCCGCGAAGTTGGTGCGAACCGCGTCGCTGCCCTTCTCGCGAACGTTGTAGGCCTCGCGGCGCGCATAGAGCTCGGGTACCGCGGCCGACAGCCTGCCGATCTCGTCGGGCGAGAACAGCCCGGGGAAGAACAGATAGCCGTCGCGATCGAAGCGTTCGATCTGCTCGCGAGTGAGTTTCATGCCGGGCCTCGTCGTGGGGCATTCAGGGGCAGGGTCGGCGCGACCGACCGGACCCGACAAATTGTATACAGCATCGGGGGCGGGCGTCGCCGACCGTGACAAAGGTCTCGACCCTGCTCATCCGACCCTCAAGTGCGGCCCACCGCCGCCGTTAGCCCTCGGGCGGACCCTGGTTCCGCCGCGTGGCTTCGTCGATGGGACGCCGCGCGCCCCCGGAGAGTGTCGGACATGCTTCGAAGCGTACTGTGTGGCGCAACCCTGATCGGCGGGCTGTTCTGGACCCTCTATCTGGTCTACGGGTGGTGGGCCTTCACGTCGCTGCTCGCGCTCGGCGCCGCATCGACCGTGGTGCGTCAGGGACTCCTCGAATCGCTGGTTTCGCAGACCGTGGTGGCGGTCGTGCTGCTCGGCATCGGCGCGGTCCTGCGCGAACCGAAGGTGATTCGGCGACGCGTGGCGAGCAGGCAGAAGGCCGGACGATCGACGGGCTCGCGGGAGGGGGGTCGGGACAGCCTGCGCGGCATCGAGCACTACGATCCGCTGGTCGATGGCTCGGAGGCAGGCGACACGGTACGCATGGCGCTGATCCGGAAGTACCGGATCCGCCGGGACGACACCCTCGGCCTGATCATCTGCCAGGGGCAGGCCTTCCGAAGCCTGGACGAAGCCCTCGAACACGCGCGGCAGGCCGAACTCGAGGCCGGCCGGCAGGCACGCGCGCATCATGCGGGACTCGAAGATCCCGACATGCAGGCGGCCCGGGCGTACGGGTCGACCACGCAGACGTCAGGCGCCGAGGAGCCGCGGGATTCCGGGGCAAGCGCGGGAAGCGCCGAAGGCGGCAGGGCGGCGGCTGCCGTGATGCGCGAGCTGCTGCGCCCGGGACCGCTGGGCTCGCCGCCCGAGGCCGCGGCCACCAGCCGGGGCGGCGCTCGGGGCGCTGCCGCCCCCGACAGGACCGTGGTGCCGGCTACCTGACTCGAACAGGTGACCTACCGCTTACAAGGCGGTTGCTCTACCAACTGAGCTAAGCCGGCGGATCGACCGATGGGGACGCGGGCATCACGCGCCCCCGGAAACTTCACTTGACGCGGGTGAGACGAGGCCGTCCGCCCGGTGCGGGCGCTGGCGGCGGTGATGGGGGTACGGAACCCGCGGGATTGGCGTCGCCGCCGGCGGAAGGCGCTGCGGCGGTTGCCGGCGCCGCGGGGATCGGCACGAGCGTCATCGGCGCGACCGCCGCCGCGCCGGCCTCCGCATCGGCATCGGCCTTGCGAGCGCGCGGACGGCGTTTCGGCACCGGGGCAGGCGGACTCGACACGGCATCGGCGGGGCTGGCGGTCGGATTGGCGTCGGGCGCGCCGGGCGTCGGTGGTGCAGCCTCGGAAATCGCCGGCGGCTTGGGCACCTCGAAAGCCATGCCGTGGCCGTTCTCGGCCGCATAGATGGCCGACACATTGGCGATCGGCACCGACACCTGACGGGCGACCCGGTTGAAGCGCGCTTCGAATTCAATGCGATCGTTGCCGATCACCAGGTGATGCGTGGCTTCGGCCGACACGTTGAGCACGATCTCGCCGCCACGCACGAACTCCATCGGCACCTGAGTGCCGGCGTCGACCGCGACCGCGATGTACGGGCGAAAGCCGTTGTCCGAACACCACTCGTGGATGGCGCGGATCAGGTAGGGCTTGGTGGACGGCGCTTCGCTCACGGGGTTGTCCTGCTCGGGCTGCGGGTCAGCGGCGCATCACCTTCTCGGAGGGCGTGAGCGCTTCGATGTAAGCCGGCCTTGAAAAGATGCGCTCAGCATAGCGCAGCAGCGGTGCGGTGGACTTGGGCATGTCGATGCCGTAGTGATCGAGGCGCCACAGCAACGGGGCGAGCGCGACATCGAGCATCGAGAACTCCTCGCCGAGGATGTACTTGTTCTTGATGAAGATCGGCGTGAGCTGCGTCAGCCGGTCGCGGATCTGCTGCCGGGCCCGCTCCATCTGCTTGCTCGCGTCCTTGTGGTGGTCGCGACGCTCGAGCTGCTGGACGTGCACGAAGAGCTCACGCTCGAAGTTGAACAGGAACAGGCGCGCGCGTGCCCGCATCACCGGGTCCGCGGGCATCAGCTGCGGATGCGGAAAGCGCTCGTCGATGTATTCGTTGATGATGTTCGATTCGTACAGGATCAGATCACGCTCGACCAGGATCGGTACCTGGCCGTAGGGGTTCATGATCGAGATGTCTTCCGGCTTGTTGTAGAGGTCGACGTCGCGAATCTCGAAGTCCATGCCCTTTTCGAAGAGCACGAAGCGGCAGCGCTGGCTGAAAGGACAGGTGGTGCCCGAGTACAGGACCATCATGGCGAGCGGCTCCCAGGAGGACGGAATCTGAAAAAAAATCAGGGTGAGCCGAGACCGGCTCACCCCGAACGGGTCTGGCGCGGGTTTACTTGATGTCCTTCCAGTACTCGCGGTTCAGCCACCAGGCGAAGACGGTGAACAGCGACAGGAAGAGCAGCACCCAGACGCCGAGCTGGGTGCGCGTGCGCGCCGAAGGGTCGGACATGAAGGTGATGTAGGCGACGAGATCGGCAATCGCTTCGTCGTAGCGTTCCTGGGCAAGCCTGCCGCCCTCGGCCTTGCCAAGCGATACCACGCGTTGCTCGTGGTGCTGCGTGCCCTCGAGCTTGTCGGCCTTCTCGGTACGCTGACCTTGCGCATCGAAGCTGACCGTGACCTTCTGGAAGCCGGAAAGTGCGCCACTGCGCGCATCCTTGACGGCCTTGGTTTCCTCGATGGTGACCCCGCGGGAACCCTGAAGCTCCCAGAGCACATGGGGCATGCCGACGTTCTCGAAGAGCGCGTTGTTCCACCCGGTGGCACGGGTGCCGTCGCGGTAGTAGGCCCGCAGGTAGGTGTAGAGCCAGTCGGCGCCGCTGCCGTCGTGCGAGGCCCGGGCGCGCGCGATCACGGAGAGGTCGGGCGGCAACCCGCCGAACCATGCCTTCGCATCGGCCGGCGACTGCGCCACCTTCATCAGGTCACCAACCTTGTCGGCGCTGAAGAGCAGATTCTTGCGGATCTGGTCTTCGGTGAGGCCGATGTCCTGGAGCCGGTTGTAACGCATCGAGGATGCGCTGTGGCAGTTCAGGCAGTAATTGACGAAGAGCTTGGCGCCGTTCTGCAGCGCCGCCATGTCGGTGAGCTTGCTCGTGGGGAAACGGTCGAGCGGATAGCCCGAGCCGGCAGCCTGAGCAACGGAGAGACCCAGGGCGAGGGACAGCGAGAGCAGGATCTTGCGGAAGAGGTTCATGATGGGGTCCGCCGCTCAGTGGGCCTCGAAGGTGACCCGGTCGGGCACCGTCTTGAACTCGCCCATGGCACTCCACCAGGGCATCAGCAGGAAGAAGCCGAAGTACAGCAGCGTCCCGATCATGGAAATGATCTGGCCAGCGGGCGACGGTGCGAGCACGCCGAAATAACCGAGCACGATGAAGACCACGACGAAGATGCCGTAGACCCACTTGTGCCAGCCCGGCCGGTAGCGGATCGAGCGCACAGGGCTGTTGTCGAGCCAGGGGAGCGCGAAGAAGATGACCACCGAGGCGCCCATCGCCACCACCCCCCAGAACTTCGCGTCGATCGCGAAGAAGCCGGCGATCAGGACGATGCTGACGGCCGGGGCGATCAGCTTGAAGATCGACCGACGGGCGCTCGCCATCACCAGCAGCGAGTAGGCGATGAGGAAGGGTGTCAGCCAGTACAGCAGGAAGTCGTCGGTGGCGGCACGCAGGATCGAGTAGAAGGGCGTGAAGTACCAGACCGGCGCGATGTGCGGCGGGGTCTTCAGGGGGTCGGCCGGGATGAAGTTGTTGAACTCGAGGAAGTAGCCACCGAGCTCGGGCGAGAAGAACACCACCGCCGAGAACAGGATCAGGAAAACCGAGACCCCGAGGATGTCGTGGACCGTGTAGTACGGGTGGAAGGGGATCCCGTCGAGGGGCTTGCCGGTCGCGTCCTTGCGGGCCTTGATGTCGACGCCGTCGGGGTTGTTGGAACCCACCTCGTGCAGCGCGACGATGTGCGCGGCCACCAGGCCGAGCAGCACCAGGGGCACGGCGATCACGTGAAACGCGAAGAAGCGGTTGAGCGTGGCATCGCTGACGACGTAGTCGCCACGGATCCAGACGGAGAGGTCCGGACCGATGAAGGGGATGGCCGCGAACAGGTTGACGATCACCTGCGCGCCCCAGTAGGACATCTGCCCCCAGGGCAGCAGGTAGCCCATGAAGGCTTCTGCCATCAGGCACAGGAAGATCGCGCAGCCGAAGATCCAGACGAGTTCGCGCGGCTTGCGATACGACCCGTAGATCAGCCCGCGGAACATGTGCAGGTACACGACCACGAAGAAGGCCGACGCGCCGGTGGAGTGCATGTAGCGCACGAGCCAGCCGTAGGGCACGTCGCGCATGATGTACTCGACGCTGGCGAAGGCCACCGGCACGCCCGCGGCGTTCAGCGACGCGTCGGGCTTGTAGTGCATGACCAGGAAGATGCCGGTCAGGATCTGGATGACCAGCACCAGGATCGCCAGCGAGCCGAAGAAGTACCAGAAGTTGAAGTTCTTGGGCGCGTAGTACTCGGAGAGGTGCGCCTTCCAGGTGGCGGTGAGCGGGAAGCGGGCATCGACCCAGGCCAGGGTCTTGTCGAGTGCCGGTGCGTTCGGGGGGAGTTGCTTTTCGGCTGCCATGGTGTGCTCTTTGCTCGCTGGTGTGCTCGCTGCGGTGCTCGCGGATGCGCGCTGGCCTCAGGCCTTCTTGTCTTCGCCGATGAGCAGACGGGTGTCGCTCAGGTAGGTGTGCGGCGGCACCTCGAGGTTGTCGGGTGCGGGCTTGTTCTTGAACACCCGGCCGGCGAAATCGAAGGTGGAACCGTGGCAGGGGCACAGGAAGCCGCCCGCCCAGTCATCGGGCAGCGATGCCTGCGGGCCCGGGGTGAACTTCTCGACCGGCGAGCAGCCGAGGTGCGAGCAGATGCCCACGACCACCAGGAACTCCGGCTTGATCGAGCGATGGCCGTTCTTGGCGTAGTCGGGCGTGGGGTAGTCCTTGCGATCGGAGGCCGGGTCGGCGAGCTGGGGCTCGGTCTTCTTGAGGGACTCGAGCATCTCGGGCGTACGGCGCACCACCCAGACCGGCTTGCCCCGCCACTCGACCCGCTTGAGTTCGCCTGGCGCCATGCCACCGATGTCGACCTCGACCGGCGCACCCGCCGCAAGCGCGCGCTCGGAGGGCTTGAGACTCTTCAGGAAAGGCCAGGCCACCGCGGCGCCACCCACCGCCCCCGCCGCGCAAGTGGCTACGAGCGCGTTACGGCGCGAGGGGTCGTCTGGCAGCAGGGAGGTTTCACTCATGACGGGAGATCCTGATGGCTGATCGCTCGGGAAAGGGCCGCTCGGCGGCGCTGGCCACGGCGCCCGCACCTTCGGCAGGCACAGGCCCGCCCGGCGAAGACACCGGCTCGGGCAACGGGAGATTTTAGCCGATTGCGCTGCACAAGAGAAAGCAGCCCGGGATTCAGACCGGATTGGGGTCGTCGATGAACCGGTGCCGCAGGCCGAACTCGTCGGCCAGACGCGCGCCCAGGGCCTGCACGCCGAAACGCTCCGTGGCATGGTGGCCGGCCGCGAGGTAGGCGACGCCGAGCTCGCGCGCGAGGTGCGTCGTGCGCTCCGACACCTCGCCACTCACGAAGGCGTCGGCTCCGGCGTGGGCCGCCTGGGCGAGCATGTCCTGGGCGGCGCCGGTGCACCAGGCGACCCGACGAACCGGGCGCCGGGCTGCCCCGAGCACGAGCGGATCCTGCCCGAGCACGGCGCCGAGCGCGGCGGCCAGGCGCGGCAGAGGCTGCGGCTCGGGCAGCGAATGCCAGCAGCCCAGACCTTCGTCGCCGAAACGCCCGTCGATGCGCCAGCCCAGGCGCTCGCCGAGCTGCGCGTTGTTGCCCAGCGTCGGGTGAACATCGAGCGGCAGGTGGTACGCGAAGAGATTCAGCCGATGCTGCAGCACCAGTGCCAGCCGCTCGCGCTTCGGGCCGAGCACGCAGGGATCCTCGCCGCGCCAGAACCAGCCGTGATGCACGAGCAGGGTGTCGGCACCGGCACGCACGGCGGCCTTCACGAAGGCGAGGCTCGCCGTCACGCCGCTGGCCACCACCGCGACCTTCCCGGCGCCTTCCACCTGCAGGCCGTTTGGGCAATAATCCCTGAAGCGCGCCGGCTCCAGGCAGGCCGTGAGCCAGGACTCCACCCGCCGCCGCGGCACGCCGGCGGCATGCCCGGCCCCGGCGGCCATCCGTTTCCGGCTTTCGCTTTCCATGCTTCGCAACCTCTGGCTGTTGTTCGCGCAGGCCGTCACGGTGCTGCTGGCGGCGGTCTTCGTGCTCGCCGCGTTCCAGCCACAGTGGCTCCCGGGCAGGCTCGGCGCGCCCGCGCAGGGGCCGGCGGCGCTGCCGGCCCACGGGTCGTCGAGCCCGGCCGATGCGCGCCGCGACGCCGCCATTCTTTCATACGGCGATGCAGCACGCCGCGCGACCGCCTCGGTCGTCAACATCTACACGACCAAGGTGGCGCGGGTGCCGCGCGATCATCCGCTGCTCAGCGACCCGCTGCTGCGCCGCTTCTTTGGCGAACAGTTCGCGCAGCGCCAGCAGACCTCCAGCCTGGGCTCGGGCGTCATCGTGTCGGCCGATGGCCTCGTGCTGACCAATCACCACGTGGTGGAGTCGGCCGACGAGATCGAGGCCCTGCTCTCGGATGGCCGGCGAGCGAAGGCGAAGCTGGTGGGCAGCGACCCCGAGACCGATCTCGCCGTGCTGCGGCTGGAGCTCCAGGGGCTGCCGGCGATCGAATTCGGCAACGCCGATTCGGCACGCGTCGGCGATGTCGTGCTGGCCGTCGGCAACCCCTTCGGCGTCGGCCAGACCGTCACGATGGGGATCATCAGCGCGCTCGGCCGCAACCAGCTCGGCATCAACACCTTCGAGAACTTCATCCAGACCGACGCCGCGATCAACCCTGGCAACTCCGGCGGCGCTCTCGTCGACAGCGCGGGCCGGCTGCTGGGCATCAACACCGCGATCTACTCCCGCAGCGGCGGCTCGCTGGGCATCGGCTTCGCGATCCCGAGCTCCACGGTGCGGCAGGTGATGGACCAGATCGTCGCGAGCGGCTCGGTCACGCGCGGCTACATCGGCGTCGAACCCCAGGACATCACGCCCGAGCTCGCCGAAGCCTTCAAGCTGCCGCGCCGCGACGGCGCGATCATCGCCGGCGTGATGCGCGGCGGGCCGGCCGACCGGGCGGGCGTGAAGGTCGGCGACATCCTGGTGGCGGTCGATGGCCGCCCGATCGGATCCACCGCCGTGATGCTCAACACGATCGCGCAACTCGCGCCCGGGGCGGTGGCGAGCTTTCGTTTCGTGCGCGAAGGCCGCGAGATCGAACTGCCGGTCACGGTAGGCAAACGCCCCCGGCCCGCGCAGCGAAGCGAATAAGGCCGGCGCTCAGCCTGCCGGCGGCGGAGAAGCGGAGTCGCGTGAGGCCGCTCCGGCTTCATCGGCCGGCGGCTCCTCGGGCGCCCTGCTGTGCGCGGTGATGAAGCCGGCAAGGAAGATGCCGAGCTCGTACAACAGGCACAACGGCACCGCGAGCATGAACTGCGAGAGCACGTCGGGCGGCGTGAGGACCGCCGCCACGATGAATGCGCCGACGATCACGTAGCGCCGCGCCTCCCGAAGCTGCTGCGTCGTGACCATGCCGAGCTTGACGAGCAGCATCTCGACCACCGGCACCTCGAAGGTGAGGCCGAAACCGAAGAAGATCGCGAGGGTGAAGTCCCAGTACTTCTGGAGGTCCTGGAGGGTTTCGGCGCCGGTCTGAGCCGAGAAACCGATGAAGAACTTGTAGGCAGCGGGCAGCACGAACAGGTACGCGAAGGCGATGCCCACCACCAGGAAAAAGACGCTGGAGACGATCAGCGGCAACGCGAAGCGCTTCTCGTGCTCGTAGAGACCGGGCGCCACGAAGGCCCAGGCCTGATAGAGCACCCAGGGCAGCGCGAGCAGCAATGCGGTCAGGAAGGAGACCTTGGTAAGGGTCATGAAGGCGCCGGCCTGATCGGTGAAGATCGGCTTGGTGCCGGCGGGCAGCGCCTCGTAGAGCGGCTGCGACAGGAAACGCATGATCTCGCCGCTGAAGTAGAAGCAGACGACGAAGAGCACGAGCACCACGAGCAGCGCCTTGATCATGCGATCGCGCAGCTCGACCAGATGGGAGACGAAGCTCTCCTCCTGCTCGACGGCGTCGGCGCGGGGCTTGCGCAGCTTGGCGAAGATGGACAAGACCGGGATTCCTCAGCGCCGCTTGGGTGGCAGCTTGCGACCGAGCGCACGCGCACGCTCGGTGCGGCGCTCCTTGTAGCGCTCGCGGGTGCGGCGGTGCCGGTAGATGCTGTCCCAGTCGGTGGCCGGCGGCTTGATCTCGCCGGCTGCCGAGGCGAGCTCGTCGAGGCTGCTCTGAGCATCGGACATCACCGACCGGACCGTACCCTCGAGGCCCTGCGCCGCCGTGGTGACTTCCGTCTTGAGGCGGCGCAGTTCGTCGAGCTCCATCTGGCGATTGATGTCGGACTTGACGTCGCTGACGTAGCGCTGGAGCTTGCTCATCCACTGACCCGCCTGACGGGCCACCCGCGGCAGCCGCTCGGGGCCGAGCACCACCAGGGCGACCACGGCGACGATCACCATCTCGGAGAAGCCGAAGTCGAACATGAGAGGGGCTGGGAGGCGGGATGCGACAGGCTGCGCGCGACCGGGTAAGCCTTGCGCCCGTGCCCGCTCGCGGCGGATCGCGAACGGAGCGCCCGGACCGGGTGCCGGGGGAGGCGCCCGCCCGCGCGACGGGGATCAGACCTTGGGCTTGGCGTCGATGTCGATGGTCTTGGCGGAAGACGGCGTAGCGGCGTCGGCGGAGGCCTTTTCGGTGCCTTCCTTGACGCCTTCCTTGAAGCCGCGCACCGCGCCTCCGAGGTCGGAGCCGATGTTTCGCAGCTTCTTGGTGCCGAAGACCAGCATGATGATGACCAGCACGATCAGCCAGTGCCAGATGCTCAAGCTACCCATGAGTGACTCCTGTTGCCTGCTGCGTACGGCACCGCCGGGAAGGGCTTCCCGTCGCGGGAACTCAGGGCTGCCGGTTCATGCCCGAACCGAGCGGCTCCGGACCGCCGAGCACGTGGATGTGGAGATGATACACCTCCTGCCTACCCACCCTCCCATTGTTGACGATGACCCTGAAGCCATCGTCGGATCCCTGCTCGCGGGCGAGTTGCCCGGCCATGCCCAGCATGCGGCCAAGCAGCGCCTGGTGGCGCAGATCGGCATCGTAGAGATTCTCGAGGTGGATCTTCGGGATGATGAGAAAGTGCACCGGCGCCCGCGGATGGATGTCGTGGAAGGCCAGGATCTCGTCGTCTTCCCAGACCTTGCGGGCGGGGATCTCGCCGCGGGCGATGCGGCAGAAAAGGCAGTCGGCTTTGTGCATGGTTCAGCGGGCCGCAGAGGGTGCGGCGGCCTCGGGGGGATGGGAGGGGGACAGCGCGGTAGCCGTGCGCGCGGCCTTTTCCTGGAGCCCCGAGAGGCCCTCGCGGCGGGCGAGCTCGGCTGCCACCTGTTCGGGCCGCAGGCCGTGATGGGCCAGCAGCACGAGGCAATGGAACCAGAGGTCGGCGGTTTCGGCGACGATGCGCTCGGGCACGCCGTCTTTCGAGGCCATCACGGTCTCGGTGGCCTCCTCGCCGATCTTCTTCAGGATGCCGTCGGGCGCACGGGCGAGCAGCCGCGCCACGTAGGAGCGATCCGGGTCGGCGCCGCGCCGGCTCTCGATGACATCGGCGATGCGCGCAAGGACGGCGTCGGGGTTCATCGGTAGATAGCCTCGGGATCGCGCAGCACCGGGTCGACCACCGTCCAGCGACCGTCGTCGAGCCGGCGAAAGAAGCACGAGGCACGCCCGGTGTGACAGGCGATGCCGCCTTCCTGGGCGACGGTGAGCTGCACCACGTCGCCGTCGCAGTCGAGGCGCAGCTCGCGCACCCGCTGCACATGACCGGACTCCTCGCCCTTGCGCCACAACCGTCCTCGCGAGCGCGAGAAATAGACCGCGCGACCGGTGAGCGCGGTCTCGTGCAGCGCCTCGCGATTCATCCACGCCACCATCAGGATGCGGCCGCTGCCCTCCTCCTGCGCGATGGCGGGAACCAGGCCCGCCCCGTCCCAGCGGACGGCATCGAGCCAGTCGCCGCGCAGCAGACCCGGACCGGCGTCCGACGCCACGTCAGCATCCGGGACCGCGTCCGTGCCGGGCAGCGCGTCGCGCTTGGCAGGACCGCTCATGCGAGCCTCACGGCGATGCCCCGCGCGGCGAGATGCTGCTTGGCCTCGCGTACCGTGTGCTCGCCGAAGTGGAAGATGCTGGCCGCGAGCACGGCGTCGGCCCGACCGATCGTGACGCCATCGGCGAGGTGCTCGAGGCGGCCCACGCCGCCGGAGGCGATGACGGGAATCGCGACCGCATCGGCCACCGCGCGGGTCAGGGCGAGGTCGAAACCCTCGCGCGTGCCATCGCGGTCCATGCTCGTGAGGAGGATCTCGCCGGCGCCGAGCCGCTCGACCTCGCGGGCCCACTGCACCACGTCGAGCCCGGTGCCGCGCCGCCCGCCGTGGGTGAAGACTTCCCAGCGGCCAGGCGCCACCGCCTTGGCATCGATGGCCACCACGATGCACTGCGAGCCGTAGCGCGCGCAGGCCTCGCCGACCAGCGCGGGCGAGGCGACTGCCGCCGAGTTCATCGAGATCTTGTCGGCGCCGGCGTTCAGCAGGCGGCGGACATCGTCGACCGCGCGCACGCCGCCGCCGACCGTGAGCGGGATGAAGACCTGCTCGGCGACCGACTCGATCACATGCAGGATGATGTCGCGGTCGTCGGAGGAGGCCGTGATGTCGAGGAAGGTGAGCTCGTCGGCTCCCTGCTCGTCGTAGCGGCGGGCGATCTCGACCGGATCGCCGGCATCGCGCAGTTCGACGAAATTGACGCCCTTGACGACCCGCCCCGCGGTGACATCGAGGCAGGGGATGATGCGCTTGGTCAGCATGGGCGCGCGGCGGCCACGGCGGATCAGGCCTCGCCGTTGAGTTCGTCGGCGCGGGCCTGCGCGGCGCGGAAGTCGAGGTGGCCCTCGTAGAGCGCGCGACCCAGGATCGCGCCCTCGATGCCCTCGTGCTCGACCGCGCACAGCTGATCGACGTCGGCCAGCCCGGCCACGCCACCCGAGGCGAACACTGGCACGCGCAGCTCGCGGGCGAGCCGGACCGTGGCCTCGATGTTGACGCCGGTGAGCATGCCGTCGCGACCGATGTCGGTGTAGATGAAGGCCTCGACCCCGTAGCCCTCGAACTTGCGGGCGAGGTCGAGGACATCGTGGCCGGTGAGCTTGCTCCAGCCATCGGTGGCCACCTTGCCGTCGCGGGCGTCGAGGCCGACGATGACCTGCCCCGGGAAGGCCGTGCAGGCGTCCTGGAGGAATCCGGGATTCTTGACCGCCGCGGTACCGATGATGACGTAGCTCAGGCCGCCGTCGAGGCAGCGCTCGATGGTGTCGAGATCGCGGATGCCTCCGCCGAGCTGCACCGGGATGCGGCCGCCCACCGCGCCCAGGATGGCCTTGATCGCCGCCTGGTTGCGTGGCTTGCCGGCCACCGCGCCGTTGAGGTCGACCAGGTGCAGGCGCCGCGCGCCCTGGGCGACCCAGTGGCTGGCGACCTCGGCGGGATCTTCGGAGAAGACGGTCTCGTCGGCGAGGTCACCCTGGCGAAGGCGCACGCAACGCCCGTCCTTGAGGTCGATCGCGGGGATCAGGAGCATGGTGTTCGGGGAAGGAGACGGAGCGTGGACCCGCTGGGTCGACCTAGGGGTTCCAGCTCACGAAATTGGCGTACAGGCGCAGACCGAAGGCCGCGCTTTTCTCGGGGTGGAACTGCGTGGCGAAGATGTTATCCCTCGCTACCGCGCAGGTAAAGGCACCACCGTAGTCGGTGGTGGCAGCCACCAGGGCGGGGTCGCGCGGCACCACATGGTAGCTGTGCACGAAGTAGAAGAAGGCGCCATCGGGCACGCCAGCCCACAGCGGATGCTCGCGGCACTGGCTGACGCGGTTCCAGCCCATGTGCGGCACCTTCAGGCGCGAGCCGTCGGGCAGTCGCATGCGCGCGGGATCGAAGCGCACGACCTCGCCCGGCAGCACCCCGAGACCGGCACAGTCCCCCTCGGCGCTGTGCTCGAAGAGCATCTGCTCGCCGATGCACACGCCGAACAGCGGCTTGCTCGCCGCGGCGCGCAGCACCGCCTCGCGCAGGCCTGCCGCCTGCAGGAAGCGCATGCAGTCGGGCATCGCGCCCTGGCCGGGAAAGACCACCCGACCGGCGGCATCGATCACCGAGGGGTCCGACGAGACCACCACGCGCGCGCGCGGCGCGACATGTTCGAGCGCACGGGCCACCGAGCGCAGGTTGCCCATCCCGTAGTCGACGACGGCGATCGTGGTCACGCTGGCAGACAGCAGGCGGGCAAGACGAAGCGGGGCAAGGCGCGCGCGGGCCGCGATGCCCGCTACAGCGCTTCCTTGGTGGAGGGCAGGCGCCCGGCCATCCGGGGGTCGGGCTCGACCGCCGCACGCATCGCCCGCGCGAAGGCCTTGAAGACCGTCTCGCACTGGTGATGCGCGTTGTCGCCGCGCAGGTTGTCGACGTGCAGCGTGACCAGCGCGTGATTGACGAAGCCCTGGAAGAACTCGTGCGCGAGATCGACGTCGAAGGCGCCGATCATGGCCCGCGTGAACGGAACATGCCAGACGAGCCCGGGGCGGCCTGAGAAGTCGATGACGACCCGCGACAGCGCTTCGTCGAGCGGCACGTAGGCATGACCGTAGCGGCGGATGCCAGTCTTGTCGGCGAGCGCCTGCGACACCGCCATGCCCAGCGTGATGCCGATGTCCTCGACGGTATGGTGCGCATCGATGTGCAGGTCGCCCTGCGCCTCGACATCGAGATCGACCAGGCCGTGGCGCGCGATCTGGTCGAGCATGTGGTCGAGGAAGGGCACGCCGCTGGCGAGCGTGCGCCGACCGGTGCCGTCGAGGTCGATGCGGACGCGAACGCGGGTTTCGGCGGTGTTGCGGACGACTTCGGCGGCGCGCGGGTTCATGGCCGACGCATTCTAACCGCGCTCGGCCGCCGCGGCCGCGTCGGCACCATCGACGCCGCCGGGCACCCGGTACTCGGCGCTGCGCGCATGGGCCTGCAGCCCCTCGCCGCGCGCCAGCACCGAGGCGATGCGACCGAGCGTCGCGGCACCGGCGGGCGAGACCTCGATCAGGCTGGAACGCTTCTGGAAGTCGTAGACCCCCAGTGGCGACGAGAAGCGCGCGGTGCGCATCGTCGGCAGCACATGGTTGGGCCCGGCGCAGTAGTCGCCGAGCGACTCGGACGCGAAGGGACCGAGGAACATCGCGCCGGCGTGACGGATGCGTGCCGCCCACCGGCCGGGATCGCGGGTGGCGATCTCGAGGTGTTCCGGCGCGATGCGATCGACGAGGTCGCAGGCCTCGTCGAGGTCGCGCACCCGGATCAGCGCGCCGCGATCGGCGAGCGATCGCGCGATCACGTCGCGCCGCGGCATCGTCGGCAGCAGGCGCTCGATCGACTCGCGCACCCGCGCGATGAAGGCCTCGTCGGGGCACAGCAGGATCGCCTGCGCCATCTCGTCGTGCTCGGCCTGCGAGAAGAGATCCATCGCGATCCAGTCGGGGGCGACGCTGCCGTCGCACAGCACCAGGATCTCGCTGGGGCCGGCGATCATGTCGATGCCGACCTGCCCGAAGACGCGGCGCTTGGCTTCGGCGACGTAGGCGTTGCCCGGGCCGACGATCTTGTCGACCGCCGGCACCGTGGCGGTGCCCCAGGCGAGGGCCGCGACCGCCTGCGCGCCACCGATCGTGAAGACCCGGTCGACGCCGGCGATCGCGGCGGCGGCGAGCACCATCGGGTTGCGCACGCCGTCGGGGGTGGGCACCACCATGACGAGCTCGGGCACGCCGGCAACCTTGGCCGGCAGGGCGTTCATCAGCACCGAAGAAGGATAGGCCGCCTTGCCGCCCGGCACGTAGAGGCCCACCCGATCGAGCGGCGTGACCTTCTGGCCCAGGCGCGTGCCGTCGGGCTCGGTGTAGGACCACGACTGCGCGAGCTGGTGACGGTGGTAGTCGCGCACGCGCCGCGCCGCTGCCTCGAGGGCGTCGCGCTGGGCGGCGGGCAGCCCGGCTGCCGCGGCCTCGAGCTCGGCGCGCGGCAGCTCGAGCCGCGCCGCGTCGACGAGGTCGAGCCGGTCGAATCGCCGGGTGTACTCGAGCACCGCGGTATCGCCGCGCGCGCGCACGTCGCGCAGGATGGCGGCAACGGTGCGCTCGATGCCCTCGTCCTGCTCGGGATTCCAGGCGAGCAGCGTCGCCAGCCGGGCCTCGAAGCCCTCGTGGCGGGTGTCGAGCAGCGCGATCATGCGGCGCCTCCGGCGGCACAAGCTGCGGCGACCGCACCCGCCAGCCGCGCAAGCAGCGGCTCGAGGCGGGAGGCGCGAGTCTTGAGCGCGGCCTGGTTGACGATCAGCCGTGCGGAGATCGGGGCGATCTCCTCGACCTCGACCAGGTGATTGGCCTTCAGGGTGCCGCCGGTGCTGACGACGTCGACGATCGCATCGGCCAGACCGACCAGCGGGGCGAGTTCCATCGACCCGTAGAGCTTGATGAGGTCGACGTGCACGCCCTTCGCGGCGAAGTGGCGGCGGGCCGCCTCGACGTACTTGGTGGCGATGCGCAGGCGCGCGCCGCGACGCACCGCCTGCGCGTAGTCGAAGCCCTCGCGCACCGCCACGCACAGCCGGCACACGCCGATCTTCAGGTCGATCGGCTGATACAGGCCGTCGCCACCGTGCTCGAGCAGGACGTCCTTGCCGGCCACGCCGAGGTCTGCCGCGCCGTACTGCACGTAGGTGGGGACGTCGCTCGCTCGCACGATGATCAGCCGCAGTCCGGGGTCGCCGGTGGGCAGGATCAGGCGGCGCGAACGCGTGATGTCCGGATCGATCGGGATACCGACGGCCGCCAGCAGCGGCGCGGTGTCGTCGAAGATGCGCCCCTTGGAGAGCGCAAGCGTGATCGGGGCTGCAGTGCTCATGGCGCGGTGTCCGGGGAGAGGCGGGCTCGCGGGCGGGGCATTCAGCCGCTCAGGCGCTCGACGCGCGCGCCCAGCGCCGCGAGCTTGGCCTCGATGCGCTCGTAGCCGCGGTCGAGGTGGTAGATGCGGTTGACGACGGTCTCGCCGTCGGCGACCAGGCCGGCCACCACCAGCCCGGCCGAGGCGCGAAGGTCGGTGGCCATCACGGCCGCACCCGACAGCGCGGGCACGCCGCGCACGACGGCGGTGTTGCCCTCGATGGTGATGTCGGCGCCGAGCCGCTGCAGCTCGAGCACGTGCATGAAGCGGTTCTCGAAGATGGTCTCGGTGACCACGCCCGTGCCCTGCGCGATGCAGTTGAGCGCCATGAACTGCGCCTGCATGTCGGTGGCGAGCCCCGGGTAGGGCGCGGTGCGCAGGTTGATCGCGCGAGGGCGGTCGTGCATCGCGAGCACGACATGGTCGGGGCCGGCCTCGATCGCGGCGCCGGCCTCGCGCAGCTTGTCGAGGGTGGCGTCCATCGCGGCCGGGTCGACCCCGGTGAGCACGATCCGCCCCCCGGCCGCGGCGGCGGCGCACAGGAAGGTGCCGGCCTCGATGCGATCGGACATCACGCGATGCCGGGCGCCATGCAGCGCCGCCACCCCCTCGACGACGATGCGATCGGTGCCGGCGCCGCGGATGCGCGCGCCCATCGCGACCAGCGCCGCGGCGAGGTCGACCACTTCCGGCTCGCGGGCCGCGTTCTCGATCACGGTCTCGCCATCGGCGAGCGTGGCCGCCATCAGCAGGTTCTCGGTACCGGTGACGGTGACCATGTCGGTGACGATGCGGGTGCCCTTCAGGCGAGGCGCGCTCGCGACGATGTAGCCATGCTCGATGGCGATGGTCGCACCCATCGCCTGCAGGCCCTTGATGTGCTGGTCGACCGGCCGCTGGCCGATCGCGCAGCCCCCGGGCAGCGAGACCCGCGCATGCCCGAATCGGGCGAGCAGCGGCCCGAGCACCAGGATCGAGGCGCGCATCCGACGAACGAGATCGTAGGGCGCATCGAGCGAGCCGACGCCCGAGGCGTCGAGCAGCACGCGACTGCCTTCGTGGCGGCTGCGCACGCCGAGATGCCCGAGCAGCTGCAGTGCCGTGTCGACATCCTGCAGGCGCGGCACGTTGTCGAGTTCGAGCTGCCCGGCCGCGAGCAGGCTTGCGCAGAGGATGGGCAGCGCGGCGTTCTTGGCGCCGGAGACCGGCACCTCACCCGAGAGGCGCTGCCCGCCGACGAGGCGGAGTCGATCCATGACGCAGGCCGGTACCGGTCAGGCGCTGCCCGGCTGCCGGGCCGCCCACTCGGCGGGCGTGAGGGTCTTCATGGACAGCGCGTGGATCTCCTCGCGCATCCGATCGCCGAGGACCGCATAGACCATCTGGTGACGCTGCACCGGGCGCTTGCCCTCGAAGGCCTCGCACACGATGAGCGCCTCGAAATGGCGGCCGTCGCCGTCGACCTCGAGGCGCTCGCACTGCAGACCGGCGGCTAGGTAGCCGCGCAGGATGTCGGGGGTGACCATGGATGACGCCGTTTCAGTGCCGCAGGCGATAACCGGAGCGCAGCAGGTGCAGCGCGATCGCGCAGGTGACCAGGAGCGTGACGCCCACCACCGCCAGGCTGGCGAGCGGCGCGACATCGGACTGCCCGAAGAACCCGTACCGGAAGCCGTCGACGATGTAGAAGAAGGGATTGAGGTGCGAGACCGCCTGCCAGAAGGGCGGCAGCGAGTGCACCGAGTAGAACACGCCCGCCAGGAAAGTAGCCGGTGCGATCACGAAGCTCTGCACCGCGGCCATCTGGTCGAACTTCTCGGCCCAGATCCCGGCGATCAGACCCATTGTACCGAGAATGGCGCAGCCCAGCAGGGCGAAGACCGCCGCCCACAGCGGCGCGGCAAAGCGCGGCAGGGAGAAGAACAGCGTGACCGCGAACACGCCCGCCCCGACCGCAAGGCCACGCACGACCGCCGCGCCGACATAGGCGCCGAAGAGATCGCGCACCGACAGCGGCGGCAGCAGCACGAAGACGATGTTGCCCGTGACCTTCGACTGGACCAGCGACGACGAGGCATTGGCGAAGGCATTCTGCTGCATCGCCATCATGACCAGCCCCGGGATGAGGAACTCGGCGTAGCCCACCCCGGGAAAGGCCTCGACGCGTCCCTGCAGCGCGTTGGAGAACACCAGCAGGTAAAGCACCGTGGAGACCACCGGCCCGGCGACGGTCTGGAAGACCACCTTCCAGAAGCGCAGGATCTCCTTGCGCAGCAAGGTTCGAAAACCGCTCACGATGTGGCCTCCGGGCTGCCGGGCCCGCCAGGGACGGACGCAGGCGCCACCCCCGCGGCGGCCGGCTCGCGCATGATCCGCAGGAAGACCTGCTCGAGATCGGCGGGACCGACCTCCATCTCGCGGATGGCGCAGCCGGCAAGCCGCAGCGCGGCCAGGATCGGCTCGACCTCCGACCAGTCGGCCACCGGGAGGCGAACCCGGCCGTCCTGGGGGGCGCCCTGCGCGCCTCGCGCGGCCAGTTCGGCCAGCGCCGCGGGCAGCGGCGCCTCGGCCAGCCGCAGCACCAGCGTGCCGCCGTGAAAGCCGCCCACCAGCCTCGCGGTGTCGTCGAGCGCCACCACCTGCCCCTGCTTGAGCATCGCGATGCGCCCGCACAGCGCCTGCGCTTCCTCGAGATAGTGGGTGGTGAGCACGATGGTATGGCCCTCGCGGTTCAGACGGCCGATGAAGGCCCAGAGCGACTGCCGCAGCTCGACGTCGACGCCCGCGGTGGGCTCGTCGAGCACGATCACCGGCGGCCGGTGGACCAGCGCCTGGGCCACCAGCACCCGGCGCTTCATGCCACCCGACAGCGCGCGCATGTTGGCATCGGCCTTGCCGGTCAGTCCCAGCCCTTCGAGGATCTCGTCGATCCAGGACTCGTTGCGGCGCAGTCCGTAGTAGCCGGATGTGATGCGCAGGGTCTCGCGCACCGTGAAGAAGGGATCGAAGACCAGCTCCTGGGGCACCACGCCGAGCGCACGCCGCGCGGCATCGGGCTGCGCGAGCACATCGTGTCCCATGACCCGCACGCTGCCGGCATCGGGCCGCGCCAGTCCGGCCACGCAACCGATCAGCGTGGTCTTGCCCGCGCCGTTGGGTCCGAGCAGGCCGAAGAACTCACCCTGCCGGATGACGAGCGAGACCCCGCGAAGGGCCTCGACCCTGCCATAGCGCTTGGCGAGCTGCCGGATCTCGAGGGCCGGGACGTCCGAGGGAAGGGGCTGTGTCATGCCTCGGTGAACAGCAGCGACTCGGCGCCATAGAGCGCGGCAAGCTTGCGCAGGTTGGCGGGCACCGACACCACGCGCGTGGCGACGCCGCGGGCTGCGGCGCGGCGCTGGAGTTCGAGCAGCAGCGCGAGCAGCGAGGAATCGAAGTCGGTGCAGGCCGACAGATCGAAGACCCGAGCCCCGTCGGCGAGCGCCTGCGAGGCCGCCGCGAGTTCGGCCGCCGCGTTGGCGAAGACCACGCGCGCCGGCAGCCGGCAGGCATCGTCGGGGCGCTCGGGCGAAGGCTGCGCGCGGCTCATCGGAGGCGAGACTCGGTCATCGGGAATCGGGCGGCGGCGCGAAAGGGGGCGTCGGGACGGTGCTCAGGACTTGCGCGGCGTCTCGAAGGACCGGTTCTTGTCGGCGAGGCTGCGGATGAGGCCGTCGATGCCGCGCGCCGCGACCTCCTGGGCGAACTGGTTGCGGTAGGTCTCGACGAGCCAGACGCCGAGCACGTTGACATCGTAGATCCGCCAGCTGTCGCCGGCCTTCTCGAGACGGTAGTCGAGCTGGATCGGTTCGCCGCGCGGCACCACGACCTCGCTGCGCACGATCACCTCGGTGTCGGCCGGGTCGGCGCGCAGCGGCTTCATGCGCACGCTCTGGTCCTTGACCGAGCCGAGCGCGCCCGAGTAGGTGCGCAGCAGCAGCACGCGGAACTCGGCCATCAGCTGCTTCTGCTGCTCGGGCGTCGCGCCGCGCCAGTTGCGGCCGACCGACAGCGCAGTCATGCGCTGGAAGTTGACGTGCGGCATCACGACGCTGTCGACGAAATCGGAGAGCTTGCGGAAGTCGCCCGCCTGGATCTCCTTGTCGGCGCGGATGCGATCGAGCACCTCGGTGGACAGGCGGCGGATCAGCGCATCGGGCGCCTCCGGGGCGGCCTGAACGCGGGCCGGCATCGTGGCGATCGCCAGACCCGAGAGTGCGGGCGCCATGAAGGGGGCGGCCAGCGCGGCATGCAGCAGCCGGCGGCGGGCACTGGCGGATCGGGCGGGCGCTCGCATCGTGCTCATTCGTCGTCTTCCTTCGGGGGCGGCGGGTTGCCGTCGAACACCAGGTTGCGGCGGCGCTGCAGATAGCTGTCGCGGATGAAACTGTAACGGTCGAGGGCGGCGCCCTCGATGACACGCTCGGACCCGAGCAGTCGCACGCGGGTCTCGAGCACGAAGAAGAAGGTGAAGCCGCTGCGCTGGTCGCCGTTGGCGTCCTGCCAGACCGGATCGAGCCGGTAGGCGCCGACCGTGCCCGCCGTGTCGCGCAGCGACGACGGGCCCAGCAGCGGAAGCACCAGGTACGGACCCGCCGGCAGACCCCAGCGGCCCAGCGTCTGGCCGAGGTCTTCCTGGCGGCGCTCCAGGCCGATCGGGGTGGCGAGGTCGACGACACCGGCGAGCCCGAGCGTCGAGTTGAGCCCGAAGCGGGCCAGCCCGGCGAGTGCCTCCACGGGCTTGCCCTGGAGCAGCTGGTTGACGACCGTCCAGGGCTCGAGGAGGTTGTTGACGATGTTGCCGATCGCCACCCGCAGGACCTCGGGCACGGCCGCCTGGTAGGCCCGGGCGGCCGGACGCACGAGCAGCGCGTCGGCCTGGTCGTTGAAGGCGAACACCGCGCGGTTCATTGGCTCGAGCGGGTCCCGGGCACTGCCCGGGCCGGGGCTCGCGCAGCCGCCGGCGAGTGCCAGCGCGGCAAGCAGCGCGGCCGCGCGCACACGGACGAGCACCGGCAGGCTCACGGCTTGCCTCCTTCGGCCGCCTTGCCGTAGAGGAACTGGCCGATCAGGTTCTCGAGCACCACCGCCGACTGCGTCATCGTGATCTGGCCGCCACCCTCGAGCATCGCGCTGTCGCCGCCCGGCTCCAGGCCGATGTACTGCTCGCCGAGCAGCCCGGAGGTGAGAATCTTGGCCGAGCTGTCCTTCGGGAAACGGTAGCGGGCATCGATCGCGATCAGCACCTCGGCCTGGTAGGCCTTGTCGTTGAAGCGGATGGCGGTGACCCGCCCGACGACGACACCGGCGCTGCGCACGGCGGCACGGGGCTTCAGCCCGCCGATGTTGTCGAAACGGGCCTTCACCTCGTAGGTGTCGCCCAGCCCGATCGCGCTCGTCATGTTGCCGGCGCGCACCGCGAGGAACACGAGCGCGCAGAAGCCGAGGACCACGAACAGGCCGACCATGACATCGACGGAGAGATTGCGGTTCATGAGCGAGGGACTCCGGGTGCCAGTCAGGTGCTGCTGAACATCAGCGCAGTCAGGATGAAGTCGAGCCCGAGGATGGCGAGCGAAGCCACCACGACCGTGGTGGTGGTGGCGCGGGCGACGCCTTCGGGCGTGGGATCGGCCTCGTAGCCGACGAAAAGCGCGACGAAGGCGACCGTGAAGCCGAAGACGACGCTCTTGACCACGCCATTGCCGACATCGCGCAGCCAGTCGACGCCACCCTGCATCTGCGACCAGAACGCGCCGGGATCGACGCCGATCATCTCGACCCCGACCAGGTAGCCGCCGAGCACGCCGAGCGCCGAGAACAGCGCCGCGAGCAGCGGCATGCAAAGCAGCGCCGCGACGAAACGCGGCGCCAGCACGCGCGCGACCGGGTCGACCGCCATCATCTGCATCGCGTCGATCTGCTCGCCGGCCTTCATCAGGCCCACCTCGGCGGTGAGCGAGGTGCCGGCGCGCCCGGCAAAAAGCAGCGCGGTGACCACCGGCCCGAGCTCGCGCACCAGCGACAGCGTCACCAGCAGCCCCAGCGCCTCCTCGGAGCCGTAGCGGCGCAACGTGTAATAACCCTGCAGCCCGAGCACGAAGCCGATCAGCAGCCCCGAGACCAGGATGATCGACAGCGAGTAGTTGCCGATGAAGTGGATCTGGTCGACGACCAGGCGCGGACGGCGCAGCGACAGCAGGCCGAGCCCGCAGAGTCGCAGGAAGAAGCGTGTCGCGTAGCCCGTGAAGGCGAGCGCATCGCGCAGCCGCCGCAGTGGCGCCAGGGGCGTGGCGCTCACCGCGGGATCCCGAGGTCTTCGGCCAGCGTGCGGCGGCTGGCGTGGTGGAAGGCGACCGGGCCGTCGATGTCGCCGTCGAGGAACTGGCGCACCGCGGGATCGGCCGAGGCCCGCATCTGCGCGGGCGTGCCCTCGGCGGCGATGCGACCGCGGGCAAGCAGGTAGACGTAGTCGGCGATCGCGAAAGCGTCCTTGATGTCGTGCGAGACGACGATCGAGGCGACGTTCAGCGCATCGTTGAGCTGACGGATCAGCTGCGCGACCGTGGCGAGCGAGATCGGGTCGAGCCCGGCGAAGGGCTCGTCGTACATGATCAGCGGCGGGTCAAGCGCGATCGCGCGGGCGAGCGCGACGCGGCGCGCCATGCCGCCCGACAGCTGCGAGGTCTGGTAGTGCGCGACGCCGCGCAGACCGACCGCGTTGAGCTTGAGCAGAACCAGGTCGCGGATCAGGGCCTCGGGCAGGTCGGTGTGCTCGCGCAGCGGGAAGGCGACGTTCTCGAAGACCGAAAGATCGGTGAACAGCGCGCCGAACTGGTAGAGCAGGCCCATGCGTCGACGAGCCGCGAACAGGCCCTCGCGGGAGAGTTCGTGAAGGGTCTGGCCTTCGAACACCACGCGGCCCGCAGCCGGGCGCAGCAGCCCGCCGATCAGCCTGAGGATGGTGGTCTTGCCCGAACCCGAACCGCCGATCAGGGCCACGACACGCCCGCGCTGGAAGCGCAGCGAGACCCCGTCGAGGATCTGACGCTCGCGGTAGCCGAAGCGGACATCGTCGACGGTGAGCAGATCCTGGGCCACGGGCGGACGGGCAGCGATGAGACAACGAGGCCGGAAGTGTAAACCCGGGGCGGCATCGGCCCTCGAATGCCCCGACCGCCCGGGCGGCAGGGATGACCTTCAGCGGCCCTCGAGCCGCGCCTGCGCCTCGCCGATCTGCTCGAGGGTGCCCGCGAGCACCACGGTGTCGCCGGCCTGCAGGACGACGTCGCCACCCGGGTCGACGAAGCGCCGCCCCTGCCGCACGACCGCGCTGACACGGGCCTCGCCGAGATCGAGGTCGCCAAGGGCGCGGCCGGCCGCCGGGAAGTCGGCCGCGAGCGCCACCGCACGCAGGTGCATCTGCGCATCCTCGATCGCGTCCTCGTGGCTGTCGTCGGCCCCCCGGAAGAAACCCTGCAGCAGCGCATAGCGGC
>Ga0315900_10003438_pt1 | contig 23174 bp, 16 predicted proteins | sample LakEriMetagenome_FD_203521 | JGI IMG/M metagenome (GOLD analysis project Ga0315900, IMG submission 203521) | Freshwater fungal communities from buoy surface, Lake Erie, Ohio, United States - Buoy 12 MA114 | ecosystem: Environmental > Aquatic > Freshwater > Lake > Lake biofilm | place: USA: Lake... | reverse complement strand
GTGGACGGAGCCCGCTGGCTGCCCTTGGAGTGATTATGAGCCGTCCTCCCTCTTCGCGGCAACTTTCAGACCTGCGTAATTTCCTGTCCTGTGCGGACGTATGAAAACCAACCCCTCCAAATCCACCGTCATGTTCTCCATCCGTCATCTCGTCCTGAGTCTGTCGCTCGTTTGTGCCGCGAGCGCTTTTGCCGCTTATCCTGAGTTCAGCTCCACCAAGCCGAATGGCTGCCAGCGTGGCACGGACGTGAAGCTCACCGTCACGGGCAGCCGTCTGGCTGATTTCGAGAGCCTCATCTTCTTTTCCCCCGGCTTCACGCAGAAGAGCGTTGAAAAGGTGGAGGCAGGCAAGGTGGACCTGACCATCTCCATCGCCCCTGACGTGCCGGCGGGCAATCACTCCATGCGCATCCGCACGAAGAGCGGCATCTCGCATGCGCGGCAGTTCTTTGTCGGTATTTATCCGAACGTCGAGGAAAAGGAGCCGAACAGCGACTTCGAGACCCCGCAGGTGATCCAGTTCAACCAGACGGTCGAAGGCATCGTGCAGAACGAGGACGTGGACTACTACCGCGTCACGGCCAAGAAGGGCCAGCGCATATCGGTGGAGGTGGACGCCCTCCGCCTCGGCTACACGGTGTTTGATCCCTTCGTGGCGATCATCGACAAGGACCGCTTTGAGAAGGCGATCTCGGACGACACCATTCTGCACCGCCAGGACGGCTACTGCTCCTACGTGGCCGAGGAGGACGGCGACTACACCGTGATGATTCGCGAGTCTTCCTACCGCGGCGGCGGCAATTCGTTCTACCGTCTGCATGTCGGCGGATACCGCCGCCCTGACGTGGTTTATCCTGCCGGCGGCAAGATCGGCAGCACCACGAAAGTCCGCTTCATCGAGCGCGATGGCTCCTTTGAGGAGGACGCCCAGCTTCCGGCGGAAATTGACCCCGGCTTCATGATCTATTCGAAGACGCAGGAGCCTGCGCCCTCCGGCAATCCATTCCGTCTCGTGACATACGACAATGCGCTCGAGGCCGAGCCGAATGACGAGCAGGCGAAGGCCACCGCCGCTCCGTCCGGCGAGCCGATCGCGCTTAACGGCATCATCGAGAAGCCGGGCGACGTGGATTACTTCAAGGTGCCGCTGAAAAAAGGCATGACCGTCGAGGTGCAGGCTTTCGCGCAGAGCATCGGTTCACCGCTGGACAGCGTGGTGAACGTTTACAACGACAAGGGCGGCAGTCTGGGTGGCAATGATGATGGCGGCGGGAAACGCCGTCTCGACAGCAAGTTCAAGGTCGGCATTCCCGCGGATGGCGACTATTTCGTGCGCGTGGCCGACCACCTCGAACGCGGCGGTCCGAACTATGTTTACCGACTTGAGCTCGTGGCCGCCGAGCCGGAGCTCTTCTTCGCCTCGCCGCAATACACGGTGAATGACAACAACTACCGCCAGTTCATCCCGGTGCCGAAAGGCGGACGCTACGCGACGCTGGTCAACATCAGCCGCAACAACGTCAGCGGAGATTTCAAGTTTGAGGCAAAGAACCTCCCGCCCGGCGTGAAACTGCTCACCGAACTGGCGCCGAAGGACCTCGGCAATGTGCCGTTGCTCTTTGAGGCGACGGCAGATGCCGCACTGGGTCATCAGGTCGTTCCGATGTATCTGACTTCCGTCGATCCTGCGGTAAAAACCCGCGGCAAGCTGCGTCAGGAGTTCGACATCGTGCGCAATGGCAACGTGGTCTATTACACTGACATTGAAGATCGCCTGCCGGTGGCCGTTGTCGAGGAGGCTCCCTATTCGCTGGAGATCGTCAAGCCAGCCGTGCCGCTGGTGAACAATGGCATCCTGGAACTGAAGGTCGTGGCGAAGCGCAAAGAAGGCTTCAAGGCACCGATTCGTGTGTTCATGATCTGGAAGCCCAGCGGCGTTAGCTCCTTGGGTGAGCAAACCATTGCCGAAGGCCAGAACGAGTGCGTCTTCCAGCTCGACGCCAACGGAGCCGCTCCTGCCGGCACTTGGAACTTCACCGTCATGGGCGAGGCTGATGCGGGAAATGGACGCATCTACAATGCCTCCCCGTTCCAGCAGGTCGTCACTGCTCCAGCCTACCTCACCGCCCCGGCCATCCCGCTCGTCGCGGTGGAGCAGGGCAAGGAGACCGTCATGATCGCCAAGCTGGAGCACTTGCTGCCTTTTGAAGGCGAGGCCAATGCCCAGGTGCTCGGCGTGCCTGACACCATCCCGATCGAGGCCGCCAAGATCACGAAGGACACCAAGGAAGTCTCCTTCAAGGTCAAGACGGACGCCAAGTCACCCATCGGCAAGCAGGCCAACTTGTTTGTGCGTGTCGATGTACCGGTCAAAGGCACGAACGCCACGACCATTCATCGCATCGCACTGGGTTCCATCCTGCGCATCGACGCGCCGCGCAAGGTGGTGGCCCCGCCGCCTGCGGCTCCAGTCGTCGCGGCGAACAAGCCGAAAGAAGAGCCCAAACCCGCCGCACCTGCGGCTCCCAAGCCGCTCTCCCGTCTTGAGCAACTCCGCCAGGAGGCGGCTGGCGGCAAGAAGTAAGGCTGCGAGGCAAAAAGAACTGATTTCATGGAGGACCGGGCTGTGAGGCCCGGTCCTTTATTTTTCGTGCGGCAGATCCCAGGCTGTCAGCCATTCGGTCTTGGTGCGTTTAAAGCCCTTCTTCAAAAGCCGCTCTTCCATGTCCGCGAGATGCGCGGCACCGTAAAAGATCGCCAGGTGCTTCTTTCCTGCGTTGATTTGCTTGTCCATCACTTCCAGCGCCACCCGGTTGCGCTCGCCCACGAGCACGGTGCCATCTCCCGACTCCATGCCGTCCATGATGCCCTCCACGCTGTCGAATTCGCGGGCGATCATGCGCTTCAACCCGGTGCTGCTGTCCTTCATGGTCAGGATTTTCAGCAGCATGACCATGCCGGCGGCGTCGGAGCTGACACCGCGTTTCTCATTCGCCTCCTTCTGCGCCTGCATGGCCTTCAGGTAGAGCGTGAGGAAGCTCTCCTGCTTCTGGTCCTGTGTTTGGGTGAACTGCGTCATGTTCATGTCGGCATGCACGAAGTTTTTCGCCTTGTAGTCGATGCCTTCGAGCTGCCCGTGCAGTTTGAGGGCGTCCTTCATCATGGCTTGAAGCTGGCCGACCCATTGCAGCTTTTGGGAATCCTTCGGCGGTGCCGATTTGCCGCGTTCCTCCATGGGCGGTCCGACAAGCTCATACAGCACTGCGTCGTATGTTTTGAACCGGGCGTTCAAGCCGTCGAAGTAGGCTTTGTCAGCGATATGGATGGCTCCCACAAGGTCCACGCGGGCTTTTTGCGGCGATTCGTAGCTGACGACAGCGGTCTGCAGGCTGTCGCTCTTTTCCTCCTCGATGAAGCGGATGAAGTCCGCCGGTTCATCGGCGGCATGAAGCCAGGCAAATGCCAGGCTGGCTTGGAGCAGCATCAATCGCTTCATGGAAGGCAGGCTTGGAAGTTCAGCCCTCGGTCTTGAAGATGCGCTCAAAGAACGCCTTCATCTCCTCCCATGAGGCCTTGTCGGCAGCCTCGTTGTAAGCGGCTCCTTTGCTGTTGTCGTTGCCGGCCGCCTTCTGCGTGAAGGCATGCACCGCGCCCGGATAGCTCACCAGCTTGTAGTCCACCTTCGCGTCCTGCATTTCCTTCTCGAACGCGGCGATGTCCTTCGCTGGCACGAAGGGATCATCCGCGCCATGCAGGGCCAGCACCCGGCCTTTGATGTTCTTGCCGTCGGCAGGGGAGGGGGAGTCCAGTCCCCCGTGGAAGCTGACCACGCCCTTCACCACCGCCCCGCTGCGGGCCAGCTCAATGACGCCTGTGCCGCCAAAGCAGTAGCCGATGGCCGCGACTTTCGAAGGGTCGGTCTGTGGGCTTTTGTTCAGCACTTCCAGCGCCGAGAGCATGCGCTCGCGGTAGAGTTTGCGGTCGGTTTTGTATTTCCCGGACTCCTGTCCTGCGGCTGGCGGCTGCGGACGGACGCCTTTGCCGTAAATGTCCGCCGCGAAGACGTTGTAGCCGAGCTCCGCCAGCATGCGGGCGCGCATCTTCTCGTTCTCGCTCAAGCCGGTCCATTGATGGATGATCAGCACCGAGGGGAGCTTGCCAGCCTTCGCGGAATCAACGACATGCAGCCCCTCGCAAGTCACACCTCCCGATTGGTATTCGACGACGGTTTCCTTGATCTCCGCCCGCAGAAGGCTGGCGGAGCAAAGCAGAGAGGTGATGAAAAGCAGAGCGCGGTTGGTTTTCATGGCGGCGGATGATAAGCGGCGTGGGACGAGTTTTCCAACTCGTTTACCGGACGAACTGGAAAGTTCGTTCTATTTCAGCTCCTGGATGCGGATGTTCCGCCACATCACTTCCTTTCCCACGGCGTCGGTCTTTTTGCCGATGCCGTGCACTTGGAGGGCGATGACGCCTTCCTTGGTCATCTCATCCGTGAAATCCGCCGCCAGCACGCCATTGATGAAAGTCTTGATGCTGCTTCCGCGGCACTCGATGCGGGCGCTGTTCCACTCGCCCTGCTTGAAGGCCTTCCGCGCCGCCTCGTTGTTCTTGAGGTCAAACAACCATCCGCGGCGGCCCTCGTCATACACGCCGCCGGTGTAGGCGCGGTCGCTGGGGTCGATCTCATACTGATAGCCGTGCACGCGGTCGGCGGGGAATTTCTTCTTCTTGCCGGCGATCTCCACCTCCGTCTCCTTCTCGTAGTAGTTGCTGCGGAACTGGATGCCGGAATTCATGCCGGGAGCCACCTTGAACTCTATCTCCAGGATGAAATCGCCGTACTTCTTCGCGGTGCAAAGGAAGGAGTTCCCCGTATTCGGCACCGTCTTGCCCACGATCGTCTCGTTCTCCATACGATACTCCGCCGTGCCGCTGTGCTGCTCCCAGCCGGTGAGCGTTTTGCCGTCGAACAAAGGCACGAAACCCTCCTCGGCATGAGCGGCTGAGGCAAACGAAAGAACGGCGGCGATGGAGAGCAGGCGGTTGGTCATAGAGCGGTGGTAAACGCCTCCTGCCTCCGGCTCTTTCCTCGCTGCGTCAAAGATCGCCAAGCCAAGATCACAAAGCGCGTCCGGTTTTGGCTCGCCATGCGGTTTGTTTCCGCTAAAACACCCGCACGCATCCCAGCCATCGCATGAAACGCTACGCCCTCGGCATCGACTACGGCACGAACTCCTGCCGCTCCCTCCTCATCGACCTCGACAACGGCGCGGAGGCCGGATCGACCGTCTTCAACTACCCTAGTGGCGAAATGGGCATCCTGCTCGATCCAAAGGACCCGCATGTGGCGCGACAGAATCCGCAGGATTACCTCGACGGCCTCGAAAGTGTCACGCGCGGCGCTTTGGAGCAGGCGAAGGCCAAAATCGCGGGCTTTGATGCTGCGCAGGTCGTCGGCATCGGCATCGACACGACGGGCTCCACGCCGATCCCGGTGAATCAAGAAGGCATGCCGCTCGGTTTGCTGCCGGAGTTTAAAAACAACCTCAATGCCATGGTGTGGCTCTGGAAAGATCACACCGGGCATGCTGAGGCAGCGGAGATCACGAAGCTCGGCCACGAAATGCGGCCGAACATCATCGCCAAATGCGGCGGCATTTACTCCAGCGAGTGGTTTTGGAGCAAAATCCTCCGTTTGCGCCGTGTGGACGAAAAGGTCTTCGAAGCCGCTTTCAGCTTCGTGGAGCACTGCGACTGGATTCCGGCTGTTTTGACCGGAAACACGAATCCGCTCGCCTTGAAGCGCAGCGTGTGCGCCGCGGGTCACAAGGCCATGTTCAGCAGCGATTGGGGTGGTTTGCCAGACAAGGAGTTTTTGGCGAAGCTCGATCCCAAGCTCGCTGAACTTCGTGATCGTCTGTATTCCGAAGCGCATACCACGGACACGAAAGCGGGCGATTTGTGCGCCGAGTGGGCCAAACGGCTCGGATTGGTCGAAGGCACCGCGGTGTGTGTCGGCGCTTTTGATGCGCACACCGGCGCGGTCGGCGCGGGCATCAAAGAGGGCACCTTGGTAAAAATTCTCGGCACCAGCACCTGCGATCTGATGATTTCACCCACGAGCAAACCGCTCGCGGACATCCCCGGCGTGTGCGGCATTGTGAATGGCAGTGTCTTGCCCGGCTACTACGGCATCGAGGCCGGTCAGAGCGCCGTGGGCGATCTTTTCCTCTGGCTGGTGAATCACCTCGTGCCCGACAGCTACGGCAAGACCACCGGCGAGAAATTCGTGAACATGGAAAAGGCCATGGAAGGCCAGAAACCCGGTGCCACAGGCCTGCTCGCGCTCGATTGGAACAACGGCAACCGCACCATCCTCGTCGATGTGCGCCTCACCGGCCTGCTGCTCGGCCAGACGCTTCACACCGAGGCGCATGAGATTTACGGCGCCTACATCGAGGCCACCGCGTTCGGTGCTTTGACCATCATCAAACGTGTCGAGGAATACGGCGTGAAGATCGAGGAGGTCATCAACACGGGTGGTCTCTCCATCAAGAATGCCACGCTCATGCAGATCTACGCCGACATCATCGGCAAACCGATGAAAGTCAGCCAGAGCGAGCAGACCTGCGCCCTCGGCGCGGCCATCTTCGGAGCCGCCGCCGCCGGAGCCGGCACCTGGCGGGACCTCCAATCCAAAGTCACCGCCATTCGCGAGAAGGTTTACCACCCGATCCCCGGAAACGTGGCCGTCTATCGCGAGCTCTACGCGCTCTACCGCACCCTGCACGATGCTTTCGGCACCGCCGAGTGGAGCGGGAAGCTCAACCACGTCATGAAAGACCTGCTGGCGATTCGGGCGCGGCAGAGCTGACCAGTGATGCGGGCATTCGCTTCGCGGCTTCGCAGCCTGCCCGCAATTGGGCGCTTTGTTTGCAGGCAGGAGTGCCTGCATCACTTCTGACCGCAAGCTCCACTGGCCTCCGGGCGTTCTGCATAACTCCATGATCTCGCGCACGCTTTCTCTCCTCCTCGCTCTCAGCACGCCGCTCTTTGCCGAAAACTGGCCGCAGTGGCGTGGTCCGCGTTTGGATGGCACCTCGCAGGATACGGGCTTCCCGATTTCGGCTGAAGGCAATGTGACGTGGAAGGCGGAACTTCCCGGGAGCGGGCATGCATCGCCCATTGTGTGGCAGGATCGCTTATTCACCGTGGCGGCCCTGCCGGAATCCGAAGAGCGCGTTCTGCTTTGCCTGGATCGCGCGTCAGGAAAGCTGCTGTGGCAGTCGAGCGTGCTCAAGGCTCCTGCGGAGGGCATTCACAAGCTGAACTCGCTGGCCTCCAGCACGCCGGCGACCGATGGCGAACGCATTTTCACTGCTTTCCTGGACAACACGCCCACCGAGGCCACGCGGAAAGCGAATGAAGGCCGCGAGATTCCGAAAGGCGAGGTGCCGAAGGGCACGGTGGTCATCTCCGCGCATGATTTCAGCGGAAGGCCGCTCTGGCAGGTGCGCCCCGGCTTGTTCTCCAGCAAGCACGGCTTCTGCTCCAGCCCGATCCTGTTTGAGGACAAGGTGATCGTGAACTGCGACCACGATGGCAACGGCTATATCGTGGCCCTGTCCAAGACCGACGGCAAAGAGCTGTGGCGCATCGACCGGCCGAACAAGACGCGCAGCTACTGCGTGCCGCTCATTCGCGAGATCGGCGGACGCACGCAGATGGTGCTCTCCGGCACGATGTGCGTCGCCAGTTACGATCCACACAGCGGAAAGCTGCTGTGGATCATCGACGGTCCGACGGAGCAGTTTGTCGCCTCGCTCGTTTTCAGCGAGCAAACCGGCCTTCTCTACATGACCGGCGGCTTTCCCGAGCATCACCTGCTCGCCATCAAGCCCGATGGCAGCGGCAATGTGACCGACACACATGTCGTCTGGCGCACCAACAAAGGCGTGGCTTATGTTCCGTCGCCGATCATCGAGGGTGGTCACTTTCTCATCGTTTCGGATTCGGGCGTGGCACACTGTTTTGACGCGAAATCCGGCGAGATCGAGTGGGAGGAGCGCTTGCGCGAGCATCACGCCTCGCTCACCAGCGCGGAAGGACGCGTGTATTTCGTCAACGACTTCGGCATCCTGCGCGCGGTGCAACCTGACAAGACCTACAAGCTGCTCGCCGAGAGCGAGCTGAAGGAAAAAGTCTTCGCGTCGCCTGCGATGAGCGAGGGGCAGATCTTCATCCGCACGGACAAATCGCTGGTTTGCCTCGGCAAGCGCAACTCGAAGACCGCGGCGAGGTAAATTCATCATCCACCCATCTGCTTATGATCCATCGCATCTTCGTTTTCATTCTTGTGTCGTCCTTTTCTTTGCCGGCGGCGGATCCCGTGCCGGAGTTTCACGGCACCATTGAGCGGCTCCACCCGGCGCTGGACAAATTGATCGCCCCGGATGCGAAAATCGAAGTGCTGGCCTCCGGCTTCAACTGGTCGGAAGGACCGGTGTGGCGCGAGAACGGCATTGTCTTCTCGGATGTGCCTGAGAACACGGTGTTTGGTTGGAAGGAGGGCGACAAAGCGGCGAAGGTGGTCCTCAGGCCGAGCGGCAGTTTGAGCTATCCGGCCGGGCAGGGATCCAACGGCCTTGCACTGGATGCGGCGGGGAATCTGGTGCTCTGCCAGCATGGCGAGCGGCGTGTGGCGCGGCTGGAAAAAGACGGCTCCTTTACGTCGCTGGCGGACAAATACGACGGCAAGCGGTTCAACAGCCCGAACGACCTCGTGATCGCGAAAGAAGGCACGATCTACTTCACCGATCCGCCTTACGGTCTGAAAAAAGGCGGCGCGGCGGCCGAACTGGCCTTTCACGGCGTTTACTCGGTCACACCCGCCGGCAAGGTTTCACTTCTCATCAGTGACATAGCCTTCCCGAACGGCATCGCGCTGAGTCCGGACCAAAAGACGCTTTACATCGCCATTTCCGATCCGCAGCACACGCGGGTATGCGCCTATGACATCCAGGCTGATGGCAGTGCGAAAAACGGCCGCGTCTTTTTCGACGCGCAGAAGCTCAAGAGCAGGGAACGCAAGGGCGGCTGCGATGGAATGAAGGTGGACACGGAGGGCAATATCTGGGCGACCGGCCCCGGCGGAGTGCTGGTCATCAGCAAGGAGGGGAAACACCTCGGAACGATCCTCACCGGCCAGGCGACGGCGAATTGCGCCTTTGGCGGCGAGGATCGCGGCACGCTTTACATCACAGCGGACATGTTTCTGCTGCGAGTCAGGACGCTGGTGAAAGGGCTTTGAGCAGGATCGTTTTCCGAGACAAGTTTGTGCAGCATTTTCATCCGAACGACGTTTCTTCCGCCATGAAGCCGCCCCAAAACGCCCTGAAGTTTGGTTTGGCTGTTGTTCTGGCGGCATGCCTCGTCTGGGCGGCGGAAAAAGAGGATGCCGGCGGGAAGCCGACAAACTTCGGCGTCAAAGACGGTAGCATGCCCGAGGATCCCCGCGATTACCGTCGCGGCTACGGCAACGAATATCCCACCTGGCCCGTCAGCAAGGAGCTGCCCAATGACACCTTCACTTTCGCCCGGGTCCGTTACAACTCATCCATTGGCGGGCGCGGCGGCTGGGGGCGCGGGGGAAACCGCAAGTGGTCCACGGACTACCCCGACTCCGACATGAACATGTCCTACCGGCTTCAGCAGCTCACGTCGTTGCAGGTGAATCCGAATGGTGCCGTGGTGGACATCGACCCCGAGCAGATTCGCCATTATCCCTTTCTCTACATGATCGAGGTCGGCGACATCAGCATCACCGACGAGGAGGCCAAGACAATGCGCGACTACATGCTCAACGGCGGCTTCGTCATGGTCGATGACTTCTGGGGCACGCGGGAGTGGGATAACTTCGAGGTCGCCCTGAAGCAAATCTGGCCCGACCGGAAGATTGAGGAGATTCCGATCGAGCATGAAGTCTTCCACATGGTGTTTCCGCTCAAGGTGAAGCCGCAGATTCCGCACATTCGCTACGCCGAGTACGTCATCAACCAGGGCATCACCTATGAGTTCGACAAGCCGGGCTCTGAACACGTCCATTATCGCGGCGTGTTCGATGACAAGCGCCGGCTCATGATGATCATCTGCTGGAACACAGACACCGGCGAGGGCTGGGAGCAGGAAGGCACCGATCCATGGTATTTCCGCGAGTTCTCGGAGAAGTACGCCTACCCGCTTGGCATCAACATCATCTTTTATGCGCTGACACATTGAAGAGCGACGGGATCTTTTGCCCGTCGCTCCAAAACCGTGCGAAAGAGGATTACTCCGCGCCTTCGAGCTGAGCCTCGGTCTTCTTTTTCTCCCGCAGACGGGTGTTGTGGTCGAGAATGCGTTTGCGCAGGCGGATGCTCTTCGGCGTGCATTCCGCGAGTTCATCGGGGGCGATGTACTCGATCGCGCGCTCCAGGCTGAAGCGCACCGGCGGGGTGAGCTGGATGCCCTTGTCGGAGCCGGCGGCGCGGAAGTTCGTGAGCTGCTTGCTGCGCGTCGGGTTCACAGGCAGGTCGTCCGCGCGCGGATTTTCGCCAATGATCATGCCGTCATACACCTGCTCGCCAGCACCGATGAACAGCTTGCCGCGCACCTGGATGGTGTCCAGCGCGTAGCTCGTGGCCTCACCAGCCTCGGTGCTCACCAGAGTGCCGGTGGAGCGCGTCTGCATCGGCCCTGCGTGCGGAGCGTATTCGCGGAAGAGATGGCTGTGGATGCCATGGCCGCTCGTCAGGTTCATGAGGTCAAACTCGAAGCCAATCAGGCCGCGTGTCGGGACATAAGCCTGCAGGCTCGTGCGCCCTCCATGCGCGCTCATGTCCTCGATCTTGCCTTTGCGCTCGGAGATCGACTTCATCACTCCGCCGAGATAATCATCCGGCACATCGACGTAAAGTGTCTCAAACGGCTCGCACAGCTCATCGTTGATGCGCTTCATGATCACCATCGGGCGTGACACGAGCACTTCAAAGCCTTCGCGGCGCATCTGCTCCACGAGCACAGCGATCTGCATCGCGCCACGGGCGCTGACATCGAAAATGCCGGCGGTGTCCGTGTCCTTAACGCTGATCGTCACGTTCATCTTCTGCTCGCGGTCCAGGCGGTCACGGATCTTGCGGGAGGTCACATGCTCGCCTTCGCGTCCGGCCAGCGGGCCGTCATTCACGGCGAACTGCATCACAATCGTCGGCGGATCGATTGCCACGAAGGGCAGGGCGGGGGCGTCCGCGGCACCGGCGACGGTCTGGCCGATGTCCACGTCTTCAAAGCCGCTGATGCCCACGATGTCGCCGGCCGTGCCTTCCACGGACTCGCCGGTGGTCAGCGTGGTGTATTGGAAGACCTTCGTCACCTTCACAGGCTTCGCCTTTTCATCCGGGGTCTTGCCCAGCAGGAAGACGCGGTCTCCAAGCTTCACGCTGCCACGCGTCACTTTGCCGATGGCCACGCGGCCGACGAAATTGTCCCAGTCGATGTTCGAGACGAGCATTTCAAAGCAGCCCTCGGGCTCCGCCTTAGGCGCCGGGATGTGCTCCACGATCTTGCCCAGCAGGAAGGTCATGTCGTGCTGCTCGCCATCAGGCTTGTCGCTGACCCAGCCGGCGCGTGCGCTGCCATAGACGAACGCCGCGTTGAACTGGTCCTCTGTGGCATCCAGCTCCAGGAAAAGCTCCAGCACCTTGTCATGCACCTTCTGTGGCTCGATGTGCGGGCGGTCCATCTTGTTGATGAGCACGATGGGCTTCAGGCCCTGCTCCAGCGCCTTCTTCAAAACGAAGCGCGTCTGCGCCTGCGGTCCTTCGTAGGCGTCCACCACGAGCATCACGCCATCGACCATTTTCATCACACGCTCCACCTCGCCGCCGAAGTCGGCATGGCCGGGGGTGTCCACGATGTTGATGATGTGGTCGTTCCAGTGAACGGAGGTGTTCTTTGCCTTGATGGTGATGCCCTTTTCTTTTTCCAGGTCCATCGAGTCCATCGCGCGTTCGGCGATGGCCTGGTTCTCACGGAAGTTGCCGCTGGCGCGCAGCAGGCCGTCAACGAGCGTCGTTTTGCCGTGATCGACGTGCGCGATGATGGCGATGTTGCGGATTTTATCTGGGGTCATGGGCAGGTTTTTTGGGGGAAGGGGGCGCGAGGGTAGCCGCGATTACCCATGTGGCAACCACTTCGCTGCACAGCTTTCGCCACGGATGAAAGACTCACCGGCTGAGGCTCTGCCACACCGCCGGCAGACGTTCGCGCACGAGTTTGGCGCTGTTGGCTGGAATCAGGGCTGGGGTGAGCGGGATGTTCTTGGTGTCCTCGAATTCGAACCGGCCGGGAGAGCGCGAGTACTTGTAATCCTTGTCCAAAGTGCCGTCGGCGGCCAGTTGGATGCCGGCTTGCTCGATTCTGGGCACAGAGAGGTAGAACTGGCCGTGTTCGATGCTGCAGCGCTCGTCCGGCTTCAAACGCAGCTTTGCTTTGGCAAGTTCGCGAAACAGCTCCTTGGCCGTCGCTTCAGCGGGATTCACGAAAATGCGCTTTTCGGCGATCAGATCGCGAAACGCGGGCTCATGGCGCAGCGAAGCGAAGGCGGTGTCGATTTCATCCTTCGCCAACGGGTAATGTGTGCAGCCGAGAACGATGGTTTGCAGCGGTTGGGTCGGTTTGGAGTCGCGATAGGCCTCGGCGAGAGCGCGAGCCTCCTTTATAGCGTATGCGGCAACGGATTCAGGAAACGCCGCGTCACCTTCGATGGCTCCGGCGAGTGTGGCGCTGCCCTGCTGAGCGATGACGGGCACGCTTTGGCCTGCGAGTCCGAGCGTTTGCGTGATCTTGCGCGGATACACGCCGCTCGCGCAGGTGCCCACCGTGGCCAGCACACCGATGCCACCGGTGGTCTTCGATTCGAGAACGCCACGCGCACCGGCTTCGACGACACCGACCACGATCACCGGTATTTTCCATGCTGCGACGGCCCTGCGGATGTCTTCAAGTCCGTAAGCCGTCGCGGTGTTGCAGGCAATGACGATGGCTTTGACCGGCGGCTTGGTGAATTGCGGTCCCGTGCCTGCCGCTGGCCAAAATCGACGACCCAGGAGAAAGATCGCGTCCTTCACGATCAATTCACGCAGGTAGTCGGTGCGATTGGCGGCGGAGTAGTTGCCATAGGGCATGTTGGCTTGGTCGCCGAAGTAGATGAAGCGTTCCTGCGCGAAATCCGGCGTGCCATCGGCGCCGGGTTGCAACGTTTCGTTGTGAAACGCGTCGAGTGTCAGCAGCGCCTCCAGCACCGTGAGACCGCCGATGCCCGAATCAAACACACCGATGGGTAGATGCCGTGTGGCTTCGTCGTCGCCCCAGGCGCTCGCATCGAAGCTGAACGCCGCTTTGCCGTCGGGATGCGCTCTCGCGTGCTCAACGAGATCAGCGGCGTGGGCTGTAACGGCTAGCAGCAGGATGGAGGCGAGCGCTTTCATGAGAAGGCGAAGAGCAGCCGGCCAAAGAAAACCGCGGCCACCATGCCGACAAAGTCGGCGGTGAGGCCGGCGAGGAGGGCATGACGGAATTTGCGCACGCCGACGCTGCCGAAGTAGAGCGTGAGCACGTAGAAGGTCGTCTCCGTGCTGCCGTAGAGAATGGCGGCGGTGAACTTCACCTGCTCGGCTAGGTCAGGATTGGTCAGGATCTCGTTCAGGATGCCCTGAGCGCCGCTGCCGCTGAGCGGACGCATCAGCGCGAGCGTTAGCAACTCGACAGGGAAGCCGAGCATGGCAAGGAGGGGCGCCAGGACGTGCTCCAGCAGCAGAAACACACCCGAAGCTCGCAAAATGCCCAGCACCGCGAGCATGGCGACGAGGTAGGGCATGATGCGCGTGGCGACGGCGAAGCCCTCTTTGGCTCCTTCGACAAACTCCTCATACACACGCACGCCGCGCGCCCAGGCAAAGGCCACTGCGGCGAGAAGGATCAAAGGCACGGCGAGGCCGGAGGCACTGTCCATCACGCGACGCCACACGGGCGGCTCTGCCGGACCTTCAGCAGCGGTTTTGGCTGCCGACTCGGCTTGTTGGGTGGCGAGGGCCTTTTTCGCGTTCGCTTTGCGTTCCTCGGCTTTTTTTACCACGGCGCTCATGCCGGTCGTTTCGAGCAAACCGGCCCGCCATGAGCGCGGACCGAGCTCCAGCACGGCTCCACCGGCGAAAAGCACGGCCAGCACGACGAGCCAGATTTTGGCGCGCTTGCTCATGCCGTTGCTTGCGGCTGCCTGCGCTGTTGCCGGGGCATTTTCAGGCTCGTCCGGCTGCGGGGCGAAGGCGGGGACGCGCTGGAAGCTCTTCGCGGCGAGCACGGCGGCCACGGAGGCGCAGGCGGTGGCGAGAATGGTGGGAACGATGACGCGGAAGCTGTTGCTCACGCCGGCCGCGTTGAGGAAATTCATCGCCGTGATCGGGATGAGCGTGAAAGCACCGGTGTTCAGAGCCAGGAATGTGATCATTGCGTTGCTGGCGCTCTGCTTGTGCGGATTGATCTCCTGGAGGTGGCCCATGGCCTTCAGTCCCATCGGCGTGGCGGAGTTTGAGAGGCCCAGCATGTTGGCGGAGAGGTTCATGACCATCGCTCCGAGCGCGGGATGGTCACGAGGCACGTCGGGGAACAGGCGGCGGAGCAACGGGGAAAGGAAACGCACCACCGCCTCCAGCACGCCCGCTTTTTCCATGAGCCGCAGCACGCCGAGCCAGAACATCATCATGCCGGCCAGGGGCAGTGCGATGTCCATGACCGCGCTCTTGGCCTTCTCCGCCGCGGCGTCGGTGATGCTTTCCGCTCCGGAGAAGCGTCCCATGAGTCCGGCGACGAGGATGCCCGCGAAAAGAAGAACGGCCCAGATTTTGTTCAGCATAAGGTGGGGAGATTAATGACAATTCTGCAGCCAGAAACGGCTGGAATGCGTAACCGTTCCCGCGCCGCCCTCAAGCGGCTTCTCTAGTCCGTCAGATTTCATGTCCGTTTCCATCCAGCGTGCCAGCCAGGCCAGTGGCGTTAGTTCCCATGTGATTCGCATCTGGGAGCGTCGCTACAACGCCTTGAACCCGAGCCGCACCCTCACCAACCGCCGGATGTATTGCGACGAGGCGGTGCTGCGTCTGAAACTGCTGCGGGCGCTCACCGAAAACGGCCAACGCATCGGGCGGGTGGCCGGGCTTCCGACGCCTGAGCTCGAGGAGTTGGTGAAAAAACTGCCTGCAGGAGCCTTGGCCGCGCCGGCGGGCGATTTGGAGTCGCCGGAACAATTTGTGGACGCCGCCATGGCGGCATCGAAGAAATATGACTCCGACGCCCTGCGTGGGGTGCTTGTGCATGCGCGCCGCCAGCTCGGCCAGCGCGGCATGCTGCATCAGGTGATCTGCCCGCTGATCATGCGGATCGGCGACCACTGGCAGCAAGGCAAACTCCGCCCGAGTCACGAACACGTCGCCACGGCGGTGATCCGCGAGATGCTGCTCACCCCGGTGCCGGGCAGCCAGCTCGCCGAGCATGCGCCTGAACTCATCGTGGGAACGCCTGCGGGGGAAATGCATGAACTGGGCGCTTTGATCGTGGCGGCTTCAGCGCGGGATCTCGGCTGGCATGTGACGTATCTGGGGCCCAACCTGCCGGTGGAGGAGATCGCCGCCTGCGCTATCGCTCGCAACGCCAGAGCAGTGGCCCTCAGCGTCGTGTACCCGGAAAAGTGCCCGGTTATTGAAGATAAGCTCCGCCGCCTGCGCGAACTGCTGCCGGCTGTGACGGGACTGATCGTCGGAGGCCGGGCGGCGGAGGGTTACCGGCAGTGTTTTCCTGCGGAGACGAGAATCTTGTGGGCGAGCTGCCTGCATGGGCTCGACGAGGCTCTGGTCAAAGTTCAGCGGTGACTGGTTGCGTGCGGCGCGAGTCCCTCTAGTCTGCGCTCCCCATGCTTCTCTACCGCACAACCCAAGGCATTTTCATCCAAACCGCGACCGCCTGGCACGCCGTGGCCGGACAGGATTGGGACACACTGTTCAATCTCCCGAATCTCGCCGCGAATCTCGCCCAGATCGCCGCGTCTTCGCCTGCGGCGAGTGCTCCTGCGGCTGAGTCGATCCTCGCGCCCGTCTTGTCGCAGGAAGTGTGGGCCGCTGGTGTCACCTATTTCCGCAGCCGCACCGCACGCATGGAGGAGTCGAAGGATGCGGGCGGCGGCAGCTTCTATGACCGCGTGTATGCGGCGGACCGTCCGGAGATTTTCTTCAAGGCCACGCCGCAGCGTGTCGCGCATCCGAACCAAGCGATGCACCTGCGTGGCGACTCGAAGTGGATGGTGCCGGAGCCGGAGCTGACGCTCGCCATCAATTCGCGTGGAGAAATCATCGGCTGCACCGTTGGCAACGACCTCTCCTGCCGCGACATCGAGGGCGAAAATCCGCTCTATCTGCCGCAGGCGAAGTGCTTCAAGCTCTGCGCCGCACTTGGGCCCGCGATCCTGATTCAAAGCGAGCCGCTCGCGCCCGCGACGCGCATCCACCTGCAAATCGACCGCGCTGGTACCGCCGCATTCGAAGGCGAAACGACCTTGGCGCAGTTGAAGCGCACGCCGCAGGAACTCGCAGGCTTCCTCTTCCGCGACAACACCTTTCCCACCGGCACTTTCCTCATGACCGGAACCGGAATCGTTCCGGGTGATGATTTCACGCTCAAGAGCGGCGACATCGTCAAGATCACCATCGACGGCATCGGCACCTTGGTGAATCCGATGGCGTGATCCCTCAACCTTTCTCCCCAAACATGACACTCACCGGACATCACTTCATCGCAGGCCGCGAAGCGGCACCCCACGGGCATCACTTCCATGCTTTCAACCCCGCCACGAGCGCGCAGCTTGAGCCGGCCTACGGCGATGCCACCCACGCGCAGGCCGATGAGGCACTGCAGGCGGCGGAGGCGGCTTTTGATGCGTTGCGTCTTGCTACGCCGGAGACACGTGCCGCGCTGCTCGATGCGATCGCGGACGAAATCATGGCGCTGGGGGACGCTTTGCTGGAGCGTGCCCACGCGGAGTGTGCATTGCCCATGGCGCGCCTCACGGGCGAGCGCGGACGGGCGATCGGCCAGTGCAAGCTGTTCGCCTCCTTGATTCGCGAAGGTTCCTGGGCGGATGCGCGTGTGGATCATGCGATTCCAGACCGCCAGCCGCTGCCAAAGCCGGATGTGCGCCGGGTGATGATGCCGGTCGGCCCGGTGGTCGTGTTTGGCGCCAGCAATTTCCCATTCGCCATCGGGGTGATCGGCACTGACACGGTCTGCGCGCTCGCCGCAGGCTGTCCGGTCGTGGTGAAGGGCCACCCGGCGCATCCTGGCACCTGTGAGATGCTGGGGCGCGCGGTGCTGAAAGCCCTGCACAAGGTCGGGCTGCCCGCTGGCTGTTTTTCACTGCTGCATGGTAAAGGCAATGACATCGGCACGACACTGGTGAAGCATCCGCTCACCCAGGCGGTTGGTTTTACCGGATCGCTGCGCGGCGGACGCGCGCTCATGGATGTGGCCGCGGCGCGACCGCATCCGATTCCGGTGTATGCGGAGATGGGATCGGTGAATCCGGTGTTTGTCCTGCCCGGAGCGCTCAAGGAGCGTGCGTCGAAGATTGCGGAGGCCTACATCGGCTCCGTCACGATGGGCGTGGGCCAGTTCTGCACGAATCCGGCCATCGTGCTCGGATTGAAGAGCGACGGCCTGCAGCAGTTCATCAGCAATGCCGCCGCCATGGCGACGAAGGTCGCTCCGCAAACGATGCTGCACCGCGGGATCTGCGAGGCCTACGACGCAGGGACAGCCGTGTGGCAGACGATTGATGGCCTCGAACTGGCCGGTCAGTCTGAAACGCCTCCGAGCGACACGGCAAGCCAGGCCGCCTGCCGCATTTTCACCACGACCATCGACGTGCTGGAGGACAATTCCGAGCTGCACCGCGAGGTGTTCGGTCCGTGCTCGATCATCACGCAATGTTCGACGCTCGAAGACATGCTGCGCTATGCGAACAACCTCGAAGGACAGTTGACCGCGACGATTCACGGCACGGTGGACGATCTCCGCGAGTTCGCGCCGCTGGTGCGCGCTTTGGAGAAAAAAGTCGGCCGTATCATCTTCAATGGTTTCCCCACCGGCATCGAAGTCTGCCCGTCCATGCATCATGGCGGCCCCTATCCGGCCGCGAGCCACAGCTTCTTCACCAGCATCGGCACCGCGAGCATCTATCGCTTTGTGCGTCCGGTCTGCTATCAGGGTTTCCCCGAAGAAGCGCTGCCAGAATTGCTCAAAGACTCGAATCCGCGTGGCGCGATGCGGATCGTTGATGGTGAGCTGAAGCGGTGAACGTGGCGCGGACTTTCCAGTACGCGTGGAGATGCCGGGGCACGGACTGAAAAGTCCGTGCTGTTTAACGTTCCTTCTTCGAGTTCGACGGCGCGTTGAGGAACTTGCGCATGTCGTTGAAGATGCTGTCCGGGCCTTCCTGCTGCTGGGCGTGCGTGTGCATGCCTTCAAACCATGTCTGGGTGGTCGGCGTGTGCGCCTTGGCGACCGCGAGGAGCAGTTCGAGCGTGATCGGCACTGGATGGCCGGAATGGATCGCGGCGGAAAGGGCGAGCTCGGCGGCACGGTCGAAGACCCACTTCAAATCAGCACCGGAAAAGCCGTTCGTGGCCTCGATGAGCGCGGCGGCGTCGAAATCGGCGATGGGCTTGTCCTTGGCGAGCAGTTCGATGATCTGGGCACGCGCCGGCGCATCCGGCGGCGGCACGAAGATGGCCTGGTCGAAGCGGCCGGGGCGGCGGAACGCCGGGTCGAGCGCCCAGGGCTGGTTCGTGGCACCGATGACAAGAATGCGCTGATTGTCGCTGCGGATGCCATCCATCTCGTGGAGGAACTGGTTCACGAGGTTGCGCATCTGGCTTTCACGGATCTGGCGGCGATCTTGAGCGAGGCTGTCGAGATCATCGAAAACGAGCACGCAGGGCGCGTTGGCACGGGCGGTTTCGAAGATCTGGTGCAAGTTGCGCTCGGTGCTGCCGAAGTAGGGGTCGAAAATCTCGTGCAGGCCGACGGCGAGGTAGTTGCAAGGCACCTCACCGGCCACGGCGCGGAGGATGAGTGTCTTCCCACAGCCAGGGGGGCCGTAAATCAAAATGCCGCCGCCGGTTTTGCGACCGTAGGCCTTGTAAAGATCGGGGAATTGCAGAGGGTAGGTGATCTTGAGGCGTATCTCCTCCTTCAACTCCTCCATGCCGCCGACATCGGCGAAAGTCACACGACCGCGCTCAGGGTCGCCGGGGGCGTAGAAGGTTTCGGGACGCCAGTCGTAGGGCGGATCATCGAAGGGATCATCGAAGAACTCGTCCTGATCGCCGTTGCCGGATGGCGGCGCTTCCTGATTAGCAGGTTCAGGGGCGGGAGCGGGAGCGGTTTTGCGCGCGTCACGCGCGGTGCGGCCGAGTTCGCGCTCGAGAGCAGGATCACTCATCGTGCCGTCGATCTGTGCGGCCCGGTCGAAGTGTTCGATGGCCTTGGCGCGGTCGTCTTCGCTCAAATAAACGCGGCTGAGCAGCAGATGGGCCGGGGCGTTGTTGGGTTCGAGGAAAATCACACGTTCCGCACGCACGGCGGCGCCGGAAGTGTTTCCTTCCATGAACAATACCTTGGCGATGCCAAGCTGGGCGTCGGTTTGATCCGGATCGATCTCCAGCGCACGGGTGAAAACCTCCCTCGCCTCGTCCAAATGCAGCTCTTCGAGGCATGCGCGGCCATAGAGCAGCAGCAGCGAAAGGTTGTTCGGCGACTGGTTGAGCGCGTCGCGGAGAGCGGAGGAATTTGGCATGGCTAAGGGGATGAGACAGCCCGGAAGGCTGCCGCGCTGAGATTTAAGAGCGCATGAAGCATGCCGCCAATGATTTCTTGGCGTGGATGGCCGGACCGCTGATGAGGCAGGAACGTGTGGGAAGACGAATCACCACTTCTTTTTGAAACCGCCGCCACCGCCGAAGCGTTTGCCGCCGCCGAAGCCGCCGGGTTTGTTGCCGAAACCGGGCTTCTTGAAGCCGCCACCATAGCCCCCACCCGCGTCCTCACGGCGTGGACCACCGTCGTAATCACCACCGCCGCTTCCACCACCGTAGCCGGGGCTGGGGCCTTCACCTTCGCGATTAAGCCAGGGCTTGGGTTTGCTGCCGAAGCCGCTTTTTTTGAAGCCTCCGCCGCCATAACCACCGCCGCCGAAACCGCCAGGCTTCTTGAAGCCGCCGCCTCCTCCGTAACCGCCGCCGTCAAAGCCGCCCTTTTTGAAGCCGCCTCCGCCGCCGAAGTGTTTCTTGCCGATGCCTTGGCCCGCGTCGCCCGGACGATCCGCGTAGTCCATGCGGACTTCGCGGCCGCGAATGACGGCACCGCTTTGGCGGACGCCTTCGAGCACGGCCTCGACGTTGTCCTCCGGCACTTCAACAAAACTGCATTTCTCCACAACGTCGATGGTGCCGATGCTGCCTGGACGAAGGTCCTGAATGGTGTTGTAGAGCATGCCGGCGATGTCGGCAGGGCGGACCATGTCCATGCCGCCGACGTTGATGAAGAGACGCACCATGCCCGAACGCGGTCCACGCTGGGCGAAGCTGCGTTGTTTCTTCGGCAGAGACGATTCTTCGTCGCCGGCGTCTTCGAATTCGCTTTCAAATTTGGCTGGAACTGACTTGGGAGCAGCCTGGTGATTCGTCGGGCCAGCTTCCTCGTGCTCCTGGCCCGTGGGTTGAGCAGGGGGCTCAGAAAGTGGCGCGCTGTTTTCAGCAACTTCGGGCGCTGGTGCAGGAACTGCCGCTGTGGCTTCGACGGCCGGTTGCGGGCGCGGCTTGAACTCGCGCTGCGGCAGTTCTTTTTTCTTGCCGGCGCGATCTTCGACAATCTGCTCGGCCTCGCGGCCCTGATCCTTCATCAGTAGGTCCATGAGGGCGCTGGCGATCTCCGTGGCGGTGTGGCCCAAATCGAGCAGGCGCTGGATGCTGTGCTCGTGGGAGGTGTACTCACCGCTTTCGAGCACGGCTTTGACCTTTTCGAAAGCCTGATCGACACGCGTCGCCTCCACTTCCTCCTGCGAGGGCACCTTGGCGCGTTCGACACGGATGTTGATGAAGCGCTGGATGCGCTGCATGAGGTAAATCTCGCGTCCGGCGACGAGGCTGACGGCCTTGCCCTTGCGTCCGGCACGACCAGTGCGGCCAATGCGGTGGACGTAGTCTTCCGCGTCGTAAGGCAGCTCCAAATTGACGATGAGGTCGATGTCGTTCACGTCGAGGCCGCGGGCGGCGACGTCGGTGGCGACGAGAACTTCGACATTGCCGCTGCGGAAGTTCCGCATCACGCGTTCGCGCATCGTTTGATTGATGTCGCCATGCAGGCGGTCGGCGGCGTAACCGCGGGCCACGAGGGCGTCGGTGGCGTCATCGACCGCACGCTTGGTGTTCGCGAAGACGATGGTGAGGCGCGGCGTCTCGATGTCGAGCACGCGGCAGAGCACTTCGAGTTTTGAGCGGCCATGCACCTCGTAGTAGCGCTGCTCGATCGTCGGCACGGTGAGCGCCTTCTGTTCGATTGTGATCGTGGCGGCATTGCGCGTGTAGTTTTCGACGAGACGACGGATGCGCGGTTCGAAGGTGGCGCTGAAGAAGATTGTCTGGCGGTCCTCAGGCACGGCGGCCATCAGGCGGTCGATATCCTCCGCGAAGCCCATGTCGAGCATTTCGTCAGCCTCGTCAAAAACAAGGGTCTTGAGGCCGTCGAGCTTGATCAAGCCGCGCTCCATGAAGTCCAGGATGCGTCCCGGCGTGCCGACGACGATCTGCGAGCCGCTTTGCAAGGCGCGAATCTGGCGGTCATAGGAAGCGCCGCCGTAAACCGGCGTGGCACGCACACCTTCCTTGAAGCTGGCCAGCTTGTGAATCTCCGCGCAGACCTGCATGGCGAGTTCGCGTGTCGGACAGAGGATCAACGCCTGCACATGACGCTTTGAGCCTTCCACACCCTGAACCACTGGAATGCCAAAGGCCATCGTCTTGCCGCTGCCGGTGTGGCTCTGGCCGACGACATCGCGCCCGCTGATGGCGACAGGGATGGCCTGGGCCTGGATGGGGGAGGGTTGCTCGAATCCGAGGGATTTGACGGCTTCAAGAAGCTCCGGGGCGATTCCCAATTCAGGGAAAGTGTGTTGACTCATAATGCGATCCCCCTGGGTTTTGAGGGCGGTCATACTCCCACCGATGGGGAAGATAGCAAGGGCTTTGATCGAAGGCCCGAATGCCCAAAAAACCCTTTCGCAGGCGTGGACGACTGCAAAAGCCCTCATAGAATGACTTTTGTCTTACCCACCAACCAGCGGGTCAAACATGCCCGCATTCCACCATGTCCACAGCCACCGCTCCCGTATCGTCGTCTGATTCCAAGAAGACTCTCCGCAACGCCGTCATCCGCTTCGCCGGAAATTCGCAGGACGGCATTCAGTCCATCGGCGGCTTCCTCGCTCGTCTGGCGGGTCGCACGGCGCAGGAAGTGATGACTTACATGACCATCCCGTCCACGATCAGCGGCGGTCCTTCGATCTTCCAGGTGCATCTCGGCTCCGGTGAGGTGCTCACGGCAGGCGACGAGGCGGATGTGCTCGTGGCCTTTTACCAGCACAGCTACGACAGCCATTTCAATGCGCTGCGCCAGGGCGGCATCTGCCTCTACGACAGCGGCGAGGTGAAGGAGATCAAGCATGAGAAGGGCGTCTTCCACATCGGCATTCCCTTCACCGCAGCCACCGTCGAGGCCATCGGCGGCTCCGCGAAGGATCGCGGCAAGAACATGTTCGTGCTCGGCCTGATCGTGGCCGTGTTCAATTTGGACAAGGACAAGCTCGTCGGCATCATCAGCCGCCAGTTCGGCAAAAAAGACGAGTCCGTGCTGCGCAATGCGCTGTTGGCCTTTGATGCCGGTTACGCGTATCAGATCGGCGACATCGAAAAATTCGCGCTGGCTCCCGGCGAGGCCGATTCCGGCCACCGCATCTCCACGGATGGCAATCA
>Ga0315900_10003437_pt1 | contig 23179 bp, 45 predicted proteins | sample LakEriMetagenome_FD_203521 | JGI IMG/M metagenome (GOLD analysis project Ga0315900, IMG submission 203521) | Freshwater fungal communities from buoy surface, Lake Erie, Ohio, United States - Buoy 12 MA114 | ecosystem: Environmental > Aquatic > Freshwater > Lake > Lake biofilm | place: USA: Lake... | reverse complement strand
TTGATTTGATGATAGATTCTAAAACGAAAAAACCATATATACTAGAAGTTAATTCTTCTCCTGGAACGGAAGGGATGTCTAAAGCTATAGGATCTCCCGTAGTTTCTAAAGTTATCGAATATATTTCGGATAAGGAAAATTGGATTTTACCTGAATATTCAATAGGATATTTGGAAACGATAAATATTCCCGAAATTGGAGAGATGGTAGCTAAATTTGATACTGGAAATGGGGGGATTTCTTCTTCTATCCACGTAGATAAAATAGAGAAAAAAGGAAAATATCTTATCTGCAAAATAGGAAATAAAGAATTAAAATCTCAGATATTGGATACTACTAATGTCAGAACAGGTAAAGTAGTTACGGAAAGATACATTATAGAGATTGATATCGAATTTAACGGAAGACTTTATAGAAATGTTAGGGTTTCTCCCGTAGACAGAACAGATTTTAGCACTCCTTTTCTCGTAAATAGAGAATTTATGCAAAGAATGGGAGTTAGTATAGACCCAGACAAAAAATTTACCATTACTTCTAAACTTTCGGGATATGAGGAAAAAGGGAGTAAAGGTAAATCTCAAGCCGGAATAGATTTTGGATAATGGAAAAAATTTCAGGATATTTTAATTTCATCAACGAAAAAAAATCCTACGGTAAAGGAGAGTGTCTTTTTGTTTCTTTTACCGATAAAACTAGAGGGGTAAGCTATCACGAATACTTAAAGTCTAAACTCAATTGCACTTTTTGTGACTGGGAAGATCTCATATTCAACGAAAAATTTATTCTACTAGGAAACAAAAATGTAAATAAATTCGATTTTATTTTCATAGGAGTGGTTGGGATCCATGCAAACTATTTCGTTACCTTAGAAGAATACTGCAAAAAGAATAAAATTCGTTATTTCAAATATGGGTGTTCTCCAGAAAGAAATAATAAAATTTACCAAAATTCCAATATGTCCCTTTCGGGAATACCCCAAGTACCTACTACCATAGCTAAATGTTCTTCGGTTAATTCTAAGGATTTAATAAAAGAATTTAAACTTCCTATAGTAACTAAAATAACTAACGGATCCCAGGGGAAAGGAGTAGAGATCCAAAAGACGAAAATGGATCTTGAAGGGTATCTAAAAAAGAATAAAGATGAAACTATAATATTCCAAAAATTTATAGAGAATGAAGGGGATTACCGATTATTCTTTATAAAACAGGATCTTATCTATATAATAAAAAGAAAATCCAAGGATAGCAAAAAAGAATTTAGAAATAATTATTCACTGGGCGGAACTGTCGAAAGAGTAGATTTACCAAAAGAAGCTATAGATATTGCTAAAAAAGCTTCAAAGGCTATGGATTTTGATGTCTCAGGAGTGGATCTTATGAAAGATAAAAATTCCGATAATTGGTATGTTTTGGAAGTAAATTCTGCACCCCAATTTGGAACAAAAAACGGAAAAGAGGTAGTTGTAGACTATAAAGAAGTTTTAGATAGATTTGTAGACATAATAAATAAAAAATTAAACTAACAAATTATTCTTTGAACCTGATCTGCCTGGGTATATTGGAAATTTGGACCGGGAGAAAGAACGAAGGACAGACCCTCTCCATCCGACAAACTATATAAACCTCTTATATAATTTTCAACTTCCCCGGATTTTTCTTCATTTATTTGACACTTTTTACAAGCATCCATAGATATAGACATTAATTTATCCTCAAAATTTTCTGAATCCTGAAAGTTAAAATACTTTTCGTATTTTTCTAGGAATTTCTTAACTTTTGATTTTTCTTTTTCAGAAATCATTTTAGTCTTCTACTGTCTTACCTAGATTTTTTCTGATAAGTCTTCTGATATAATGTGAAACCGAAATAGGAGCTTCTCCCTTAGAAAGGGCTTCTTTGGAAATCTTTCTCGTAAGATCGGTTAAATCCTCTTCCGAGATTAAAACCTGAAGTTTTTCCGTTTTTTCTTGACTCTTTTTAGACATATTATTTTTTATTTTATATATCTAATCCGGAATTTTTTTTCTTTTTTTTCTATAAAATATATGGAAAATATAAAATGTATTTACGTAGATTGGAGTGCTCCGAGAATTTTAAAAGGTCTATCTGTGAAGCCAAAAAAAGAATGGGAAATAGCTATTTTAATTAGATCTGTATATTATTCAAAAAATATTAATGGATTTTCTCCAGTTTTATATTGCGATAAGATAACAGAAAAATACTATCAGTGCTTGGGGATAATAGACATTTTCGATGAGGTTTTTCCGATTTTACCTATAGAAGAAAAAGAATATAATACTTCTATTTTTTGGGCCGCAGGAAAATTTGAAGCTATTAAACACTGTGATTCCCCTTTTATACTTATGGATTTAGATTTAGAAATAAGGAAAAAAATAGACCTATCTGATTGTGAGGTATTTTGCTCCCACGAGGAAAGAATAGATGAAAATTGTTGTCTTTTTTATCCGGATCCCAATTTAATAGATAAGAGAAATTACTTTAGAAATATAGGGGTAGAATTTGAAAATAGAGCTATAAATACTTCTCTTTTGTATTTCAAGGATATAGAATTAGCAAAGGAATATGCTAACATTTCAATAGATTATATGAAAACGGTTAAGACCCCAGACGAAAATTTAGAGATAAACTCCTATATACTTTTGGCCGAGCAAAGATTTCTTTCGGAATTTCGTAGAATTAAAGGGATATCCCCTAAAAAACTAATATCTGGTTATTATGTCCCCAGTAAATCTGTTATAGGACAAATGGAACCTCCATTCGAAGAATCCAATGTTTCCGAAGTTTCTAAATATTTTCTTCACATTTGGGGATATAAGATTTTATTAGATTCTGATCCTTTCTTGGAAATGGATCTTTATAGAAGGCTAATTATAGATTCTCCAGATGAAATAAAGGATTTAATAGAAAATTCTGTGGAATTAAATTATTCACTTGTTCAATAAAATAGATTGTTCATTGACAATGAACATAAAAAAAATATTGAACTATTTTTTTCCTACGTAACGATTCTTATATTTGGTAAAATTTCAATTATTATGGCACCACAAATTATCTATTTGTCTTTAGTTTTTAGCGGACTTCTTATTGCAGCCAATCAACACGGAAAAGAAAGAAGCCCTCATAACTTTTGGGTTACGTTAGTTGCAACTGCTATATCTTTTTCTCTTCTTTACTGGGGAGGATTTTTTTCGGTAATTTTTGGGTAACCATTTATTAAAAATTAAAAATGCCACAGATATTTAAAGTAGGAGGATGTATAAGAGATGAAATTCTTGGGATAGAATCTAAGGATATTGATTTCACATTTGTCCTAGATAACCTAGATCGAACGGTGGAGGAAGGATTTGAAATAATGACCAAGTGGCTAGAACACAAAGAATTTACTATATTCCTTTCTACCCCAGAAATGTTTACCATCAGAGCTAAGTTTCCGAAGGGGGATCTTAATGAAGGACTTGTAGCTGACTTTGTTCTTGCAAGAAAAGAAGTTGGGTATAAAGAAGGAACAAGACAGCCTATTCTTGAACTGGGGACTCTTGAAGACGATCTAATCAGAAGGGATTTTACGCTCAATGCAATGGCAGTTGATTATGATGGAAATCTTATAGATCTTTTTGGTGGAAGAGAAGATTTGGGAAAAAAAATCTTGAGAACTCCTCTAGAACCAGGAAAAACAATGATGGATGATCCGTTAAGATTCTTAAGAGCTTTAAGATTTTCCATCACAAAGGGATTTGAAATTCACCCTTCTATTTTCGAAGCAATGAAAACCCCTAAGATTTCGGAAAAACTACAAAAGGTCGTTTCTGCTGAAAGGATCAGGGAAGAGATTTTGAAGATGATGAAACACGATACTATCGCATCTATCCGATTAATAACTGAGGTTGATACCCACTATGTTCCAGGATTTACGGAACTAGTATTCAGTAGAGGACTTTGGTTAAAACCTACATTTGAATCGTGATTATGGAAAATTATCCCTGGAAAAAAGGAATAGATTACGAAAAAAATCCACACCTTTATGAAATAGGGAGAGGACAACAAGGAGTTTTAATCTGTGAACCGTACAAATCTAGACTTCATCCTATTTGGAGATTTAAAACTCCCGAAGAAGCTGATTTTTCTAGGAAACTAATCTACAAAGAATTTCTAAAATATTTAGAAACGAATGATTTTGTTGGAGCTGATATGTGTAAAAAATATCTCCATATGGGATTTACCAGATCAAGAAGATATGCAAACCATAAGGACGGTAAAAAATATTCAGAGGATGGATCTATTCTTCCGCAGGAAAAGGATTGGGAAACTAGCGAAAAAGCTCAATCTGCTAGATTATTCTATGAGTACTGGGTTAAAGCTAGAACAAATAAAAATTATTTAAAACTTAAAGAAAAATTCACATTATTTAAAAATGGACAGAGAAGTATTTAAAGAGGTAGTTCGACTACTTAAGGATCAAAATGAAAGAATAAGTTCTGCATATAAATCAGGTGTAGATCTAATTGATTTCTGCGACCCATTATCATCCGCGGTAAGTCACCTTATAGGAAGCATTTATGGTAAAGAAGGAAAAGAAACCTTCGACTGGTGGTGTTACGATAAAGAATGGGGAACTAGAAAGGATTTGGAGATGAGAAATTCCGAAGGAGATCTGGTTTGTGATACCATAGAAGATCTTCATCAATGGCTAGAGGATTTTGCCGTATGGGATTACGAGCTTCCTAAAAAACTCTCGGATGAGGAAAGAATGGATATTTTTAAGAGTATGTTCGATTAGAAATGAAAGGGTTTTTCAAGTACACTATACTTTGGGTATCCCAGAATCTATCAATTCCTTTCTGGACAATAGGTCATATACATCTAATGACCACTGTATACGGAGACATATACGAAATAATTGCTTCCCTAGGAATGAATATAATAGTAGCAGCCGGATTTATAATAGGGTATTTTGAAGATAAAAATAATAAAAAATAAATTTAAATATGAAAAGGGAAACAATTTTTGTGGTGTTGCTATTATTTCTAATGGTATCCTGCGACAAAAGAAAATATACAATAAAGAATTCCAACGGGGATTATTATCATACGGATTCTTATGAAGTTATAGAAGGCGGATGTATTAAATTTAAGGATAGATGTTCTTCAGACGAAACAGACGAAGGAATGTATACTAAAATATGTGGATCTTATACAATAGAGGAAAACAAAATAGAAGATAAATAATGGATTTAAAAGAAATAAAATCTCAGTGTAGAACTTTTCAGTTCGGAGAAGATCCTGAACTCATCCATGTGATTAAGACAGGATTTAAAAATAGATATATGGTAGTCCACGAGGATGCATATGAATTCCTATTAGGAAAATTGGAATTCAAAACTAGAGAAGAGATTAAAAAGATTTATGATATAGAAGTTTGATATGAAATTTTCAGGACCTTACGGAGAATACGAGATAGAAATTAAATTTTCTAAATATTTAAATGGGCAAAACAGAATGGAATTTACTGATAAGAAGGACGGATTTCCAGTTCTGATTGCAAGTGTTGCTATAGAAGAATCTCTTTCTCCAGACGAAATTGCTATAAAGAATTATTCAGAAAACGAGGGGGTTTTAAATTTTTTAATAGAAAAAGAAGTAATTTCCTCTCCTTTAAAGTATTTTAACAGTGGTTTTGTTAGTATACCTATATGTAAATTAATGAAACTTTCTTAAACATAAGTATATAAATACAACCTTAAGTCTCCATAGGTCAAATTGGGGTCAAAACAATAAAAAAATATGAAAATGAAAAAAATTTTATTCGGTATTTTTGTTTCAGCATCCCTACTAGTTTCTTGCGCAGGAAAAGAATCTACGGTAAATGCTACTTCTGATGCAACTTGCGATGCAACTTGCGAAGATTCTTGCAAGCAAAAAGAAGGATCAACTGCTAACTCTACAGAGAACGTAACAGTTGATGCTGATTCAGCTTCCAACTAGAAATTAAAAAGCCGAGGGATAAACGTATTCCCCGGCTATAAACAAAACTATGGGCCCGAATGGATTTGACGGGCGAAGGTAGTTCTTTGAAATGCAGGCCGTGTTAGATGGAAACACGATAATCACCTATCAAGCTATAAACGCAAACACATATAACACAGAGGATATGATGAGTATCCCAACTTCAATTACAGCACCAGTTGTTGTGGCTGAAGAGGTAGAGTCGCTATTGGCAGCTTAACCGGCGGGTCTCGCTTACCTAGGAACAGAAAGGCGATGGTGGAGTCGGACCTACCATAAGGTCCAATGGAAATTCGGCTCATACCGAAGAGTACGATGACTGAGCGGTTTAAGTCATAAAAAGAAACGCAAAAGTTTGGTAGGATCTAAAACTACATAGTTTGTTCATTTAGAAAAATTAACTAAGCCTGTAAATGAGTTTCATTGGGCATTCGAGCCGGACGAGGGTTTAATATGGACCCACTCATTGGTGACAATGAGTTAAAAATTGGGTGAATTGCTGGAACGCTAAGTCCTAAAGGATATGCTAATCAGCAGCCAAGCTTGGGGTACACTCCAAGAAGGTTCAGAGACTACCGGAGAAGTAAAGTCTTCTTAATAACCGGAAATAGCGCCCAACACCTCATTGAGGTGATGATATAGTCCAAGCCATTTGGAAACATTTGGATTTCTTGCGAAACCCTCCGGGTCCACCACCTAACCCCTCTTCGGAGGGGTTTATTTTTTTAATAAGGATACAAGAACAATTTTTTACTTCTATGGAACATTTATCCGATTTAGTCTACAATAATAAAGAAAAAATAATAAAGATAGGGAATCTATATTGATTATTTTGGATAAATTCGAAACATTTTTTAATAAATTAAGTAATAAAAGTAAATTAAAGGAAATTATGGGGAAACATTCATTATCGTCTAAAGGACTATCTTTATCTCAAGCTCAATCTATTTCTAATCTTTGTAACCAAAGATCCAGAGAAATTGCATCTAAATTATCTACAGTTAATAACTTCTCTAGAACCCTCAAAATTGGGGGGGAAGAATACACGGAGACTGTCGGAGTTTCTATGCCTTCGAATGTGGTTGAACTTCTTTTAGAAAAATCTGAGCTTCATGCAGCTCAAGCTTTTCTGATGGAAAATATAAGAGCCAAAGACGATTTAATAAAATCCATCCAAAAAGAGGTATTTGATTACGAATCCCAAACTCCTTATCCTCAGAGAGAACCATTGGAAATTTTTAGAGATTATCCTCACCAAGACGAGTCTTGGGCTTGGGACCAGCTTTCCAATTCGGAATATAACGAATATCTAGAGGCAGAATCAAGAGCTTCGCATATTGGGCAGTTTATACATAAGGGAGGAATCCTGGATAAGTTAAGAAATGAATTGCCAACAATTAAAACTTTGGAATGGATGGAAGTGGAGGAAGGGAAGAAAACCCCGATGAAGGTTTCTATCCATCACAATTCAGAGGATCTATTAGTACTTCACGAGGAATTAGCAGCTCACCACAGAAAAGCAGAGCAGAGAGTTAACTACTTTAAAGCTAAGATTAAAAATCTTTTAACCACTGCCAATTCGGAGATATCTAAATCCAATTCGGTAAAACAGAATGAGGTTAATGCCAGAAATAAGGAGATAATGGAGTCTTACGAAAAAGCTTGTAACGAATGGGAAGGGCAGAATGCCAAAGCTCTTCACGAATTCGAAGAGAAAAGACAAAAGAGAATTTCTGAAATTGCAGGAATGAGAATCGAAGTAGATCCTAGATTCCAAAAGACGATAGATTTATTCTTAAAAGATTTAGATTAAATAAAACTGGGGTAAAAGAGAAATAGTCAAAAGACAATTTTCTCTTTTTTTGTGATTGGAGGATAGGGTTTCAAGACTACATAAGAAAATGATACGTTTAATCATTAACTATTATTAGGGATCAACATCCCCGATCTGAATTTCCGCTCTTTCTGCAAAACCCAAAAAACTGAGATAGAACTCGAACGATATACAGGTTGCTCTTCTCCGGTTGAGGTAATTGGATATCAAAAAGGACTTAGTTTTTACCCTTGCCTTTGATGTAGGAAGAGGCCTTTGACATAGATTTAGATTTAGACCTTGTCTATATTCTTTATTCTTCAGTCAACCCAGTTTTTAAATATTGAGAGACCAAGGAGCGTGTAGGAGAACGCAACCAATTAAAGGAAGAGAACAGGTTCGAGTCCTGTCTTGGTTTCATCGATGCGTTCTTTGACATAATAAAAAGTAAAATATGGAAACATTAATATTCGTTCTGGGTGTTCTCTGTGGGGCAGTTTTTTTAGGGATTGCTTACGTATTAAGGGAATTGCTTAGGGTAAAAGAAGAGATTAAATCTCTAAAGAAAAACAAATACGTATATCACGATAGATTTTCCTCATTAGAAGAAGAAATTATTGGGATCTCTGAAAAATTAGAAATATCTATGGAAAAGATGAAAGATGAAATACGTGAAAGAGGATCTCAGATAGAATTAAGAATAGAAGAGGTTAGAAATAAATCCTGGGAAAATTCCGACAGAATGTATCAGGATCTACATAGAAGGATAGATAAAGAAGTAATGTCACTTAATTCGATCGTGGATTCAAGGATAAATAAATTGGAAAATAAATTTATAAAATTTGATTTATTACATCCTTCTACGGAGGAAATAAAAAGTAAAAGATAATAAAATAATTAATAACCATTCAAAAACGCATCGATTTTTGAAACATTTTTTAAAAGATAATATATAAAAATAAAAAATTATGAACACACTATTTTTATCGCTATTTGGATTATTGGTTTTTTCCTTTTTGATTTATTTGTTTGCTAATAAATTCATTAGAAAAAACAAGGATTATGTGGAAAGATACCCACACAAAAAAGAAAATGAACCTTTTTTAGAAGAATCTTTGTCTACTGAAGAACCTGTTATTATTCAGGGTACTCTAAAAGAATCAAAACCTAGGCTTCCTAAAAAAGAAAAATCGACAAATAAAAAATCAAGCTCTTCTTCTGGAATAGGAATAGAAGAACTCCCTAAAGTTAAAAAAACTTCAAATAGAAAATCCTATAATAAAAAGAAAAAGAATTCTAAAAAGGATAAGGGAGACGATCTTCTTTTAAGTTAATTTTAAAAAAATCTTATGTCTGACTATAATAGAACGCCCGAAGCACAGGAAGCGTTCAAATCCAAAAGAAAGCCAAAAGGGCCTATCAAATTCAAACTGACCTTAAACGAAGAGCAAAAAGAAGCAAAAAAGATAATATTAGAAAACCCTGTAACTCTATTAAAAGGAATGGCAGGATCTGGAAAAACTCTTTTAGCATGTCAGATAGGTTTGGATCTTTATTTCCAGAGAGAAATAGAAAAAATAGTTATAACTAGACCTACCGTAGCAAAAGAAGATATAGGATTTCTTCCGGGGGATTTAAAAGAAAAAATGGACCCCTGGTTAGCTCCGATATATTCCAATCTTTATATGCTTTATTCGAAGGAGAAGGTAGATCAAATGATCAAAGATGAAGAATTAGAAATAGTTCCTTTTGCTTTCATGAGGGGTAGAACATTTGTAAATTCTTTGGTTATAGTGGATGAATGTCAAAACATTACCCACTCCCAAACTGAACTTATGCTAGGAAGACTAGGTAAAAACAGTAAAATGGTTTTCTGCGGAGATCTTTCCCAAACGGATTTAAAAAATAAGAAAGATTCTGGAATTGGATTTTTTGTTAGACTCGAAGAGAATATTAAAGGAGTAAGAATAATTACTCTTAAGAATAATCACAGACATGAGATCGTAGAGAAAATTCTAAACATCTACTCAGAATATAGGGATTAAATTTTTTCCACTATTTTTTATAAATTTAATAAAAATGGAAAATATTTTCCATTAAAACCAATAAATTGGGAAATATTTTCAACTAAATTAAATATAATTTAAAAAATATTAATGAGAACTTTTGGAAAAATTTCGGATGCTATAAAATGGACTAAAGAATGTCTTATCGACTACGGAAGGACAGTTAAAACAGAAAGATGGCAAGCAATACCTTCTCCCGATGACATGTTCGAATACTTATTTCATTCATTTAAAGCCGAAATACCCGTTACTTTAGAAGGATTAGTAAAAGAATCTAACCCTAATCTTCCCTGGGCAGATCAGCATTTTGAAGAAAGGGTAAGTGGACTTCCTCTAAATCCTCCACCTTCTCACGTAAATTGGCCTTTTGCACAAAGAGGGAATGAAAAATTCGGGGGAAACACTAAATTCTCTCATACATACCCAGAAAGAATTTGGCCAAAGTATAAAGACATCGAAAAAGATGGGGCCATAATCGATGAATCCCCTATGGAAGGGTTCAGATTTAAATACGGAGATTTTAATGATGTTATAGATCTTCTCCATCGAGAGCCTTATACAAGACAAGCATTTCTTCCGATATGGTTTCCTGAAGATACTGGATCGGTTCACGGGGAAAGAGTTCCTTGCACTATAGGATATCATTTTATAAGGAGGGGAGATTATCTCCACGTAGTTTATTATATTAGATCGTGTGATTACAGAAGACATTTCAGAGACGATATCTATTTGGCTTGCCGAAAAGTACAATGGGCAATAGAAAAACTAAGAGAAAGAGATCACGATAATTGGAGAAGTGTTATACCCGGATATCTTTCCATGCACATAACATCCCTTCACTGTTTTAATATGGAAAAAGAAGTTCTAAAAAACCCAAAATTATGAGTGAAAAAAAATTAAAAAGTTTAGAAGATCACAATAGGGAAAAAATGAATTTTGGTTATGATCTTTTTATAGATAATCCTGTACCCAATGGAATAGCTTGTCCTGAATGTGGAGAAGAAATGGTGGACTCAAATCCTATGTGTATGTTAGCATGCATTCCTCCCAAGAAAAATATAGATTGTCCATCTTGTGGGCATAAAGATTTTAGAATTGCTTAAAAATAAAAATCATGGAAGAAAAAGAAATTTTAAAGAATATAGAAATATTAAAGTCGATAATAGAGGAGAAGGAAAATAGAGAACTTGTAGAAAAAATTAAAGAAGCAGTCAAAAAAACTCCTAATGATTATACTCTAGGTTCCCTTATAAGATCTATCTTTTTAGAATATGAATCTAAAAATAAAAAATAAATTTTGGTAGAATACAAAATAAAATCATTAAATCCTAAAGATCATATAAAAGTTTGCTCTTTTGTAAATTATTTTATGATGGAAATAATATCAGAATCTTTCGGAAAAAATGAAGATAACTTCTATGCAGAATTTCACGTGAAGTCTACAGAAGAATCTTTTGACATACTTTCTGAAGAAGGTGGAATAATATTAGAATTCATACCAGGAAAAATAATAAGATAGAAAATATCCCCCTTTTAGGATATATAATCTATAAATATTTTTCAATGGAAGAAGAAAAATTTCAACAGACCCTCTTAATGAAACAGATATTAGAGGAGATTGCATTTCTAAAATCGAAAATGCCAAACGGGGAACTTGCAATGCTTCAGAATAATATAGAAATTCTTAAAAATAACCAAAGTTCTATGAAAGAGGATCTTTCGGATCTTAAGAAAAAACTTTTAGACCCTGAGAATGGAGTCATAGTTAAGGTAAACGAGAATACAAAATTTAGGCTTTCTGAGGAGAGAAGATATGATGAATATATCCAGTATACTTCAGATTTGGATTCTTTAAAAAAATGGCAGTCTGGAGTAAATAAAGCTCTTTGGCTAATATTTGGATCTATAATAGCAATAGGGATTAAAGTGCTTTTTAAAGTTTAAAAGATGGGAGAATACTACGATATAAACGATTTTATGAGTAGTATAAACAAAGACAGAAAAGTTCTGGAAGATTTAGTTTTTGAAAAAATAAAAAAATCTCTGGACGAAAATACCCAAAATGTTTGTCTATTTACTATATCCTCAGGGGGAAGTGATATAACATCTTTTTACCTAGATAGAAAGGAATACGACTATTTTCTCGAATCTTATCTTAATATTTGTGAGGGTAGAGAAGAATATGAAATTTGTTCAGAAATAATAAAAATGAGAAATCTTCTCAAATAGTTCATATAAAATATATAAATTATAAAAACAGGGGAATTGAAAGGGGAAGAAAAAGAAATCTACGACTCTGCTCTAAGAGTTTATTCCGCAATCATGAAGTGGGGAGGAAATTCATTGACCGAAATAGAAGAGTGTATATCGACTCTTGAATATTTTGAGGACTATGAAAAATGCAAAGAACTTCTGGAGATATTAAATGCTTATAAAAGCAAAAATAAAAATCAAATAGGAGGGAACAAATAATTTTTCCCCTCTATAAAAAATCGTTTAAATTAAAAATCATTTAAAAATTATGGGTAAAAGAATTGCTGAGGAGGAAAGAATTTGTAGAAATTTAGAAAAAGAAAAAAAATCTCTTATAAGAAGAATCCAAATAGAAGAGAACAAGACTTCTAAATTGTTAGATTACATAGATCGGAAATATAATGATTTTCTAGAGGAAAAAAGAAAGAAAGAAAAAGAAGAATTGGATTTTATACAAAATCTAAAAGATAAAGCTAATTTCGAATATCAGAAAGTATTACATTTCTGCAAAAAGATAAACAATTATGAATCCGAATTTAAGCCTGTGATAGATTCACTAAATCCTACTATGTCTAATATTCTCCAGCATGAGGGTAAAAGTTTTATAATTTTAAAAGCTTTAGGTTCTATTTCGGATTATGGATACGAAGGAATAAAAAAGATAACTTCTAATCCTGAGATCAGAAAAAATTTATTTTCTGATATGACAAAATCCCAAAAGACCTATAATTTTTCATCTTCTCTTATTAATAATTATGCCATAAAATTAGAAAAGGAAGAAATAAAGGATCTTTTTCACGTAAGGCTTTCCACTTCTAAACAGAGTTCAGGAGATGGGGAGTTTTTGGCAGCTTTGATCCTAGGAGGCCAAATGCCACAAGAAGGGGATATAATGGTAGACGATGAAATAATAGAAGTTAAATCTTCCGGAGGAGGTGGATTTTATGGATTTGCAGGTCCAAACTCTAACAACTACGTTAAATCTAAATACTCGGATATGATTTCAAAGTCTAAGGAAATGGGAATCCCCGAAGAGCTCCTACTTCCCTCTTTAAGCAAAAGCGGGAAAAGAAATTGGAATATGTCTCGAGGTGGAGGAGTTAAATCCAAAAATAAAAATTGGGGCCCTTTAAGAGAATGGATGAGAGATAATCTTTCAGAAGGAGGTATTGAAGAATTTAAATCCTGTCTTTTTCCTCTTTTATTTGGAATGTTTAAATATAACACAGAATCCGAAATAAGAAAAGTTGTTGACGATTTCTTTTCATTTAAAATAGATAGGAGAGAATTCCATTGTCGATTAGCTTTCTTTGCAGCTGATAGCTATTGTCACAATGGATCTGGTGGATCCTTCGAAAAGATACTTTTCTTTAATAAATGGAAGCCGTGGGAAACTGTTCTTTTTATAAAAGAGGAAGAAAAGTTTTATAACGAAGAAAACATTCTAAGATTTTTATCTACAGAATGGGATATCAATTTAAATTTCACAAAAGAAAACGGTAACATAGAAGTTGTAGATGCAAACGGAGGAAAATAATTTAATATGCGGGGTAGATGAAGTTGGAAGAGGACCTTTGTCTGGTCCAGTAGTTTCAGCAGCGGTAATTCTACCAAAAGGATTTTTTGATCCAAGAATAAAAGACAGTAAAAAAATAAAGAGTCCTAAGAAGATGAAAGAGATATCGGATTTTATAAAACAAAATGCTATATCTTATTCCATAGGGGTTTCTTCTGCCAAAGAGATAGACGATATAAATATACTCCAGTCTACTTATTTAGCGATGCATAGAGCAATAAAAGGTCTCAATGTGATTCCTAATAAATTGCTCATAGACGGAAATTCTTTTAAAGATTATGAAAATATTCCATATGAATGTATAGTTAAAGGAGACGATAAGCACATAGAAATAGCAGCAGCTTCTATAGTAGCTAAAAACTACAGAGATGAATTGATGGTGGAATTAGCAAAAGAATATCCGGATTATAAATGGGAAACCAATTCTGGGTATGGAACAAAAGATCATATAGAAGCTATAAAAAAAGTAGGTTTAACACCTCATCATAGATTAACTTTTTGTACTAAATTTAAAAATTAATAAACATGGAAAACAAAGAAATAAACCCAAATGATTACATCGTAGATACTTCTCATCTACCTGAGGATTACCAAGAATTTGATCAAGCGGAGTGGGTATTTCAATTCGATGATGAAGAACCAGAAGTTTTTGCTTGGAGTACAAATCCAGAAGAAGCGGGTAATTTATCTTTTATTCTTTCTGCAAATTCAGCATCAAGCATAACTTTTGTTTCTCCGCACACTGGGAGAAAACTAAATGTTTTCTCTAGACCTATGTCGGAAGAGACCCGAGCTATTAGAACCGAAATTCCAGATTACTCAGAGGTAGAGCTAAAAACCCCAGGGGGAGAAGATGCGTAAAGCTATAATCTCTTTGAAGCTTAATCGAATCAATTCTCTTCCTAGAGTTGATTCGATTTCTAGTTTATCCCTAATCATAAATAGAATAGGGAACGGAACTTCCTCGGTCGATTTTAAAAAAATTATAGTTCTCCACGAAGACTATTTAGTTTCTAGGGATCGGATAGGAGAAATGAAATCTCACATAAGTGAAATATCCTCAGATTCTAACGAGATAGTTAAAGTTTATTCTGAGAATTTAAAGAATTATTTATCCTCCCAGTTAGAAGAAGATTTAGAAGAGATCTTTATAGTTTCAGGATTTACCGATCCATTGGACCAAATTTATTCCACAGAAATTTTATACGATCTGTTTAGCCCATATAAAATAAATTTTTTTAATACTTTGTATAGTTCAGAAAATCTAAGTGATTTTAATTTTTGTCAGAAAAATATTGAGAGGTTTCTAAACTACATCTCACAAAAATAAAATTATTTTTTCATATATAGACATAAAAAGAATATATGAAAAGCGATTTTATCCTAAATGTGGATATATCATCATCAAAAAAACTTTCCATTGAGGAATTTGAATTTTTTAAGGAGGAAATGGAATCTAATTTTTCGTTTAATGAATTCTCTTTAATACTTCTAGAAAATTCCGAATTAGAGAAAAACGGAATAGTAGAGATTTATATAGAAGATCTGGGAATGGAATTTGATTTAACCGAGGAAATAGAACAGATATTAACCGAGATAGATTTACTTCTCAAACCCATTAAGGGGTCTAAAATAGAATGGTATTCTTCAAGGGGAATTTGTAATATAATATGGACTAAATCCTCAAACGGATGGGAAAGGTCTGAAGAAGACGGGGAAACTGATTTTTTCGAAGAATCTTTTTTTGGATTTGATGATTGAAACTAATAAATAAAAAAGATATATAAAATAAAAAAAAATATGGGAAGTATTATATCATTTGAAGATTTTCAAAAAAGATCTAAAAAAAGTTTAAAGGAAGATACCATCATTCCTACCGGAAATTCTACAGTTTTTACTCATGATCAAGAGGACGACCAGGATGACCATCACGAAGGGGAGAAAAATTACATGTTCTTTAAAAATCTATATACAATGAAAAGATGTATAGATGAGATTATGGCAATGGACAAAGAACAAGTTGACGAATTAATAGAAAAAGGTCACGACTGGGCTTCAGATCACATTTCATCTTCTAAAGATGATTTACAAGAAGTTTGTGATTGGCTAAGATACGAAATAGATAATCACGAGGAAGAATATGACGATGATGATGAGGTTGAGGTTGATGACATAGAGATTGAAACTGGCGATGACGATGAGGATGATGACGAGGATGATGACGAGGATGATGACGGGGACGATGAAGATGATGAAGATGATGAAGATGGTGAAGATGGTGAGTATACTATACCCGAGGCTCTGGAAGAGGAGGAAGATACTTCAGAATCTAAAGAACCTAAATATTCTTACTCCGAAGAGAAAAATTAAAAATATAAGCCCGAATTAATTTTCGGGTTTTTTGTGAAACAAAGAAATATTTTTTATCTAAATAAAATAAAATTGAATTTTTTATTAGGAATACTACTAGCCTTTCTCGCCCAGTGCATGACTTTTATTCAACTCCAAGGTCAATTTTTATCGGAATGGGTAAGAAATAACCCTTTAATATTTTCTCTTCTTGGAATTCCGATATCTTATTTTTTTATAAAAGCTACTCATTATCTTTATCTTCATTTTGATAATACGGTTTGGCCAGGCAGATTGGTCGGTTTTTCTTTAGGGATAGTAGCTTTTTCCCTGTTATCGTATTTTTTATTAGGAGAAATCCCCACGTCAAAGACTTGGATTTGTATATTTCTTAGTGTGTGTATAGTTCTTGTCCAAATTTTTTGGAAATAAATATTTAAATAATAAACTATGAATAAAATGACTAAAGAGAAAAAACCGGTTAAAAGTAAAAAAATTAAGAATTTAAATCTTTGGTGTCAAAGTGAGCATGGGTTGGAAAGAGTTAAGATTCCAGCTGAATACTCTAAAGATTTTATAAATAAATTTGGGGTACTTAAAATTCCGGAAAGAAGAGATCTTTTAGATTGGCTATATGAGGAAAAAAATTGGATTTATAAAAAGCCAAGATCTACTAAGAAATAATGAAATCCATAATTTATAAAATAAAATCGTGGTGGAAAAGACACATAATAGATGAAGTTCCCGAACACCTTGCAGATGACGAATTTTCAGAAAAATGGAGAAAATGATAAAAAAATCTTACATTGTAGTGGATCTAATCTATAATAGGTTCTGGGATGGTGATTTCTATAGCGGACACCAAAAAGTAAAATTATTTGAAAATCGGGGAGAAGCTGAAAAAGAATTAGAAGAAAAAATTCTTCCCATTTTTAGGTGTATACCCGAAATAAAAGAAATATACACAAATAATTAATTTTTTACTACGAACATATTTCTTATATTTGATAAAAAACATGCACACACAGCCAGAGCTTAAAGATTGGGAAGTTTCAATTATCAACGATAATTGCATAAAGATAAATATAGATCAAGATTTATCTTTGGAAGGATCTATTATAAAAATACTGGGATCAGAAAGAAACCTATTATTTACTATTAATCCGGAATCTTTTGAGATAGAATTTTGTACCTATACCGGAAGACCAATGTTTGTAGAACTGCATACTCCTTTCGGGGTTTCTGTTAAATATGTACAAGGATCCGGAAAGGATTTCTACCAAAACTACAATTAGATTTTTTACTACGAATTTTTTCCTATATTTGACAAAAATCAAAATGGGAAGAAGAGAAATAAATTTAGAAATATTGGAGAAATTAAAAGACTATTTTAGTTCTCCTGAAATGGAAGGAATAAGATTTTTCCAAGGACTTTCTAATCTTGGTCTATTTAATCAACAATTTGACGATCGGTTAAATTGTACTGGGATAGATGATCCATTCTACGAGGAATCAAAAAAGACTTTAGAGAAAATAAAAAAATAATGGCAAAGATAAAAATTGATTTTTACAAGGTTTGTGGAGCATTTCCAGAAGCTGAACAAATTAGAGTTCTTCCAAGAAAAAAGAAAAAGGCTCTGAAAAAGAAAATTTCTAAAATGATTATTTCTTTGCTTAACGAAGAATCCAATCGAATTATTAAAGAATATATGGAAAATAAAATATTTCAAAAATTAACTTCCGATATGGAAAAAGTCCTAAATGAAATAGAAACTATTAAAGATTAGAAATGATAAAAAGAAAAAAACCAAGAAGAAAACCTTCTACTCTATTAACGAAGATGATTCAGAGAAAAATTAAGAAAATAAAATCTGAAATTCTAAAAGAGGAAAAATTTTATAAAAATCCTGAATTCGATTAATGAACAACTTTGATATCATATCCCCTCTATTAGACTTCGGAGATCCGGATAAATTCTATTTTATACAGATCTATAAGAGGAAAAAAGATAATCCAGAAATGGATAAGGATATGGTCGTTCTGGATAACTATTCCATATCTACAAGAGAACAATTCGAAAGAGATTTTCTAAGAATTAAAAAAACATGTGACGATAATAATGCTAGAGCTTATATTCGTTTAAACCGGAGAAGTCATAAAAAGGTTGCTCTTAATATGATGGTAAGACTTGCAAAGATGATAGAATCTGAACAATATCACGTTAAGAATATCTACTGGAGTATTGCTGGAGAATTTCCTTCGGAAGAAGATAAAACTTGGCTACTTGATATAGATTGGATAGATTATGAAGGGGAGAAAGGAAAAAGAAATCTTGATGCTTTGGAGAATAGAATATATGAACTCCAGACGGAAGGAGGAAGAACTCCTCTGATGACAAAGATACCTTCTAAAAATGGGTACCATATTATATGTCGGCCTTTTAATATTCAAAAAATAAAAATTTTAATTAATGATCTAGAAGCAAGGATAGATCAGCATAAAGATAATCCTTGCATTTTATATTGTCCTTAAATTTTAAAAATGAGAAGACTTAATTTAGCCTATCCAGAAAAATCTGATGTGAAATTTAATATTTCTAAATTTCCAGATGGCCAACAAACCGTTGATATAGAAACAGGATCTATGTTTCTTCAAGGGGAAGACGTAAAGATAGAAACAAGAATAAGAACATTTAGAGATCTTGAGATTATAATTGCAGCTAATCAAGCTCTAAAAGAGATCGGGGTTAAAAATGTTTCTCTCTATGTTCCTTTTTTTATGGGATCCAGATCGGATAGAAAATTTAGAGAAGGAGGAGTTAATTATCTTAAGCATGTTATTTGTCCTGTGATAAACTCCCAAAGATTTTCATCAGTAGTTACGTTAGATCCACATTCTGATGTTCTGGAAGCTTGTCTTGATAACTACGGAAAAATTAATAATTTTACATTGGTAAAGAATTCCCTTGCAGATATAGACAATAAGAACGGAGCACACGATAGAATAGTTCTAATTTCTCCCGACGGAGGAGCTCTAAAGAAAATATTTGATGTTGCAGAGGAATTTAAAATTCCGAATATTGTGACAGCAATGAAGCATAGGGATATCAATACAGGAAAGATTACACACACCGAAGTTCCGGATCTAAGTAAATACGGGAAAGATCACAAATTTGTTATTGTTGATGATATCTGCGACGGGGGAAGAACTTTTATTGAGCTCGCTAAAGAAATCAGAAAGCAAAATGAAACCTCCGAAATATACCTTATAATAACTCACGGGGTGTTCTCTAATGGACTTTACGAGTTAAGTGAGTGTTTCACTAAGATCTACACTACAAACAGCTATAGGGATTGTAATGTGGAAGAAGACAGTGATTTCACAGTAAAGAATGAATTCCTTAAACAATTTACAGTAATATAATGGAATTGGGAAATAAATTAAAAATGGACGAATATACAAAAAAAGGAAATCACAATATTGCAGTCTTCATGGAGGACTTCTATGATACTGGATTAGAACCTTCATATTACATCCGTAAGAATAAAGAGTATAAGATCGAAGAAGCTCAGTACCACTCTTCCTGGGACTGGCTAATTCCGGTAGTCGATAGAATCGAAGAATTGGGATTTCGGGTTTACCTTGATAAGTACTCGTGTCAGATCTACAGGAGAGGTATGGTTTTTCCGGATAATTTTATTGTTGATGCAGACTTTAAGGAAGATCGATTAGAAAATGCTTTTGAAGGAATCTCTTCTTTCTGTGAATGGTGGGAACGTAAGGGAAGAAAATCCCCGGCCCTTAAAAAACACTCCGAGTTTCATAAAGAGGTGGACGAGTTCATCAGCGATTGGCTGCTCGAAAAGGTTCTATTCAAGGAGGACAATGTATTCGAGACCGAGACCCGTCCGGGAAAAATCAAAAGGTGGTACCCTATACACCCGAAGGGAAGTTCAAATAGACCTTATCTTGAGGAAAAGATGAGATCCGAACTACAATACTTATTTAGACTAAAAAAAACAGAAAACTTAAAAAATAAAATTATGAACGAAAAAGAAATAATTAAAGCCCAGAAAAAACTAATTGATCTGTTGCACTCGCAAGTTGTGGATCTAACGATGATGTCAAAGATTGAATTGGGTGATGATGTGATTGCAGAGATTAAACGATTGAAGGAGTTACTGAATGGATAAAAGAACTTACAGAATGTATGGACTAGTAAATTACCAGTTGTCCGATATACAGAAAGGAATACAGCACGGCCATGGAGTTATAGAATACAGTTTAGATTTTGGGGATACCCCAGAATATCAAAAATGGGCTGTACACGATAAAACATTTATAATCCTAAATGGCGGAACTACTAATGGAAGAAGATTCGATGGGGATTTGGTTGGATCTTTAAACCGTCACGGAGTAGATTTGACAGTAAATGGGATTAAGAACTCTAGATTCTACGAACCAGATCTTGGGGATTGTTTAACCTCTGTTGTGTTCTTAGTCGACGACAGGGTATTCGATCGTGTGACTTGGCCTGAATACGATGGACTTACCTATGATGACGGAACTCCAGACCCAACTGAATATTGGGAATGGAAAATGAAATTCTCTGAAAGTGAAATAGAAGCAGATAAAATAGTTTGGCTGAGAGATTGGCTTCCTAAATTTAGATTAGCATGATAGAAATAAGATATAAGGACATCAATCCAGATAATGGTGATATTACAAACGATCAAATGATATGTCAATGTCCTACGGAAATGTTAGCTGAATGGGTATATTCAGCTTTAGTGAGGGATATGTCACTTGATTATGATAATCCTAATAGAGAATTTTATATAAAGAAATGAAAATAGCAATTATAGCGCACGATAACAAAAAAGCCGATATGGTTGCTTTTGTTATGAAAAGACTTTCTTTCTTCAAAAATCCAAAGATTAAACTATTTGCTACCGGAACTACAGGAAAGCACATAGAGGATTCGGGACTAGAGGTAGAGAGGCTAAAATCTGGTCCTTTAGGCGGGGATGCTCAGATAGCTTCTCTTCTGGTAGAGGGAAATATCGATGTTGTTCTTTTTTTCATCGATCCTTTATATTCACACCCTCACGAGGTTGATATACACATGTTAATGAGGCTTTGTAATGTTTATGATGTTCCTTTGGCAACCAATTACTCCACTGCAAGAATGATAGTGGATTCGTTAAAAGATGTAGAATAATTTTTTTTACAATTAAAATCCCTATATTTGCTCCATGGTAAAAGGTGCAAAGAAAATCATAAATTGGGCATTCGAAGATAATGCTGGATTTTTCATATCGGAATACCCATATTCTTTTGAAGATATAGAGGTTACCGGATATTTTGTATTCAGGAAATATAGATCTTTCGGAATACCACTTAAACAGGAAATTAAATTATTTCTAGAGAAAGAAAAAGCACAAGAATTCTTAAATTCCATAGTAAATAAAAATTGATGGGAGAAAAAACACCAATGCAAAAGCACTCTGAGTGGCTTAAAGATCGGATGGAGAAATATAGAGAATATGCAGAGGATCATAGTCTAGACGCCTTTCATAGGAGGAAATACATTGGAGAATTAATGGCATATCGGGATGCATGGAAAGAATCCCTTAAAATGTTGGAAGAAGAATCCGAATGCATAGAAAGGGCTTTTAATTCAGGAATGAACAGTTCAGTAGATTACTTTATTCCGGATAGTGATCTTTCCGAATCCCAGGTTTATTTGAGAGAAACATACGAGAAATAAACAAGTATAAATTATAAATCTAAATAAAGATGAATCCATTATTATTGACCGACGGTTACAAAACTGGGCACCACAGACAATACCCAGAAGGAACTACATTGGTTTATTCCAATTTTACTCCAAGATCCAACAAATATGCTCCTAAAGGATGCGATAAAGTTGTTTCTTTTGGACAACAGTACATAATGAAATACCTTCACGAGGTGTTTCAAAAAGATTTCTTCAATGGATCTAAGGACGAGGTATGCGGGGAAATGAAGAAAGAACTATCTCTTTACCTAAATACAGATTATGATGTGGCTCATTTCGAAGCTCTCCACGATCTAGGGTATTTGCCAATCGAGGTTAAATCTATTCCCGAAGGAACTCTAGTTCCTATTAAAGTTCCGGTATTGACTATTAAGAATACCCACCCTGAATTTTACTGGATAACCAACTATCTAGAAACTATCATTTCCAATCTCCTTTGGAAGCCAATGACTTCGGCTACCATAGCATTCCAATATAGAAAAGTTCTAACCGAATGGGCAGAAAAAACAAATCGGGAAGCAAAAGAATTTGTACTTTGGCAGGGACACGATTTCTCAATGAGAGGGATGGATTCTGTTGATGCAGTTATCTCTTCTGGGATGGGTCATTTAACTTCTTTTTTTGGATCGGATTCTCTTCCAGCAATTCACGGAGCTCGTAAATACTATGGGGAAGAAAGTTTCGTAGCAGGATCCGTAAATGCAACAGAACACTCAGTAATGTGTGCGGGAACGAAAGACGATGAGGTTGGTACATTTAGAAGATTACTAACTGAAACTTATCCAACAGGAATCTTATCAGTAGTATCTGATACTTGGGACCTTTGGAAAGTATGTACTGAGCATGTAGTTACTTTGAAAGAAGAAATTATGTCTCGTGATGGTAAGTTGGTTATTCGTCCTGACTCTGGTGACCCGGTTGATATTCTTTGTGGTTATACTGTAGAACACTGGGTTGCGGATCATAGATTAGAATCTTATGGATGTCCAGAATCTAAAGGTGTTATTGAATTACTTTGGGATGTATTCGGGGGAACTGTCAACGAACAGGGTTACAAAGTCCTTGACCCGCACATCGGAGCAATCTATGGTGATTCAATCACAATTGATAGAGCAAATGAGATCTGTGCTAGATTAGAAGAAAAAGGATTTGCATCAACGAACGTTGTCCTAGGGGTTGGCTCATTCACATATCAATACAATACCAGAGATACATTTGGTTTTGCAATGAAAGCTACGTACGTTGAAGTTAAACACTGGGACGTTGCAACAGAAAGACTTAATGAGTCCTTCGGTAA
>Ga0315900_10003435_pt1 | contig 23188 bp, 33 predicted proteins | sample LakEriMetagenome_FD_203521 | JGI IMG/M metagenome (GOLD analysis project Ga0315900, IMG submission 203521) | Freshwater fungal communities from buoy surface, Lake Erie, Ohio, United States - Buoy 12 MA114 | ecosystem: Environmental > Aquatic > Freshwater > Lake > Lake biofilm | place: USA: Lake... | reverse complement strand
CATTGAATTTGCCATATACCTGACCCTTTCTATCTGATAATACCAATAAACACTCCGATAAAAATTAGCGGAAGAATTACACCAATAAATAATCGAAGTAATAAAATAAATAAGAACCCGAATGTTTCTGAATTTGAAATGAAAAACACTAAGCCGAAAAAACCAAAGATGATAGTAAGCAATTTATACCTCTGTTGAAAAACTACGATGATTAAAAATAAGGGGAAGAATCATAGGACAATTCCTCCCCTCCCCCCATACCCAAGCGGATGTCAGCTTATGCCGCTTGAGTAAGATTATATGCCATGTCGAAAAGCTTCTCGTTAATCTTGGTAATTGCACCGATTGACGACAATGCTCTCGCACTGCGAAGTCTGTTGTTATCTCTCCGAACAGTGTTGCCACCACGGATAAGTGATTCCTGTACTCTATTATAAACTGTGAACAGATCATTACCCATGTCTTCGGGACGCATCACTGGAATCTGAACATCACTGGAATCCTTCGTAGGATAGCGAAGCTTGATTGCTTCGTTAATAAACTTAATGCGTTCCTCTGCAGTTAGCACCTTGTTTTTCATGGCACTAATCGCCGCATCTAACTTAGCCACCTGTGCCACCATGCGTTCCACTGCCTCATCTACCTGTTCGATGATCGATCCGGTATGTCTAAGCGTTACGCTCTCGAAAGTCTCGCCAACCATAAGACCATTGGAACATACAAGGCGATAGATACCAAGCTTAATTGAAAAGCTACTAAGTCCATCATGTGAGTTAGTGATAACTAATTGAAGTTTAAGATCATTATGTGCTGAAGTGAGAAGCTTAGGGTTATTCATGCGCACCATGTGTTTCTGGAATCCTGCGCGGCTCGCCTTCCTAACCTTGACTTCCTGATAGTCTGCCGTTACGAATCCAAGAGACTTGAATTTGTCTGCAATTAGTTTAGTAGGCACTAGCTTATACTTATCCGATAGAGTCTCAAGCTTAGTGTCGAGTGTGGTGATTTCTGCTTCTGCTGGTTTGTTGAATAGATTAAATACGTTCATTGTCTGTTCTCCTTTTTATTTATTTTACTGCGTGTTTTGATTTTCGTCAAATTAAATTTTTAAGTTATCATAGTTAAGAATCATGCCTCTGTAATAACTCCCGAATGTTCCATCATTACTCCTGATAATATCACTCAGGAAATCCGGATGAGTGTTCACAAGATTATCTCTGGCGAATTTTTTCTCATTCTCCAGAATGATGGCGAACAATACTTGGGAAGTGATGTCTTCGTTCGTTTCCGAATTGAACACTGCAATTGTCTCGCCTTCCCTAACTAACTCGCCAATCTCAGGCAATGTGACATACGCCGAGTTTTCTACATCATACAATTTTCTGTTCTTATATTTCCTAATTGTTCTCATTTTATTTCCCCTTACATGTATCGTTATTGACGCATGAAACTTCGCACCATGAATTGGTGTGACTCTCCACACATTCCACTTTTAAATTGTCATCCATTGTGCCACAGGCAGTCAAGACTAAACTAAACATTATTAAACTAAACAATTTCATTTTGTTCTCCCTTCATTTTATTATAAGAATAATGGTCATAATTTCTAATTGGTGAACGATCCCTATAGCTTTCCCGATAGGATGGTGACACCCCATGTTTTTCCCTGTACTTTAGAAAGAATATACTCAAGTCGAAGTCCTCTTCGAGATAAGCAGTTTTTCCTTTGCGATAACTGAAGCCGGTAATCTTGTCAGCTATCTCTAACTCTTCTAGTTCTCTGAATTTCACAGCCATCCAGCCATGTCCACCATCCGAATGAAAAACATATGTCTTTACTTTCCCCATAAATTTATACTCCTAACGCCACCACTTCGCATGGCTCTCTTGTTTTCTTCTTCTTAGGAATCTCCACCGAATTAAGGTATGCGCTGTCGCTTAGTTTTCTGACGAATTGCTTGAAGTTTAGTGTTGTTACATTCGCCTTGAGTCCGTTACATTTTTTCACCATGTTGTAATAGTCAGATTCTTTTACGTTGAAACTTCCACCGTCGAATGCCTCTGCGATTCTGAACCGTTTCATGATCACTGGAATTGACTCGTCTGTAATCTCATCGATTCCTGTAATCACTAGCATGGTGGATACAATGAATATCTCATTGTCTGAAATGTCTTTAGGCACTTGATTATTTTTAAAAGTATATCTTAGCATTTTTTAATTCTCCCTTACTCTTCTAGTGGAATCCCTGCCACCAATTGAACCATGTTGAAAGCTGACTTACCCTTCGGATGATTCTCCAGATCGAATTCTACAATTGCACCTTCGGTCACTGTTTTGAATCCGTCCGTGATGATCTGCGAATAATGCAGAAAGATATCGCCTTCCACTTGATCTGATTCGATGAACCCGAACCCCTTCGCATCATTAAACCATTTCACTGTACCTGTTATTCTCTTATTCATTTCTTACTTCCCTTTCTGTTACTTATTAATTCCAGCCAATACAGCCACAATAATACCGATCAGTCTCGAATGAACCATGCGGAATGAAATTGCCGCAAGTGTAAAATGCCGCGCCGCTTTTATGTGCCACTTCGTAGTACTGACAATTTTTACATGATTCCTTCGCTCGCCTTGAATCCTCGCCAGTGAATTCAAAGAATGCTAACTTCTCACTACTCGGAATTGTTTTACTGCACATGGTGCAGCCTGCCATTCTTGTCATCATTATACTTTACTCCATGTTGTGTTACTGTAATTCTTGACTCCGTGGTACACTAATCCGATGAGATTACTTGCGCCACTTGCCGCCACCATGTCATTATCTGTTCCATCTGCGTACCCTGCCGCATTGAGTGAATCAATGGACTCGAATACCTTGGAATGCCTATCGTTCACCGGATCGATGAGACTATCTTCCTTGCCACCATAGGAATAGATGACAGTGAAATTTTTAGGCAGCGCGCCAAATTTTTGCAGCATTTTAAAGAGTCTGACCATTTTTGTGTATGCATAGAATTGCACTTCAGGGCATTCGAGCATGATGAGAATCCACTTCTTAAGGTAAGTCTCGTCATAGAAGTCTCCACTGTCATGGATACGGATGAAAAGCTTCTCACCTTGATTCAGTGAATACCACTTGGAAAGAATCTCAGCCGACATCACTTTATGGAAATTAGGATTCTGTGTTGCCTTGAGTCTTCGCTCATATGCGTTCTTGACGTTACTGAATCCGTACGTTCCGCAGCGAGCGTAGCAGCCTGAAATACAATGCAAGGCCATCGGACAAGTAATCGTGCCTGTCACGGAACGGAAAGCCGGAATCCCAAAATTGTAAAGGTGAATCCCTGTAGCTTTCGCCGTTTTTTTCATTTTGCCATTTTGTGTTAATAACATGGTTTACTCCTCTTATCTTTTACTGAAATTGTACCTGTGCTTCGGTTTAGTGTAGCACGTTCCGATGTTGTATTCTTTTCTCGCATAACAATTGGATACAAAAACTGAATTGTTTTTCTTTCTGATCATGATCACAATGAATCCCAAAACAACGTGCGTTATATTACGCATAGCGTTTAATTTCCTGATTCCATGCCACTTAGAGCGAAAAGATACTGTCATGTGTTTTTCATCATTTCCGATAAAAACTACAGGTAATCCGTCGGTATTCTTCCATAGCTTAATCATGTTATTTCCTCGCCTCAATTTTGTTCATTGTATCCTGAAACAATACAATGGACTTATAAGTTTCAATTGCTGCGCCAATTGCAATGGCCACTAAAAGTATATTAATTATTTTGTTCATCATATGTACTCCTTATTTATGTTGTAACGCATTAAAAGCAATGCGTCAAGTTTATTTTAAAAAAAATTGCTAAACTTGATCGGGCAGTCAAATAGGAATATCCCACTTGACTACCCTGTAAAGTTTACAATTTAATTGCAGCCAGTCAATTGTCAATCGACTTACTGCGCGGGAAAGCGTCAAAGCGTTCGGTGGGAGTCGCACATTGCGGGATTAAGACCGCACATCGTCCTTGTAGCGTTTACTCGTCACTTACCGGCGTGTTTCAAAGATATCTTATGAATCCGCTGTAGTCACTTAACAGCCTGCCAATTCATTCAATCTTTACTTACCCTATCGAAGAGCCATTCCCTTCGATGAAGTCAATCTAACCTAGTTTGATGCGTGCGTCAATCTATTTTTTTAAAAAAAAGAAAATAAATGAAAATAGTGTTTGACTAGCTTGGTCAAGTAATATGGTTTTAGGACATATAGTAGACAGGTGAGATGATAGGATGGTGTGTAGAAAATACATGGTTCATCATTCAAGTGAACCTTTCAGACTATCTTACTTTTTAAACTAAGTCAAGCCATTAGTTCATTATTTAAAATGATAGGCTATGGCATAGATCATAAGTCTGGCTAATGACCTAGTATGCGAAGTGAATTAGTCAAGTATTAAATTTGAATCAATCTTCAGAATAACATGGCTGGTGGATGTTTGTCAAATTAATTATTCTAATGAGATAGTCTTGTATGTCATTAGTTTAAATAATGCGAATAGCACTTGACATATTTCACTAGGTGTGATATTGTATAAGGTTAAGGAGATTAAGTAGTTGAGTAAAGTAGTATGGTCAGGTATATGGTTGAGCGAAGTGGTTGAGTCAGGTAATGGGAGGGGGAGGTAGGGGGGTAGGATACTTCGATGCGAAGGGTAGCTATAGCTAGGCTCACACTACCTCACAACAAACCTATTCTAGAAACGCCTCATTTCCCTCTATCCACACCGCACTAAGTCATATATATTGGATGATGTATATCATCTAGAAATATTTTAATAACTCTAGAAACGCATTCGTTTTTAACAACTTGTATTATATGAATAATGATGTAGCCCTAGACACTATTAGATATGGCTTTAATGACCTCTATAAGCTCGCTATAGCCTGTATCTATGCCATTGAATGTCCAAGTAGTGGTCATGTATTTGTGAGTTATAGCAAGAATCTAATGGCAACATTAGGACGAATAATTGGTGATATAGAATCGTATGGCAGACTGCGACATGATATAGCTGATGCTTCTGTGGTTATTCTTTGTACTGATGCGTCAGTGTTAGATGATACGAAGCTTAGTCGTCTTAAGGTTAGTTTGTATGCAGAGCAGTATAAGTCTAAAGGTTATCAGTTTTATAAACCTACCAATTTGGTAAAGTATAAGGTTGATGTCAAGATATTCGCTGGTCCTGCCAAGGCTTGGTATGTGGTAGACTTAGTTAATTCTAGAAACGAGAAGATACTGGTAGGTGTATTTGATAGGAAGATAATGTGTGATGACTTCCTTGATAAGTACTACCCTAATGGCGTAGTGACGAACTTCTATTGCTCCAATAACGAACTGACCGTCAAATGGAAGCAACTCTATGAGGTACAAAGCGAACGAACGAAACTTGTAAAAGTTGAGTGAGTCATTAAGCTTTTGTACGACGCAGTAGGTTACTGAGGTAGTACAGGTAATATATCAGGTAATAGTTATAGAAGTAGGTTCGGAAGAATTTTCAATTCTTCCTCTAAATAATTCACATAGTCTTGTATGGGTTTTTAACAACTACTGATGAGTAAAATGAAGAGTTTTATTCTATACAATAGCTTTATTGTGACCGTTAAAAATTGGCTATAATATCATGAGGTAGTGAGTAAAAATTGCTACTAAGAGCCGACTAAGGTTGCCTAACTCGAAAGAGACAAACTCCTAGACATCGAAGAATATGAGTCTAGCGGAAAGCATGGTAAAGCAAATGTTATAAGCATGATATAGCTTATAATATACTATTTGAGACATATTGTTTGAAATATAACCAATAGTACTTGTTGAAATTTAAACTTAGTAAACTTGTATTAACTATATCAGTAGGTTGAATAATAATTTTTCATCCTAATAGGTATAGCTATGTCTACAGAGATTCTTACGAAACAGGTTCGATGCCTGTTGAGTAAGAACAAGCTACGTCGTTCGTGTTTTGTTTATTCGTCTTTGCAGCAGCTTCGCTGTTCCTCGTTACGCTTGGGCTTCACTCCGGAATCCGCATTAATGTAACACTCACTGTTCAGGAGCGAAGCGACAACTACGAGTCGATCTCGATGAGAGACGAGTAGTTTTGTACCCCTCCTTTCAACCAGAAGTGTAATTATATATTCTAGAAATTTAACAACTAACGTTGTTATGGAAAACGAACAACCAAAAGAAACTTCAGTTATTAAATGCTCCTTCTGTGAAAAGGTTTGTACTCGTTATTTAGCTGGGCGATACCCCAATGGTAAAGATAAGAAATGGGTAGATGAAAAGGGTAGAGAGTTCAGCGGAAGAACTTGTCCAATGTGCCATTCTAAGAGGGCGGCAAACACTAATCGAAGAAAACGCAAATCTAGAATAACATATTGGGGTTAATTATGTACGTCGATTATGATTCTCTAAATGAAGCAGCAAGACTCGCAATGCAGGATGATAAACTCTTAGCCATGATGGTAGAGTGGAACGAGACACAAGACTGGGCGGAACAGGACATGATTCTTTGCAAGATTATGAATTATGTTAAGGAATATAAGGAAGCCCATCCTGATGCTCTCGTAGAGTTAGATAATGTCGTAGAGGAAGATGACAATAGTGGCGAACAAGAAGTTGGATGATAGCAGTAAAATAAAAGATTATTGCTATAAGTCCGAATGTCAATTTAAAGACATGGTGTTTACCACGTTTGAGTATAAGGTTTGTACCACATGTAAATGTGAGGTTACAGAAAGCTTAATTACAGACAAAGAGCGCGAACGTGAATTGCTTAAGAAGTCGAATAATGGTGATGTAAATGTCACCGATGAGTTCGATTTTTGGGCTATAAACAACACCATACCAAAAATGATTCTTGGACCAGATGATGTAGATGATGACGCACTAGATTATCTGGGAATGGATTAAACCTTAAATACTCTAAGTTCCCTATCCTTGCGAGTAGGGGAACAGTCCAAGTGACACCATGTGGGTGTAGATGCAATGTCCTCAAGCCAGAGTCCATACTTCTTAAGTAGGTCTGGGCGAGTTAGAATGAGTCTGCCTATTTCATTTTTAGGGTCGGCCAAATCAACGGCCATACCAGTCATGTGTAAGCTTTTCTTAGCGGAGCCTTTAGTGGCGGCATTTACTGCGGATGGTCTAAACCCACTACTAACAGTTACCTTAGTTATCTTTAATTCCTCTAAAAGCTGATTAACTTTATTAAGAAGGATGACAGCATTATCCTTCACCTCTTCTGTAAGTTCTGGATCGTTAATGCGTTCTTTGTATTTACCACTAGCGGTGATATATTGCTCTAAAGTAATCACGGGTTTATCTCTCCTTCTTGTTCCACAGCTACAGCCAAGCCAACCATGTAGCCCGTCTACGGGGCGTAAATATGCGCGGCAACGATGGCATAGCTTATCAATAGGCATGAAGCCTCCCATGTAAGTTGTTAATTAATGTTTATATTCTAGAAATTATTCAATTTTAACAACTAATTAAAAAATTATGTCAAAATTTAAAGCACTACAAGAAATATTGGAAGCCGCTGTACCAGCCGCAGGAAGAGAGGCCGAAGAAGCCGCTGCGCGTGAAGCATTTAAATCTGAATTTAATTTACCTGTTGCTCACGGCACAAGTTTAGAAAAAATTGCAAAAAAACAATATATCACAAATGACAAATGGAATCCTATTACGGAAGAATATGAAACTATTCCATATTCAAAATTGGTCGAACCAATAAAAGAATTTTCACCAAATGATTCTTTTAATGGCAAAGGAATATTTACCGCACCATATGAAAAAAATATGGAATCAGGAATGGGACCAAATTATAAATTTTCACAGTATGCTCGCGGAGAAGGAAGCCATGTATACCCGTTAGTACTTCGCGGAGATAAAACCTTTAGATTAGGTGGATCTTGGTTTGATGATGCAGAAAGAGTGATGCCTTCGGTAGAACAATCATTTAATAAATTATCTGAATTAACAAAAATACCAGTTGATGAATTAAGAAAAAAAGACATTTGGGAAATTGAAAAATTAATACAAAAATATCCAGAAAGTTTTGAAAATTTTGCATTTGATGGTCAAATTAAAACTTATAATCCAAAAAATATTCGCTCTCCATTTGCAGAATTTGATCCAGCTAAAAAAGATAGTGGCGATTTTATGGCAGGACTTGGCGCAGCAACAGCCGGTGCATACGCATTATCTCCAGAAGAAGCTAAAGCGGAAGCATTAAAAGAATTATCTGAATCCAAAAAATACTACAAACCAACAGAAGAAGGAGATTTAAATCCTTCTTTACCTCCAGATGCTTTTCTTCGTCAAATTTTAAATAAAACAATAGGTGATGAAAAAGCTCCGCCGGAATTTAGTGAAAAAGGGGGCGGAATTACAGAACCTCTTATTTCGCCATTAGATTTTCCCGCTGAAATTGCAACCATGGCTGGTGTTGGTGCTAAGGGATTAGTAAAAGGCGCTATGGCTGGACGCAAAGCTTTATATAAAACTGTGCCAATGCTTGCCAGTGAAAGGGGGGAGCTTGATATTGACATTCTTCGTAATTTATTATCATTAAAAAATCCAAAAAAAGAAGACGTATTAAAGGCTATTGATTACAGACCACCCTCTACATATAAAGATGTTGAAAGAGAGCGAGAAAAATTATCTGATGCCCTTTCCGCAGCAGCAAAAGAACGAACAGGAATTCCGCAAGGTACGGAAAACGAAGAAGCAACAAGACAAATATTAAAATTAATGCATCCGGAAATTGAAGCCACAAAACTTCCATTAGAAATTAATCCAAATTCTTCTTCTTCTTATTTAGGACAATTTGTTTATAATCATCCTATTATTTATCCAGAAGTATCTGAACCATTAAAAATTATTTTAAGAGATACAAAACCATCAACAGGAATTCATGAAGCTCAACATTTTAGAGAGAAGTTAACAAATCCTTACTCAAGAACATCTGAAGAATTACTAGGTTTTTTACCAGAAACAACAATTGAAGAGGCACTTGGTGCGCAAAAATCTGGATATTTAATTAATAAATTAAAAACATTAAACCCGGAAATAAAAGAAGAGCAAATTAGTAAAGAATTAAATGAAATTATACAAAATATTAATCAAGATAGCGCATTAACAACGCAACAAAAAATGATAAAACTAGGAGAAGTTGTTAAAAATCTTTCCGGTAATTTAGACCCTTTAGAACTTATTTCAGCAAGACATTTTACTCAATATCCTAGAAATTTTGAAATGCAAAAAATTGCAGAGTTATTAAGTCCCGATACGGCTCTATCTACTCCAGATTTAACTGAAAATAACAAAATTATTCGTGATATTTTTAAACAATTCCAATCCGGAGATTTAAAACGGCGATCAATAAGCGAAACATCAAAAGCAATACAAGACGAATATATTAAACAAAACTTTCCCAATATAAAACAAATATTAAAAAATAAATAGTCATAAAAACGAAATTTAACAACTATAGGCATAGGCAGTTAAGTTAATAAGCAACACCTACAACGGTTCCTATCGTAACACCATATAAGAGGTTACGCTGAGACACGAGCCTTAACATGGAAGGATTTAAATAATATGGATATTTTTAAAGTAAAAAAATACGTTCCAATGGGACTTCTTTGTCTTTTTGTAGGCAAGGTTATTCTTTTTGGTACAGATTACTCAGACATGGGAGTTGCTATTGCCCTTGTAGCTTATTCTGCTTTGGTAGATTACTTAGAGAAACATAAAAAGTTACAGGACATTGAACACATTGTTAATAAACAAAACGAAGTTATTTCAAAAATGGCTCTTGAAATTGATTCGCTTAAGACATCTATTGTAGGTGTAAAAATGGGCCAAAACTTTAAAAAGGTAATATAATAAGTGGAAAATAAATTTCCTAATTTAACAAAAATTTTTGGAAAAAATCCAGAAAAGCTTGACCGCAAAGAATTTTATGGCGGTTTGGAATCTTATTATCAAAAACTAAAAAAACAATACAAAGATCCAGTTATTGCAAAAAATAAATTAGATCAATATCTAAGTGAAGCCGCAACGTTAGATTTTGCAAAAACTAAAGATATAAATAAATTACCAGATGAAGTAAAAGAAATTCTGGGATTTACAGAAGAAGAAAAAGAAAAAACTCCATTTTCTTACATTAAACGTCCAGCCGGAGTTAGTGAAAGATTAGGAGGAGAAACATCAAGAGTTGTCGTAGAACCAGCTCCAGATGTAATGCGTTCTCCAGAAGAGCGGGAAAGATTAAAACAAAAATTAACTTCCGAATACTATTCTAATCCCGAAACCATTGAAAAACTTAGACCGGAAGTAACAATCTATAATGATCCTAAAACACATGTAGCAACGTCGTTGCACGAAGGTTTACATGCGCTTCAACAATTAAGATTTCCATATACAGAAGCTTATAGAACCGAAGAAGATGTAGAATCAAAAGGTTTAAATTTATTACAAAAAGAAGCAATTAAAAAAGATCCATCCTTAAGAAATGTAGAATTACAAAGTGGAACTACTACGCATTTTCAACCGTTGTATGTTTCAAATCCACCAACACCGGCATTACAGGAAGCCATTTTTAATAAATTAAACCCATACATTTCTAAACCAGAAATAATTGCACCAGAACAACCAGAAGCAACTGGTATATTTAAAGAAGAAGAAAAATCTCCGGAAAATATTTCTATTTCAAATAAAGAATTAAATGATATTTTATATAATTTAAATGATAAAGAAACCTTCGATCCATTAAGAAAAAATAAATTCGAAAAAATTGAAAATTTATTTAAAGAAGTAAAACCGGAAATAAAAGTTAAAAAAGTTTTACCAAAAAAAGAAAAACAGATGGATGAAGAAGGTCTATATTATTTACCGGAATAATGTATGGATATTAATGAGCTTGAAAAATCATTTACAAGTCTTCAAGAAGTTAACGATGGTCAATTTCGTACTATCGTTGATTTAAAAAAACAACTTGAAGCTGTTAAAACTGAAAATCAAGCTCTTAAAAAACAATTGTCCGAGCAAACCGGTGCGGTAAATAATATATCACCAGTACAAAACGGTAACAATATTTCAGACGAACATTTAATTTGCATTACCCAACTTGAGCTTTTAAAGAATAATGCCGTGACTCGCGAACTAACATTTGAAGAAACAAAAAAAGTTCAAATATTCACTGACATTTTAGATAAGATTAAAAAAAATAATAGCACTGCTGACCAATTCTCAGCGGAAAAACTTCCAGTAGAAGATTTACTCAGATTAGTGGAAGGTGGTATGGGTGACATCGCAAACTAAAATAGACCAAAAACTTTTAAAAGATGCTCTTTGGAGAAAGGGGCATCTTTCTTGGTTATTAGATGTTAACCAAAAAAGTCTATACGACTTATTTTATAACACAGACCATCGTGTACAAACGTGGCTATTAGCACGACGAAGCGGAAAATCATATGGGCTTTGTGTGCTTGCCATAGAAACTTGTTTAAGAAAACCCGGTTCTATTGTAAAGTTCTTGGCTCCTACAAGGGTACAAGTTAACTTAATCATTAGACCACTAATGCGTAAAGTTTTAGAGAGTTGTCCGGATGATATCAAGCCTGAGTATAAATCGAAAGATAATATCTTTTATTTCCCCAATGGCTCAGAACTTCAATTATCTGGAACCGATGGGGGATCAGCGGAGCGTCTGAGAGGGGGAGATTCAGACTTGGCTATCGTGGATGAGGCGGGAAGTTGCACCGATCTTCGTTATTGTGTGCGGGACATCTTACTTCCGACAACCTTAGTTACTAAGGGGAAAATATTATTGGCCTCCACCCCACCGGAAGATACGGAGCACGACTTCAATGGTTTCATTGAAGAGGCTGAAGCAAGGGGATCTATCATTGTTAAGACAATTGATGACAATCCTCGTATTGATCAACACGAAAAAGAGAAGCTAATCCAAGAATTGGGTGGAATTAATAGCGAATCTACGCAACGAGAGCTTTATTGCAAGCTCATTAAGTCTAAAAACAACTCAGTAATACCAGAATTCACAGACGAAAAAGCACAAGAACTTGTAAAAGAAATGGAAATGCCGCCTTTCTTTCATCCTTATGTTGGAATGGACATCGGCTATAAAGATTTAACCGTCATTCTCTTTGCTTATTACGATTTTAGGAACGATTTAGTGGTTGTACAGGATGAAATCGTCACAAATGGTGCTGAAATGTATTTGGCAACGCTTGGTAACATGATTTTAAACAAAGAAAAGGAACTTTGGACGAATAAAATGTCCGGTGAGTTCATAAAACCCAAAAAACGTGTAAGTGACCACAATCTTGTGGCCATAAATGAAATTAAAAAAGCAACAAACTACCAATTACACTTCGAATTGGCCAGTAAAGAAAATAAACACGCTTCCATTAACTTTTTAAGAACGGCAGTGAATGGTAACAAAGTGATTGTTGACCCAAAATGCAAAACTTTAATACGACATTTAAAGAATGCTAAATGGGCATCTATGACCAGTAAGGATACCTTTTCCAGATGTCCACAAGGCTCTCACTATGATGCAGTTGACGCACTGGCTTATTTAATACGTTCAATAGACTTTAAACTAAACCCATATCCTAAAAATTATGGATTTAATTATAATGCGGCTGATGTTTTTAACAACTATAGTAATAACAATAAAATAGAAAAAGAAGATGTTTACAAGAAGTTATTAAACGTCAAACCGAGGACCAAGTATGGCATTAGATAATCCTAATCAAGACAAAAGTAGCATTGAAAAGTATTTCGCGGCTGAAGATGCCAAGAGATTAGCTTCCACTTGTCTTGCGAAATCCACTTCTTTCTACAATATCCTCACCATGAACTATTATTTGGATAACTTGGTGCGGATGTGGCTATTTTATCATGGTCAATATAACGCAACCATTGCCGGGGACTCACACCGCGTGTCATTTATGGGGGAACAGGGTGAATTAGTAGGTCTTCCTGTCAACCATTTTAGAAATATTGCCCAGCACATGTTAAATATGATCACCGCTAACCGCCCTACCATGGAAGCTAGAGCCGTTAACACTGATTATAAGTCACTTTCACAAACTTATTTGGCAAATGGTATCTTAGATTACTACATGCGCGAGAAAAAGCTCGAAGATGTGATTCGTCGGGCGACAGAAATGGCCATCGTTCTTGGCACTGGCTTTGTTCGCATGGAGTGGAACGCTACCGCTGGTGAATTATACGATTTTGATCCTGAAACTGGCGAGAAAAACTTCGAGGGTGAGTTAGAATTTACTAACTTATCACCATTTGACGTTGTATTTGATGGAACAAAGGAAACTTGGGATCATGAATGGATTATTGTTCGTAGTTTTCAGAACAAATTCAATTTAATGGCGAAGTATCCAGAGCTTCAAGAGCGGATTGCTCGGATGCAAACCAAGAATTACGCTTCCCAGTATCGTTTGTCGGTATTTTCTAACGATAGCACCGATGATATTCCAGTTTATGAGTTTTTCCATGAAAGAACGGAAGCGTTGCCAGAAGGTCGTTATGTAATGTTCTTGGATGACGATCTCATTCTTCTCGATTTACCCCTCCCCTACCGCCAGATTCCAGTGTTTCGTATTTCTGCTGGTGAATACATGGGTACTCCTTATGGATATAGCCCAATGTTCGACGTATTTCCAATGCAAGAAGCTGCCAATTCCCTTTATAGCAGCATCATGACCAACCAATCAGCATTTGGTGTTCAAAACTTGTTCGTACCTCGTGGTGCGGATGTAGATATTAATAGCTTAGAAGGCGCATTAAACATTATCGAAGGTAATGCAAAGCCAGAACCACTCAATCTTACAGCAACTCCCCCAGAAGTCTTTAAATTCTTAGAGATGATTGTACAAGGCATGGAAACCATCTCGGGAGTTAACTCTGTTACTCGCGGTAATCCAGAAGCTTCGTTGAAATCCGGTACTGCCCTTGCTCTCGTTCAGTCAATGTCATTGCAGTTTATCTCCGGTTTGCAAAATAACTATGTAAAACTCATCGAAGACATTGGTACTGGGCTTATTAACATTCTTAAAGACTACGCAAAGACTCCTAAGACCATTGCACTTGTCGGTAAGCACAATAGATCCATTCTTAAGCAATTTACCGGCGATGAAATTGGTGCAATTAACCGAGTTATTGTTAGCGTTGGTAACCCATTAGCTCGTACAACTGCCGGTCGAGTTCAAATGGCTGAACAAATGCTACAAATGGGTCTTATTAAGAACCCAAAGGAATACTTTCAAGTTATTAACACTGGTCAAATTGAATCAATGTTCGAAGGTGATATGACAGAAATGCTTCTCATTAAAAAAGAAAATGAATTTCTTATGAGCGGCAGAGAAGTCATTGCAGATTTGCTTGATACTCACGCTGCACACATCATGGAGCACCGCACAGTTATGGCAGATCCGGAATTAAGAATGAATCCGGAGCTAAGAGCCGTGGTACAAACACACATTCAAGAGCACATTGATTATTTGAGAAACACCGACCCTGACTTGTTGATGTTAACAGGACAGCAACCCCTACAAACACCCGGTACACCTCAAATGCTTGCTCCTATGGGTGGCATGATGCCGCCTATGGGCATGGGTGGGATGCCGCCTGAGATGATGGGAATGGGCGGAATGCCTCCTATGCCGCAAATGCCTCCTATGGGCGGCGGTGGAATGGAAGCTCCAGTGCCTGAACAAATGTTGCAAAATAATTTACCAACACTACTAAAACAACCAAGTGGAATGCCGCCGGCTCCCAATGAATTAATTACTGGTCAAGGCAATATGGGCGGTCAAACAATGCCTAATATGCCAACCCCTCCTGCACCGTTTAACACAATGCCGGTGACAGCACAGGACATGTTACCGCAAGGTTAGTTCTAGTTTTTTAATATAAACTTATAAAATCAATTAAATATAAAATAAATTGTTTATAATTAACAACTAATTGAGAAATATTTTATGGCAAAAGAACCTTTAAAATTTAAAAAGATTCATAAATCAATTAAGGGTGGATTAACCGAAGCTGGGCGAAAGTACGCAAAAGCTAAAGGATATAATTTAAAAAAACCACAACCCGAAGGTGGGCCAAGACGGGATTCTTTTTGTGCCAGATCAAAAGGACAAAAGGAAATGCACAATATTGATTGTAGCAAAACCCCAGAAAAGCGTATTTGCCTAGCAAGAAAACGCTGGAATTGTTGAGGAAAGTTTATATGGATTTTGTAGTTCACAAATTAAATGTAAAATTAACAGATGAACAAGCAGCAGATGCAAATTATACTTCTGAACCATTTAATATTCAAAGTTTTTCTTTATTTTGCGTTCAGTTTTATTGGGAAGATATTGCATTTTCCACTCTCGCCCCGACACTTGATATATACGGTTCAAATAGCCTAGATGCACCATTTTCTTCAATAAATGTAGGTTTTGCATTAAGCGCTGGAGATAATAGCTCTTTAGTAAATGTTGAAAAAGCGGGTTATGCATATATAAAAATTGTATACAACAAAAGAGATGCAACGGCTGGAAAAGTATCAGCAATTATTAATGCAAAGGTCATTTAAAAAATGAGTACATTTCGTAACGTATCAGGAAATGAGTCGATTGTACGCGTTTTAGACGCAGCAAGTCGCCTTGCTCTTGTCGCATACGATGATATGATTGTTCATCAGTTAGATACTGATGAAATTTTCATTTTTAGTATAGAGACCGGTCTTTGGGAATTGTCAGCCGGTCCAACAACAGTTATTCAAGTGGGAACCGGAAACGGTTTAAGTTTAACTGGAAATACTCTTTCATTAGATTTAGCAAATGCAACAGCAGCCGGGGCAATGTCTTCGGCAGACTTTGTTAAATTATCAACATTAGCAAATTTTAATTTTAGTTCTGAAGTATTTACTTTAACTTCAACAAATATAAGTCAAAGTAAAATTACTTTAAGTCAAACTCCGTTGGATCCAGAGGGATTATCGTTTATACCCGATGGTGGGATACCCCAACGATACGGAGTTGATTTCACAATTGTCGGAAACGACATAATCTGGTCTGGCATGGGGTTGGACGGATTCTTAGAGGTAAATGACGTAATAAGGGTATCTTATTAAATAGTTTAAATCTAAAAAATAACAAAAAAGGAAAAAATAAATAATGGCAAATCAATTAAAAACCAAATTTATTGGTAATGATCAGGTAGTATCTGAGAAGATTTTACTTGAAAATAATAGCGCGTTGCGTTCAAAAGATGCGGCGGGATCTGGCGAAGTTGAGCTTATCAAAGTAAATTCGTCCGATGAGGTAGTTGTTACTAACCTCGTTGCGCCGTCTTCTGATGATGATGCTGCGACAAAAAAGTACGTCGATGATACTGTAGCTGGTGGTGGCGCTGCGCTTACTAACCACTTGAACGATAGCGAAGATGCTCACGATGCAAGTGCAATTTCCGTTATTCCAACTGGAAACCTTGCTGCTTCTGATGTTCAGGCTGCTTTACAAGAACTTCAAGGTGATCTTGATGGAATTGCTGCTACTTATGTAGATGTAGCTGGCGATACTATGACTGGAAATCTTCTTGTTACTAATGGAGTTTCTACTTCCACCTTGGAAAGTTTTAGACTTTCCGGATCTGCTGGAATGGAGATCGCAGGAAATCCAGTTACTCTTAACTCAGACAACGGAAACGCGAGTCTTAGCATTACTGCTTCGGAAATTCACATCGGAACAGATAAGAAAATTAAAAGTCAACTTTCTGCAGAAGGTTCACTTTCATTTAATACTGCAAATGGATCAGTTGATATTCAAGGTAATAACAGTGATGTAAATATTGATTCTGCTGCAAATATTAAGCTTAACAGCGTTGTTATTGAAAACGACGATGAAATCAAAGCTAATAAACTTAGCGGTATTGGCATTGCTTCTGCAAGTCTTACTTTTAGCGGAGCTTCCAATGACATTGCTACATTTGGAGCACAAACAATTAGCATTGCGGCAGCACAAGACCTTAATTTGACCTCTGCTGTTAGTGCTTCCATGGACGTTAATAGCGGAAGTGGTACATTTGATTTCCTTTGTTCCGTTGACATGAATACGAAGAATATCGATAATCTTCCTATTCCATCTTCTAATGGTCAACCGCTTGTATATGATCAATTAGGATCAGCAAACGGAGTTGCTCCGTTGAATGGTTCTTCTAAGATTGAATCCCAGTACTTACCATCATATGTAGATGACGTAATTGAATTTGCAGATTTAACTGCAATTCAAAACCAACCTACCCCAGAAATGGGAGTTATTTATGTAGCTCTTGATAATGGTAAGGTTTATCGTTGGACTGGATCTATTTATGTTGAAATTTCCCCAAGCGAAGTTATTAGCGTAAACAGTTTAACTGGTATCGTTTCTTTAACTACAGACGAAATTCCAGAAGGTTCAACAAATCTTTACTTCAATGGAAAAGATACTGATGATCTTCCTGAAGGATCAACAAATCTGTATTTCACTGAAACTCGCGCTAAAACCGCAGCAGTTTTCAATGGCATTACCGATGGAGTTACTGATGTAGCCCCTTCTCAAGATGCTGTTCATGACGCATTAGCGCTTAAATTGAATACTGCAGATTTCGGAACAGAATTCGACAGCGATTTCAGTGCTAAAACCACTGATGACCTTTCTGAAGGTTCTAGCAATCTGTACTTCACCGAAACTAGAGCTAAAACTGCGGCAGTATCTGATGTAGCTTATGGTGCTGGTTGGGATAACGTATTAGATGTAGCCCCTTCCAAAAATGCTGTCTATGACCAGATGGAGCTTGAGAGAGCAAGAATTCAAGCACTTGAAGATATTTCTCCAGAAATCTTTAAGAAAACTCTTGATGCAACCGATATCACTAACAAATACATCGATCTTTCTCATGAAGCTGTAGATACCAAAGATTTTCATGTATTCGTGGATCGTTTGGCTATGCATCAGGATCTTTCTTGGGTTTCTGGTGACACTACCCCTGCCGGAGAAGACTATAGATTGTCTGTTGTTGGCGGAGTAACCAGAATTCATTTCTTGAATGACATGGTATCTCCGGGTGGTCAACAGCTTTCTTCTGGTGATAACATCTACGTTCGTTACAAGCGTTCTCTCTAATTAAATAATTATTGGGGGTAGTAGGAGCTTCTTGCTGCCCCCTTTTTTTAAAAACAAACGTTAAATGGGATAAACAAATGGCAAAAAAGATAGATAGTTCATGGATTGATGCTGAAATGACAACAGATGCTGAGTTATCTGCTGTTGAAACTTCGCTTGGTAATCGAATTACTGTGCTTGAAAACAACGCACCAGATCCTGAATTTAAATTTATCAATTCAAAAAGCGACTTCCCTACTCCAGTTTCCGGAGTTATAACACTCGCAAATAATGCCACATATTTTATTACAAAAACTATTGATCTTACTGGCGATAGACTTGTTGCTGGACAAAACACTACCATTATCGGTGGATCATCCGAAAACTGTATTTTAATTTCTACTGGGCTTTCTGCAAGCACCGCTCTACTTAGTTCTGCTTGGTCAATACCAATGCGGAATATAACAATTACTCACGGAACTGCGTTAAATCTTGACGCAACAGGAAATTCAAATCAGGCTATCGATTGGTTTGGAGTTAATTTTACAAACTGCGCTACCGTTGGTTTAGTTAAAAACTACACCAATTTTATCATGACAGACTGCGCACTTCTTAGTAGCGCAAATATGACATTTGATGGTACTATCGGAACCATTGGATTTGATCAGTGTTTATTTACAGGTATTGCCGGTCAGACCACGCTAAACTTCCCATCCACTTTAACAGTATCTAGACGTATTCGTGTTATCTATTCTAGCTTTGTTGCCTTTGGTGGTGCGACAGCAATTTTTGTCGATCCTGCGGTAACATTTACAAGCGGCGCAGAAAGCTATATTTTAATTACAGTAAACTTTAGCGGCGGAGCCACTTATACCGGCGGATTAACTTTTGATAGCAACTTTGCTTTATTTCAAAATTGTAAAGGAATAACAAATACAGCATCAATTGGATTAATGTTTTTTTCAAACAATGCAACACAAAACCCTATTACGACACAAGGAATATTTGAGAAAATTGAAGGAACAACAACAGCATCGGCAACAAATCAAAAATTCTCTCATACAAATAATAGATTGACTTATAGCGGCGGTATTACCAAAGAATTTGTAATAACGGCTTCGGTTTCGGCTAACTCTGTAATTACCAACAACGTAAATATGACAGTGAGAATTGCTAAAAACGGAACAACAATAGCCGATTCTGAATCACAGGCTACAACATCAGCATCAGGAAGAAATGAAAATTTTTTCTGTCAAACTATTGTGTCTTTAGCAACAAATGATTTTATTGAAGTTTTTATAGCTAATAATACGAATGCCAACAACTTATTGGCTACCGAATTGAATCTAATTGTAAGGGCGGCAGAATAATGAAAAAGATAAATGTAACTCTCATTTCCCCAAGCAAAATTGTATCTGCTTATAAAAGTAATTCAGAATACCAAGCGTGGATTGATACCTGTATCGCGCAGGGCGTTTGGGGCGCAGTTGGAAATTATTCTATCGAAGTATTAGATGCAACTGCCGAGCTTGAAGCTAAAAGACAGGCTCTTGAATCTACGCCAAAATCAACTTTTGATTCTCATGCTAACAGCACGAACAATCCTCATTCTGTTACCAAATCTCAAGTTGGACTGGAAAATGTAGATAATACCAGCGATGCAAATAAACCTATATCAATAGCCACACAAGGCGCACTTGATTTAAAGTATGATGCATCAAATCCATTTAATTATGTTGACGCAGACGGTGCGGGGTTAGCTGCGCCAGTTCAATCTGTTGCCGGTAAACTTGGGGTCGTGCTTCTTGATAAATCTGATGTAGGTCTTTCAAATGTTCCAAATACAGATGCCACTTTAAGAAGTAATCATACCGGAACACAATTATCTTCTACTATTTCAGATTTTGACGAAGCCGCACAAGATGCTGTTGGAAACGCTTTAGTTGATAGCGCAGATATAAACTTTACATATCCAGACGCACAAAATCAAATTACCGCCGAACTAACTACCACTGGTGTAGTATCTGGAACGTATTCTCAAGTGTCTGTTGATTCTAAAGGTAGAGTTATTGCGGCAAGTAATAATGCTGGCATTGTTGCTCGTTATGGATATTTTTCAACAACCACTTCCGCAAACTCAAATGCCACATATACAACTGTAGCAGATTTAACAAGTGGATCTCTTCCTATTGGATTATATAAAGTATCGGTAATAGCAAGAGCGCAATCCGGAGCTATCCAAAACGGTATCGGTCTTAGGATATCTAATGGAACTGCTACTCTATCTACCGTACACGTTAAATGGTTTATTTCTCAAGGAGCAAACGGTACTGCTCAAATTTTTTCATATGATCAAATTGCTACAACAACAAACTTAGTTTCAGCATCTGCTGCAGTAGCAAATGCCACGTTTGCTGTAATTGGCGAAGGATTAATACGAATAACATCACCGGGAACTGTGGCGGTGCAATTACGTTCAGAAGTATCTGGAACTGCATCTTCGCTGCTTCCTGATTCTATCTTTATATTGGAGTTAGTATGACAATAAATGAAGTTCAAGTGCAATCATTAGAACATTTAGAAGAACTTATTGCAAACATGGACGAAAGTTCTAAGGAAGGATTAAGAATTCTTTTTCAAGAAGAACAATCTTAATAAAGATTTATGCCAGCAAAAAGTAAAAAAAGAAATGGAAAAAAGATATGGCTCCCGCCCGTAGTCGATCCCAGTTTCGCCTAATGAAAGCAATTGAGAACGATCCAAAAGTCGCAAAACGTATTGGTATGTCTCAAGAGCAAGCTAAAGAATATACTAAAGCTAACGTTGGTAAAAAAAGATTTTCTAAATTAAAAGAAAAGTTAAGTAAATAATATGCCTGTTGGACCAAACGCTCCGTATACTACACTAGATCAAAACCAGATTCTTCAACGTTGTTTTGAAGAAACTGATGATCGTTTGCGTGTAGATGCTCAGGTTTCTGTTACATTAGGTACTGTTGCTTGTGAGATTAATGCGTCAAGTGGTGACAACATCGCCATTACAAATCAAGATGGATCTAATCCTCTTGTTATTAATTCCGGCGGTTCAATTAACGCAATAGTTAGTTCAACAAATTTAGATATTCGAGATTTAACTTTTGCAACAGATAAAGTAGATGTGAGCGGTTCTTCGGTGACGGTTTCTTCTACAGATTTAGACATTCGCGATCTTTCCCACGTTCAAGATTCTGTAAAAATTGGAAACGGAACAAATTTTTTAAATATAAATGCAAGTGGAGAAGCTTCCGTTTTAATCTCACCAAACCAAACTCCGGTTCCCACTAGAATTACAAGTGGAACAATTTCGACATATGGAGCAGCAGCTTCCTTTGCATATGCAGCAAACGGAACGGATATTTTTACTATTTCAGGAAGTAATACAAAAACAATTAGAATAAAACATTTATCTATTGATGGAACACAAAGCGCTAGCGCAACAAGGGTTGTTTCATTAATTAAGCGTTCTACTGCAAATACTGGAGGAACATCAACAATAATAACAAACGTTCCTTTTGATTCATTAAATGCTCCTGCAACTGCCCTTGTGAGGTTTTATAGCGTAAATCCTACAACATTAGGAACATCAGTTGGAACATTTCACAACGAAAAAGTTGTTATTGGTGCGGGATCAGAAGACGCATTAGTATTTTCAACGACAGATGCTACCATAATGCAGGACATTACGCTTCGTGGAGCAAATGAATTTTTATGTGTCAATATGGGCGGAGTTACTTCTACCGGTAACTCAATGAATATTGATATAACTTGGACAGAGGAATAATTATGGCAGTAATGATTAAGGTGGAAAAAAGAGGCACTGACACAAAACTTGCCATTAAACAAGCTGCCAAAATTTTAAATAAAAAATTAAAAAACTTTTTATACATTAGTTTATTTTTAAATGTATTATTAACAACTTATATTATGATGGGAAAATTATAATGAAGGAATTATTATATTTATTACGAGCAATGAACATTTATGCACAAAGTGCACACCACTTGGTAAAGGGAACTCCCTTTCATTCAGATCATGGATTTTTCGGTGATGTATACGATAAACTTATTGGTGATTATGATAGCGTTGCTGAACGAATTATCGGTTTGTATGGCGAGGAGCCATTAAAGCTTGATGTTGTAATGTCTATGGCAATGAGCAAAATTGCAGATGCCCCCAGCATTGGCGTTATGGATAATAAAGTATTTTACGAATATCAGGAACGCCTTGAGTCAAGATTGCGTGAACTTGTGTCTAAAATTATTGCCACTGGCGTTAGTCCGGGCGTTGAACAGTTAATTGGTGAAATTGCCAATCAATCCGAAATTCGTAGTTATAAAATTAAACAGAGAATGAAGTAATGCGTTTTTCTAAAATTAAAAAGAAACTTATTAAGCGAGCAGATGGGTCTTATAGCCAAAGAGGTCTATGGGATAATATTCGTGCCAATAAAGGCTCTGGTAAAAAGCCAACAAAGCAAATGTTGAAGCAAGAGCGTATTCTTAAAAAAGAAAAAAAATAAGTTATGGAAAAAATGAGAAACAATATTCTTCAAAAAATGTTGATGCGTCCAGAAGAAGTGGAAGCATACGCTGAACCTTCTGTAATGGATGAATACATTCGTAAAGAAGATCCAGAACAATATGAAAAAATCGCAAGGGCAAAAAACATTCAAGATGCTTTAAACATGTCTGCCACTGGTGGCGGAGCAATGGGTACAATAGGCAGAGCTAAAGATTTTTCACAAATTGTAAAATTGTTTCAACAAAAAAATCCCGCATATAAAGACGCAATTAAAAATTTATCTCAAGAAGAAAAACAAAAATTTTCCGATTATGTGCAAAGCATCGGTCCTAAATATGAAATGCCACAAATTGATACTCAAAGTTTAGCGACAAGAATTC
>Ga0315900_10003434_pt1 | contig 23208 bp, 23 predicted proteins | sample LakEriMetagenome_FD_203521 | JGI IMG/M metagenome (GOLD analysis project Ga0315900, IMG submission 203521) | Freshwater fungal communities from buoy surface, Lake Erie, Ohio, United States - Buoy 12 MA114 | ecosystem: Environmental > Aquatic > Freshwater > Lake > Lake biofilm | place: USA: Lake... | reverse complement strand
TCGGCAGCGGTGGCGAAGGTGACGAGGAAGCAGTGGGTGAAGCCCTGGGCCTTGCCCTCGGGCGAGACGTCGGTGCCCCACTCGAAGCCGGCGATCTCCTTGATCTTGGCTGGCAGGCCGCGGAAGCCGGCGACGATCCGGGCCACGTCCTCGGGCGTGGAGGAGTCCTTGAACTTGAAGAGCACGACGTGCCGCAGGCGGCGCGGGCCGGCCCCCGGCTCGCCGGCACCGGCCGGGGAGGCGGCTTGGAAGAACGCCAGGCCGACCCCCAGGACGGCGAGCGTGAGCAGCGTGAGTTTCGGGATCAGAGACAGCGGAGCCATGATCGATCTCCTATGGGGAAGTGGAAAAAGCGTCACTCGTCAATTGCGTCCCGCAGTTCCTTCCGACCGCCTCGGGCTTCCCAGCAGGGTGTCGAAGCACGGGTGACTGCGTCGCAGGAAGCGACGCCCTCGAGAGCGAGCGGCGGCTCGCCAAGCAAAACGGAGCCAGGAGGGTCCGTTTTGCGCTCAAGACGGCAAGCTGCGGTGGAAGTGCACGTGCTTCCAGCCGGCGGCGTACCGCTTCCAGATCCGGGTCTCCTCGCTGGCGACGGTGATCGGGCTGCCGGCGGCATCGAGCTTCTGCACGAGCCGCACGTAGGCCACCAGGGCGACGTCGTCGGCGAGCATCTTCACGACCGGCGTGGCGATCGTCATCGTCGCCGGGGTGGCGGGCTTCGCGGAGTCGCCGGCGAGCTTGAAGTAGAACTCGTGGAACGGCAGGCCCTCGACCAGGTGCCCCTTGGCCTCGGGCTCGAAGCAGGTGATGTCGGGAGCCACGAGATCGCGATAGGCGGGCCAGTCGCCGGCGGCGATCGTGGCGAGCAGCTTGCGATTCAAGCCGAGAACTTCCTCCGCAGCGGTGGACGGCATGGCGAAACTCCTTGGGTTATCAGGTGGACGGCGGCTGCACGAGGCCCAGGCTGACCAGCTTCTGCAGGCATTCGTCGCGTTCGCGGCTCCGCTCGAGGTTCCGCCAGGACGGATCCTGGGCGGCGAGGAAGTCGGCGTGGCTGGCGGGCATGCGGCTGCCGGCGCCGGCCACGAGCCGGCCGATCACCTCGCGGTCGAGCCGCGTGAGCCGCATGGCCTCGACCCGGTAATCGAGGAACGCCTCCCAGACGAGCGGGAAGAGCGGGGCCACGATCTCGCGGCCGATCGTCTCGGCATAGCGGCGGATCTCCAGCTGGGCGTGGGAGTCCATCCGCAGGGCGAGGAAGTGGAGCAGGTTATGCAGGTCGATCTTCCAGTAGGCCTCGGTGTAGGTGGAGAGCGGCAGGTCCTTGCGGGCCTGCTCGCGGGCGATCCCCGCCTCGAGCCGCTCCTCGTACACCTTGCGGGCCATGCCTTGCAGTTCGCGCTCCGCCTCCGTGAGCCGCTGGCCTGTTTCCTGCGCGGCCAGGCCCGCCGAGCCCTGGCGGTTGCTGGCCGCCTGGGTGCGCCACTCGGCGTCGCCGGTGGCCTGCATCGAGTCGATGGCGAGCGAATAGCGGGTGGAGTATTCGTTGACGCTCGCCGTGCGATGGCGGATCCACTGCCGCCAGCAGTCCATCGGCACGCGGACGACGAACTTCAGCTCCGCCATCTCGAAGGGCGTGGTGTGGGCGTGCCGCAGCAGGTAGCGGATCAGCTGCCGGTCGTCGCTGACCTGCCGCGTGCCTTCGCCGTAACTGACCCGGGCCGCCTGCACGACCGAGCCGTCGTCGCCCATGCAATCGACGAGGGCCACGAACCCGTCGTCGAGGACGGAAAACTTCCGCCACCGCAGGGCCTCGAGCCGGGCGGCGCGTGCGGTGGCCGGATTCGCTGGCGATTCACTCATCGGCGCGGTGCCTGCTGGGACGGGGCGTCACAGCATGGGGCACGGCCGCGGCGCGGTCAATCCTTCGCCAGGAGTTCCTGGAGAAGCTGGGCCAGTTTCCGCGGGTCGTCACTCTTTCGCAGGTGGTCGATCCGCGTCGCGGGCACGCCGAGTTTGGCGAGCGACCCGGTCACGCTCGTCCACAGCTTCTCCCGCTTCTTGCCCTCGGCGAGGTACAGGTCGGTGACCTGCTCCCCGAGCCGCTGCAGCAGGGCCGTATCGAGGTTCTCGTAGTAGTTCTTGACGATCGACCGCTGGTATTTCGTCAGTTCCGCCATGGCTCGTCGTCCGGTCGGCTGGAAGGGTGCTGCCGCGCTGGCTACAGTATCGGACGGAGAGCCCCCCGCCGTCGAGAGAATCCGATGCCCACGATCACGTTCGCCAACGAGAAGAAGGAAATCCAGGTTCCCAACGGGGCCAACCTGCGGAAGGAGGCCCTGCGGGCCGGCGTCCAGCTCTATCCGGGGATCCACAAGGTGGTGAACTGCCACGGCTTCGGCCAGTGCGGTGCCTGCCGCGTGCTGGTCACCAAGGGCATGGAGAACACAAGCGCCAAGGGGATCATGGAGTCGGCCCGGCTCGCCGTGTCGCTCGCCTACATCGGCAACGAACAGACCATGCGGCTCGCCTGCCAGACCAAGGTCGAGGGCGACATCACCGTCACCACCTGCCCGCCGATGAACCTGTTTGGCGAAAACTTTTTCAGCTGACTTGGGCTGACGGGCGAGCATGAAGGAAATCCTCGCCGTCGTGAAGCCGTTTCTCGCCGAGCGGGTGCTCGAGGCGCTGAAGCTCGCGCCGCTCGAGGCCTGCACGGTCCGCGAGGTCAAGGGATTCGGCCGGCAGAAGAGCTACCTCGACCAGTACGGCGACAGCGAGTATTCGCTCGCCTTCCTGCCCAAGGTCGAGATCCAGCTGTTCGTCGACGACGCCCGCGTGGACGAGGTCGTGGAGCGGATCGTCGCCGCCGCCCGCACGGGCCGCATGGGCGACGGCAAGATCTTCGTGCTCCCCGCCGTCGCCGCCGGCGACGTGTGACGGCATCAGTGATCGTGAGCCATCGGGGAACTCGGGGTTGCCCGTGCCCCGTCGCCGGACGTTCGCTTCGGCCCTCCGGGCCTTCTCTCACTCGAAGCTGCCTGCGCTCCGGCATCCGTGCCTACGCTGGTCAGCTACGCCGGCTCTCAGGGCACGGGCAACCCCTCGCATGCTCTGCTTCCGGCGGACAAGTTGTGGTGAGGTTCGGCTTGCGCCGTCACCGTCACCGGCGGAAGATGCCGGTGGCGTACCAGATGCCGTTGGAACCGCGGCGGAGGTCGTAGCCGTAGGCGGCCTGCGGGCTGCGGACGGCGTTCCAGTGGCCGGAGGATTGCCGCCAGCTGGCCACGCAGTCCACGCACGAGTCGAGCAGATCCTGATCGGGCCAGCTCTCCGCGCAGACCTCGGATGCAGCCCCGGCCCCCATGCCGCCGGCGATCCGCCGCGACCGCGCGTCCCAGCCGTGGTGGCCCTGGCGGCGGAGGCTGGCCTGATGGGCCGAGTGCGCCGCGGCCTCGTCGCAGAGCACGGGGTCGCAGGTGCCCTCGGTGCTGCGCGGTCCCTCCGGATGGATCCGCACCGCGAGGATCAGCGATCGCTGCGTGAGCGAGCCGGTCGGCAGCCCCGCGAGTGTGTCGATGTGCGTCGGCTGGAACCGGTAGTACTTGCCCGGCGTGCGCGGCAGGATCGAGACGATCCGGCCGGCGTACTCGGGATGCGCGTGGTCCACCACGAAGATCCCGGGACCGCGGCGCATGGCGACGAGGCCGGGATCGGCCACGAGCGTCGCGCCGCCTTCATGGAGGCCCAGGCGGCAGAAGATCCAGGGCGTGCCGCTCTCGGCGAACCGCCGCTGCACGTCGGCACGCTCCAGGTGCCCGCCGGCGAGATCGTGCGGATCACCGGGCTGCGGCTCGACGGAGACCAAAAGCAGCGCCCCGGCCTGACGGGCGGCGTCGCTGGCGGCGGCGTAGTCGTCGATCCGCTGCACCGCGGCGGCAGGGGAGGGAGCCAGCGGCACCGGCGTGGCGGCCTCGAGGCCGACGAGCGGTGCGGCGACGGCGACAAGCGCGGTCCAGTGGATGACGAAGATGCGGCGGGTCGCGGCCATGCTGGTGTGTCCTCCAAGTGACGGGACTCCGGCAGGCTGATGCCCGGCCGGCGAGCAGCGATTGAATGGGCTTCGGGCCCTGGCGGCAAGGGGCGGGGGCTGCGTGGGGATTGCTGATCGCGTCGAGTTTGTTGGACTTGCGTTCTGGGAGATCGGCTGCAACTTGAACGGTTCCCTTGGCTTCGGGCTCGCGCGGAAAAAATCCATGAATCGGCCTGCAAATGGGGGGTATTTCGGCCGCGGGCGAGTGCTGTGGAGGCGGATCCGACCCGCGGGCTACACTCTCGGCTCGTTTGCGGCCCCCGGCATTTCATTCACAGGACAGGCACCCCCAGCATGGCTTCATCCCGTCTCGGAACCGTCTTCTCGCTCTCCGGTGTCGCCCTCGCGGTCGTTCTGCTCGCGGCCTCGGCCCGGGCCGTCGATCTCAACGACCTGGGATCACGGCCGCTCGGAGACGGCGAGGCGTTTCGCCCGGTGACGGAAGGCCGGCTCGCCGCCGCCGCCGCCAGGCTCCGGGAGGCTCTCGGGCCGCTCGACCGGCTCCTGGCCCGCAGCCCGAGTGGGGCCGACTGGAAGAGTTACCTCGACTGGCCGGCCCTCACCGCCCAGGCCGCGTCCGGGGCCGCCGCGGATCCCGCCGTGCTCCGCCGCCTCCAGAAGCTGCTCGACGCCGAGGAGAACGGTCTCGAGATGCCACAGTTCGCCGCCGTCCGCCGGGCGGTGACGGCGTATGCGGAAGCCGCCGACGCCGCCAAGGACCCCGGCGCGCAGGCCGTCTACACCCAACGCCTGGAAAAGCTGGCGGCCGCGGTGGCGGCCGGGGCCGCGACCGGAACCGCAGACGTGCTCGATCCCGTCGGGCCGCTGCTGGCACGATTGGAGGAGTCGGGACAGGCGCCCGCGACGGTGGCCCGCATCCGCTCTGCTGTCAATCGCCCGAACCTGTTCCTCGACGTCGACGAGAGCCTCCTGGGCAACGCGGTGAACCGCGCCGTGGACGAGACGGCGCCGATCAACGACACGGTGCTCGGCACGCGGGTTCGTGGCAGCGGCCGCACGACCGGCCTCGTGCTGCTCGACTTCGTGCCCAGCCTGCAGCAGGCCGTGGTCGACCTGAAGCTCGACGCCACCAACCATTCCGATACCCGCGGCTCCCAGGGGCCGGTCACGGTGCGGACGCTGGGCACGACCACGGTCGGCGCCCGCAAGCGCATCCTCATCGACGACCAGCGGGTGGCGGCGCTGCCGGTCGAGGCCCATGCCGACACCGACACGCGCACGGCGGGGATCGGCGTCAACAAGCGGTTCGGCCAGCGGCTGATCCGCAAGATCGCCACGCGCAAGATCGCCGAGATGCGGCCGCAGGCCGAGGCCATCTCGTCGGCGAAGGCCCGCGACCGAGTGCGGACGCAGTTCGAGGAGCAGACGGCGTCGGCCATCGCCCAGGCCTCGCGCGACTACCAGACGAAGTTTCGCCAGCCCTTGATGGAGCGTGGCTGGTACCCGGAACTGCTGCAGATGAGCACGAGCGACTCGCGGCTCTCGGTCACGGCCCGCAAGGCACTCACCGACCAGATCGGTGCCTTCACCGCACCGCCGGCGGTCGATCCCGACGCGGTGCTCGCGGCCCGCGTGCACGAGACGCTCGTCAACAACGCGGCCGAGATCACGCTCGGCGGCCGGACGATCACCCAGGATTTCGTGGAGGAGCAGATCAAGAAGAACAACGGCACCATGCCCGAGGCCCTCGCCAACGACGGTGAGCAGCAGGACTGGTCGATCACGTTCGCCAAGCGGAAGCCGGTGGAACTCGACGCCGGCGACGACCGCGTGAAGGTCACCGTCCGCGGCAGCCGGTTCACGTCGGGCGAGCGGGAGTTCCCCGGCATGGACATCTGGGCGGCCTACCGGATCGAGCCGGCGCCGGGCGGTGTCCGCCTCGTCCGCGACGGCGACGTGCAGATCTACCCGCCCGGCTTCGTGCCCGGCGGCGGCGAGAAGCTGACCGTGCAGGAGACCTCGATTCGCCGCATCCTCCAGAAGCGATTCAACAAGGTCTTCAAGGAGGTCGTGGACGTCGAGCCGCTGAAGTTGCCGGGCGAACTGGAGCGGGCCGGGCCGCTGCCGATGGAGCAGTTCGTGGCCCGCAAGGACGGTTGGGTGGGGGTCGGCTGGCGGAAGAAGGATCCGGTGATCCACGAGACCGCCGTCGGCGAGGTGATCCTCTCGGAGACGGTCGTGCCCGCCGCGAGCCCCGCGCTGGCGATGCTCGTCGAGTGATCGCGACCGTGGCGTGGCCATCATGAAGCCCGAAGACCTCCTGCGGGCGATCGACCTCGCCGCGGCCGGCTCCTGGGACGACGCCCACGCGATCGTGCAGCGGGACGAGGCCGATCCGACGGCGGCCTGGATTCACGCCGTGCTCCACAAGATCGAGGGCGACCTCGGCAACGCCCGCTACTGGTACCGTCGCGCGGGCCGAATGGACCACGTGGACGACGAGCCGGCCGCCGAGTTCACGGCGATCCGCGCGGCCCTGGCGGACTGACGAAAAAGGTGACAGCCACCAAATCTGGGCGAACCTGGTGGCCGCCGACGGCTCATTCCAGGGCGAAGGCGACGTCGACCCGGGACGTGACGCTGATCATGCCGGCGGCGAGTTTCTGCTCGGTCTCGCCCTCGGCCGCCGCGCCGCCGCGATCCGCTTCTTGCACGCTGTTCTGCGTCGCGGCCCAGCGGTCGCGGAAGCCGCTGGAGCCGTTCCGCACGCCGCCGCCCGACGTCTCGTGGATCGAAAAGGGCTTGCCGACCTTGGCACCGAGTTCGCCCGCCAGGGCCACCGCCTTCTCGCGGGCCGCACGGATCGCCTGCTGGCGGGCCATGTCGCGATGCTTGCGCAGCGCGGTCGTGCGGAACTCCACGTCCTCCACGCGATTGGCTCCGGCCTCGAGGATGCCCTCCAGCAGGGCGTCGAACTTCGCCACGTCCCGCAGCCGCAGGGCGAAGCCGCGGCTGGCCCGGAAGAACCGGGGTGTGAGGGATTCCTGGCCGTTCGGCCGCTCGAAGACGGGCTCGATCGCGATGAATTCGCTCTGCACGTCCTTGTCCGTGATGGCGGCCGCCTTCACGAAGGCGAGCACCGCCGCGGTGCTCGTGTCGCAGGCCTTGACCGCGTCGACGAGCTTCGCCTCGCGACTCTCGACGGAGAACCTCAGCAGCACCTCGTCCGGGACGACGCGGATTTCGGCCGCGCCGGAGACGGAGATCGTCGGTTCCGCTGGCTCGAGGCGGAGGCCCCGAGGGACCTGAGCGTGGGCGAGCGTGGGCACGATCATGGCGACGAGCACGAGCGGCAGGCGAAGCGAAGTCATGGGAAACCTCCTGGGAGCGGGGGTGGATCGAACGAATGCACGGTAGCGTCTGCCGGCCGCCGGCCGTGTCACGGCCGCGCAACGTCGTCCGCGGCCAGCGGCAGCGTGAGCACGAACCGGCCGCCGCCTTCGGCGGGCGGTTCGCATACGAGGTCGCCCCCCATCTGCCGCGCGAGCCGTCGCGACAGCGCAAGGCCGAGGCCGACGCCGGCCGCACCCTCGGCCGCGTCGCGGGCGCTCTTGCGGAACGGCTCGAAGAGCCGGGAGGCCTCGCGGGCCGCGACGCCCGGGCCGTAGTCCCGCACCGCGATCGCGACGCTCCGGCCGCGGGGGGCTGCCGTGACCTCGATCGCGGCCAGCCCCGTGCCGCGGGCGTACTTGCAGGCGTTGTCCACGAGGTTGAAGAGCACTTGTTCCACGGCCGCCGGATCGGTGAGCACCACGAGGCGGCACGTCGCGTCGTCGGCGTGCAGCCGCCACTCGAACCCGGCATGCAGCGCCCGCTCGGCCGGCCGGGGCGTCGCCTGGTCGAGCAGGTCGCCGACGGACACCGGACCGAGCCGCGTGGCGTGGCGGCCGCGTTCGAGCCGCGCATAGGCCAGGACGTTCTCGACGAGGTGCGTGAGCCGGTCGGCCTCGCGGCGGAGCGTTGCGTGGTAGGTCGGCACCTCCGCCGCCGGCACCATGCCCTCCTCCAGCAGGCCCGAGTAGAGCCGGAACGTGGTCAGCGGCGTGCGGAGCTCGTGCGTCACGCTCGACACGAACGCGGACCGGCGCTCGCTCAAGGCGAGCACACTCGCGAGCAGGGCCGCGACCGCGGCGGCGGCGAGGGCCATCGTGGCCCAGGCCGCAGCGAGCGTGCCCCGCAGCGGCGACCAGCCGGCCGTGACGACTGCCGGCACCGCGCCGGGGACGAGCCGGGCGGGGATCGCTGCCAGGAGCCGTTGGTCGGTGGTCGCCGCCGCGTCCACCGTGGGTTCGAGGCTCGCGTGCGGCAGGAGATCGGCGATCGCGGCGAGCAGGTCGGCCCGCAGCCGGGGCCAGTCGACGACGCAGCCTTCGACTGTCGCGCCGTCGGCCTGCGCCGGCACGCGGCGGGCGAGGACGAGCGCGTCGCCGGCCCACACCGCCGTAAGCGCGGCGAGCGGTGCCGCGGGGGTGATCTCGGGTGCCGCGACCTGCTGCTGGGCGAGGTTTTGCTGGAGGGTCTGCCGCCGGGCCTGCAACTCGGAGAAGTTCCGCGCCTGCTGGGCTGGCAGGTCCGCGACCTGCTCCGCATCGAGCCCGGGCGTCGGCTTGCCTGCGGCCTGTGGCTCGGGCAGTCGCGCGAGCAGTGCCGCGGCGTCGAGTTGCACCGCATCGCGGTCGGTCGTCGCGGCGATCGTGCGGCGGCTGCCCGCGGCGTCGACGACGAACGTCTCCACGACCGGGGGCACGACCTGCGTGCCGCGGACGTTCGCCGTCTCTCGCGCCACGAGCGCCGCGAGTGTCGAGTCGATCCGCCACAGGGCCAGCCGTACGCTCTCCTCGACCGCCGCCTCGTGCCGGGTGGCGGCCTCGGCCCGATCGGCCTCGAGGGCGCGGTGCGTGAGCGCCGCCAGGCCCGCGGCGGCGACCGCGAGGCAGGCGGCGAAGGCGATCCAGGCGTGGAGCGGCTTCATCGACCGGGCTCCGTGGCCGCCCAGGCGTAGCCCTGACCACGGACGGTGAGCAGCCGTCGCGGTGCGGCCGTGTCGTCGCGGAGTTTTTCCCGCAGCCGCATCACGTGCATGTCGATCGTCCGCGTGGTCACGCCCCGCGGGTCGAGCCGCCAGACGTGGCGGAGCAGCTCCTCGCGGCTGATCGCCCGGCCCGTGTTGGCGGCCAGGTAGGCGGCCAGTTCCGCCTCCTTCTCGGAGAGATCGAAGCGTTCGCCGTCGGCGTGCCGCACCTCGCGGCGGGCGAGGTCGATGACCAGGCCGTCGCACTCGATCCGCTCCACCGGCCGCGGCCGCTCCGGCGACCGCCGCAGCACGGCCTCGACGCGGGCGAGCAGTTCCTTGACGCTGAACGGCTTGACCACGTAGTCGTCGGCCCCCGCGGAGAGCCCACCGACGCGTTCATCCTCCGCCGCCCGGGCCGTGAGCAGGATCACGGGCCGCGTGGGCCGCGTCGCGCGGACGCGGCGCAGGATCTCGAGGCCGTCGGCACCCGGGAGCACGACGTCGAGGAGCACGAGATCGACCTCGGCTGTCTCCGCGAGCGCCAGCCCCCGCGTGCCGTCGCCGGTCTCGAGCACCTCGTAGCCGGCGAAGGCGAGCGCCGCCACGACGCCGCGACGGATCGCGGCGTCGTCCTCGACGACGAGCACGCGGCGGGCCGGGGCGGTCATCGGCGGGCGACCCTCCCGGTGGCGTCGGCGGCCGTGCCCGCGAAGGGGATCTTCGTGGTCCGCACGTCGAGCAGCGGCTTGAGTTCGTGGACATTCGTGTAGCCGTAGGCGTGAAGCACGTTGAAGGTGTGGACGTTCAGGGCGGCGGCTCGCGTCTTGGCGGGAAAGGCCGGCTCCTCGTTCTCGAAGTTGTTGTTGCAATAGATGAGCACGCGGGTGTCCTTCGTGGGAATGACTTTCGCCAGCTCATCCGCCGTGATGTCGGGGAAGCTCAGGTGGCGGGCGCCGCGGACGTGGAGCAGGTCGTACTTCTGTCGGCTGCGGGCGTCGAGGATCACGGTCTCGGGCTGGGCCGCGAGTGCCAGGAACTCATCCTCGCCCACGCGGCGGCTTGTCCGCAACGTCTCGACCTCCGCCACGCCGGCGGCGAAGCGGCGGTAGTCGATGCGGGGATTGCCGTCGTCAGCTCGCGTGGCGGACGCGAGCAGGGCACAGGCGGCGAGGAGGAAGAAGGACCGAGGCCGAACGATGGCGGTGGCGGGCGACATGGCGGGAACTCCCAAGGGGAAACGGCCGCCGGGAAGTCCCAGCCGCGGGCCGCACGGGAGCAAGTATCGGTGGGCGGACAGCCCCGGTGTGTCACGGCCGCGCAAACACCGAGGCAAGCGAGCGTGCACTCTGTCGGCCCGCACAGCTAAACTGCCCCCATCGTCCGGACATCCCGAGGATTCCCCGATGATCAGAACCCGTGATTCCGTTCTGGCAGCGTTCTGTCTGATAGTGCTGAGCGGCGGTGGTCCCGGTGCGAATGGCGCCGAACCGGTGACCCGGACGTTCGACGTCCGGCCGATCACCCGTGGACCTCAAGACGTCCAGGCACTGGCCGATCTCATGCCGATGTGCGTGGCCCCGGCGTCATGGGCTGACGCCGGGGGGGAAGGGGTCATCAAGGCTTTTCCGAATGGTCGCATCGACGTCACGAACAGCACGGACATCATCGGCCATGTTGAACGATTGCTGACAGCGTTGGGGGCGGACCAACGGCCCATAGCCGCCGGGAAGCCGGCTGCCAGGAGGCCGGCCCCGCCGCCGCGGAACGCGAATCCACCCGTCGTTGCGGAGCCACCCGAACCGGTGGCGATTTTCAAAGACCCTGATCACGGGCCGCTCCTGCTGACGACGTACGACATTTCCGGCATCCTGGGCCGATTTCCACCGCAAGCCATCGAGGACCGGATCCGCGAAAACATCTCCGTAGACACGTGGGACTCGGTGGGAGGGCCTGGGACGCTGCGAATCTACGAGCCCACCAAAAAACTCGTCGTCTTGCAGACCGGGGACGTCCAGCGCACCATCGTCCAAGAGCTCGGAAAAATGGCCGGCGGGGCTGGGCGCCGCTAGCCGTCGCGGCGGCGGTCGGAGACCGCCGCTATTCGAGCGTCGACCGTGGCTGGACGGCCTCGAAGGGGCGGACCCAGATGTTGCGGAACTGCACGGGGTTGCCGTGGTCCTGCAGCGCGATCGGCAACGCATCGGCGTGCTGAACGTAGCTCGGCGGCATGTTGTAGGCCGTCGGGCCCTTGATCACCGTGTCGGAGTGGATGGCCACGCCGTTGTGCATCACGCTCACGCGGCCCGGCTTCTCGAGCGTGCCGTCGGCGGCGAACCGCGGCCGCGTGAAGAGGATGTCGTAGGTCTGCCACTCGCCGGGGCGGCGGCAGGCGTTCACGGCCGGCGGCTGCTGCTTGTAGAGGGCGCCGCACTGGCCGTCGGGATAGGTGAGCGGGCCGTCGGTGTCGTCCTCGAACGAGTCGAGCACCTGGATCTCGTACGTGCCCATGAGAAACACGCCGGAGTTGCCGCGGCCCTGGCCCTTGCCGGTCGCCGGGGATGGCATGCGGAACTCGACGTGCAGGTGGCAGTCGCCAAAGCCCTGCTTGGTCGTGATCTGCCCCTTGCCGACGGTGGCCACACCGTTCTCCACCTTCCAGGCATCGGCCCCGTTCCACGCGGCGAGATCCTTGCCCAGAAGCACGACCGCGTCGGCGGGCACGGGCGCGGGGTCCGCGGGTGCCGGGCCGGGGTCGACGACGCGGGGCCGCGGCCACTCGATCGGGTTTTTCCATTCGGGCGAGCCCTGCTGCCGGCCCGCGAGTTGCAGCCGCCGGGAGCGGATCGACTCGGTGATCCGCGCGGCCTTCGCCTCGGCCTCGGCCACGGCGAGGCCGGCCGGCACACCCGGCCGCAGGTGGCCCGCGGCGGCGAGGTAGGCGTCGCGAAGGAGTTTCAGCCGTGTCGTCACCTCGGGCAGGAATTGGGCCAGCGCATCGGGCGCGTCGGCGGTGGCGATCGGCCCGCCGGCGCCGAGGCCCGCGAGCACCGCCCGGCAGATCGCCCAGTGGCCGGCGTCGTTGGGATGCACGGCGTCGGGGGCGAACGTGAAGGCCGGGTCGGCCGCCCGCTTGGCCGCGAGCGCCGCCTTCATCGGCCCGTGGACGTCGATCACGAGCCAGCCGTCGGCCCGCTTCGAGACGAGCCACTCCGAATAGGCCGCGAGCACGGCGTCATAGTCCACGGCGCCCGCCGGACCGGGCTTGCCGGGTGGACCGGCGTAGACGGGGGGCGTGAGGTGGACGATCTTCGCGCCAGCCTTCTCGGCCGTGTCATGCAGCCGCTCGATGCCCGCCTTGAACTTCGCGAACCGCCCCTCGTCGAGCGGCTGGTAGATGCCGCAGTTCATGCCGTAGCAGGCGAGCACGACGTCGGGCCGGGTGAGCCGCAGCACGCGGTCGAGCCGCTCGGCGAGGTCGGGCCGGGGAAACTTCCCGTCCGCGTGCCCCGCCTCCGAGAGGCCGGAGACCGTCTCGCTCGCGAGGCCCATGTCGATCACCTCGGCGGTCGTGCCCTGCCGCTCCATCCAGGCGACGAGGTCGGCGAGCCAGCGGCCGTCGTAGGTGATCGAGTCGCCGAGGGCCACGACCCGCGTGGCGTCGAGGAGCAGGGCGGCGGGCACCGCGGGCGGCTCAGCGGCGGCGGCCCGTTGGATGTTCAGGGCCGTAACGATGATGGTCACAAGGCGCAACCAAGGACGTTGCGGGACAGGGGTCGCCCGTGCCCTCGAGCCGGCCTTGCTGGCCAGCGGAGCCAGGGATGGCGAAGCGCAGCCAGCATGGAGTGAGCGAAGGCCAGGATGGCCGTAGCGAACGTCCGGGCGAGAGGGCATGGGCGACCCCTGTCCGACTGAGCGGTCGGCGGCCATCATTTCGCTGGGGGCGTTGCCCCCTCCCGGATCGCGAACAGGTGACTCTTGTTGGCGATGTAGAGCGTGTCGCCCACGGCGATGGGCGTCGAGTAGACGCTGTTGCCCATGTTGATCTCGCCGATAAGTTCCATTTCCTTGCCGAGCTTGAAGATGCAGATGTCGCCGTCCTCGTCGCCGATGTAGACCTTGCCGTCGGCGATCAGCGGGGAGCCCCAGCTGGCGGCGAGCATGTCGTGCGTCCAGTGCGGCTTGCCGGTCTTCACGTCGAGGCAGTGGAACAGGCCGCTGAAGTCGGCGACGAACAGCAGCCCGTCCTTGATGGCGACCGTGCCGCAGGTGCGATGCATCGTCTCCTCGAAGGCGAGCTTGCCGTTGCCATCGGCGTCGAAGCCCGGGTAGTGCCAGACGGCGGCGGAGTTGGGATTTGGCCGGGCCACCTCACCCTCCTCCTTGATCACCGCCTGGTTGCGGCGATGGGGGAGCGGCTTGTCGGGGTCTTTCAGGCTCACGGCCAGCTCGCTCGACACGTCGCCGCGCTTCGTGGGGTCGATGCACCACAGGTGGCCCACGCCCTCGCCGTGCTCTGGATCCTCGCCCACAGCGATGTAGACCAGGCCGTCGTGCACGACCGGCGTGCCGATGATGTGGTTGCGGTCGGCCCGGCCGCCGAGCGTGTACTTCGACTCCTTCGGGTTGCAGTCGAACTTCCAGAGGAGTTTGGCCCGGCCCGGGCCGGAGGAGGATGGCCCGTTTTCGCCGCGGGCGTCGAAGGCGTACATCCAGCCGTCGCCGCCGCCGAAGAGCACCTGCGGCGCGCCGCCGAGCTCTGCGTAGGACGGACTCGACCACTGGCCGTGGAGGACATTAGCGCCCGGCGAGTTGTCGGCCCACAGCACCTTGCCGTCGCGCTTGTCGACGCACAGGAAGCTCGGGGCCTCGAAGTTCGGCAGGTTGATGTGCCCCTCGTCCACGCCGTTGCTCGTGTTCACGAACAGGAAGTCGCCGGCGCTCGTCACGCTGCAGGAGCACATGTTGTGCTGTGAGACGCCGAGTTGCTTCATCATGTCGAGCACCCAGACGACGTCGGCCTCGTCCTTGTCCTGCGCCTTTTCGGTGTTGAACGGCCCGTCGTTCTCGCCGTCGCGGAAGCCCTCGGTGTCGAGGCACTTCACCTCGCCGCGGCTGGTCACGTACCAGAGGCGGTCGCCTTCGACGAGCGGCGCGCAGCAGATCCCCTGCAGCGGCCAGTCGTGGACGCGGCCGGTGGGGAGCTTTTCGCTGGAGTCCTGCCAGAGAAACGAGCCGTCCTGGGCGGAGAAGGCGAGCAGGCAGCCGAGGTCGATCGCGGGGGGATACCGCTTCAGCCACCCCTTGCCGTTGTTGGTGCCGACGTAGGCCTTGCCGCCGGCCACGACCGGGTTGCCGTAGGACTGGCTGCCGAGCGCCGCCACCCAGGCCACGTTCTTGCTCGACGAGGCGTCCCAGGCGCCCGTGTCGGGATCGAACTCGCCCGGGGCCCATTCCGTGGGCAGGTTCTTCGCGTCGGGCGTGTTGTTGCGGACGGGCGAGCCGCCCCATTGGTTCCACTCGGCGGCCGATGCCGGGAGGGCGGCGAGCGCGAGCAGCATGGCAGCGATGGCGAATCGGTTCACTTCACGGCCTCCACGGTGACGTTGTCGATGTAGATCTCGGAGTCTTTCGAGTTGCCAAAGAAGCCTGGGCTGCCCTGCAGGTTGCCGGATTCGTGGACGGCCTCGATCGTCCAGGCATCGGGTTCGGGCGTGCCCCGCGGCCAGATCTTGCCGCGGAGGTGGGCGTTGCCGTCCTTCGTTCGGGCCTCGAACTTCATCGTGTACCAGCGGCCCGCCTCCCAGGCGAAGGGGATCGTCTTGGAAAAATGCGTCGCCACCTGTGGGGGCCACGACCGCAGCTGCAGCTGCTGGGCGGCGCCCATGAGATCGAGCGTGTACCGCTGCGCGATCAGCCCCATGTCGGGCATGCGGGCTTTCTCGAGCGCCGCCGCCGTGCCGAAGGCCTTGGAGAAGGCGTCGGCGTCGGTGTCGGCCGACTTCGGGGTGTCGGACGCCGGCGAGCCCGGCTTCTCGACGCCCGTCTCCTGGGCGCGGAAGTCGGCCTGGACGCCATAGTCGTGGAGGTCGATCGGCCCGATCCAGCCCTGGCTGCGGGTCCCCTTGGGAATCGTCGTGACCTTCACGAGGCACTTCGAGCCGTCGACCTCGCGGACGACGTGCCGATAACGCATGCCGATCCAAGGAAGCGGCGGCTCGCCCTTCACGACGCCCGTCTTGGGATCGGCGGCGAGCGGAATCTCCTCGAAGTCGAACGTCCAGGGCAGGGGAGGCATCGAGCGGATCCGGGCCTTGCCTTCCAGGCCGCCGACCTTGGCCGTGACGATCGCGGCGGCGTGCGTGGCGGCCGGGGCGGTGTAGGTGCCGTCGGCGGCGACGGTGCCGGCCGTTGCGGCGAACTCCGCGGGCGACTCCTTCACGAACCGGCCCGCGGCGTCGAACAGCCGCACCTTCAGGGGCAGCGTCGCGCCCGCGGCGATCTGCGCCTCGGCCGGCACGACCTGCACCCAGGCCGGTTCGCCGGCCGGCCCCTGCGTCGTCGCGGACACCTGCTGGGCAGCCGTGGCCCGCGGCTGCTCCTTCAAGACCGTTTCCGCAACAGCCGCGTCGCCAATGCAGTAGAGCCGCGCGCCCGTCGTCAGGTAGATGCGGCCCTGCCACGCGATCGGCGAGGCCGTGACCTCGTCCTCCTCGTCGAGCCGCATTCGGTTGACGAACTTCAGGCCGTCCTTCGTCGGCTCGAGCACGTGCCAGCCGCTCGTCGAGCAGACGTAGAGCTTTCCATCCGCCACCAGCGGGCTGCCGCGCACGATCGTGCCGAGGAGCTTCACTGGCTTGCCGACGGCCGCGCCCGTCGCCTTGTCGAAGACGTAAACCTTGGCGCCGTCGTCCACGAAGTAGACGCGGTCGCCGAGCACGACCGGCATCGACCGGCCGTCCATCACGCCCTTCTTCTGCCAGATCGCACTCGTGGCCGTGATGTCGCCCGTGCCCACGCCCTTGAAAGCCGTTACCGAGCCCATCGAGGTGTTGTCGAGATTTTCCTCGGCCTGGGAGATGGTGACCGTCTCGCCGTCCACCAGCGGCGCCACGTTGAGCCCGCGGCGCGAGAGCTTGAAGTTCCACACGGCCTTGCCGGTCCGCGGCTGGAAGTTCCAGACGCTGCCGTCGCTCGAGCCGAAGACGAGGGCTGCCTGGCCACCGAGATTCGCCAGCGACGGAGTGCTGTAGGTCGTGTCCTCGGGGAGTTCCTTGGTGCCGTTCATCCAGCGGACGGCGCCGGTCGCCTTGTCGAGGCCGAGAAACCGGTGGGCGGGCCGGGCGGTGTCGCCCCAGCCGGTGACCACGGCGCTGGCGATCACGAGATCCTCGAACACCACTGGGATGTTCGTGCGGCCGCCGTAGGTGGAGAGAAAGCCGAACTCCTCGTGCAGCGACCGCTGCCACTTCGTCTTCCCGGTCGCGGCGTCGATCGCCGTGAACACGCCGCACACGCCGTGGGCGAAGACGGTGTCGCTCGCCGGATCGGCGACGACGGCCGACCAGCCGACCCGCTCGGCCGGCACGTCGGAGAGGTAGACGTTGAACACGTTCTCCCAGAGCTTCTGGCCCGTCGTGGCGTCGAGGCAGAGCACCTTCTCCGCCTCCTCTTTCGTGCCCGGCTTGTGCCGCACGAGCGCGAAAAGACGGCCGCCCAGGATCACGGGCGTGGAGATGCCGCCCGCCTCGTCGTTCTTCCAGAGCACGTTCGTGCCCTGCTCGGGTTCGAACGAGGTGGCGAGCGGTGGGCCGGCGTAGTGGCGGACCTGCATGGGCCCGCGCCAGTCGGGCCAGTCGGCGGCCACCGCGGGCCACGCGGCGGCCGCGACGATCGTCAGGGCGAGGCAGAGGGTTCCAGGTGGCTTGGATGGCATCGCGTCACTCCCCGATTCCCGCCTGCTTGGCCTCTTCCGGCAACGCCGGATCGACGATGCCCCGGGCTCCGCGGCCCTGCTGCAGGCGGTCGGCGGCGTCGGCGGCGATGCTTTCCACGTCGGCGTTCCACCACCGCCGCTGGGCGTCGAGTGGCGGGGGCGTGAACGGCCGCACGAGCCGCATGCCGACACCCAGCGCCGGCTCTTCGGTGTACCACCACGGGCTCTTGGGAAGATTGGGATCGACGTCCTTCCACGCGACGTCCTCGGAGCCGCGGCGGGCCGCGCTGCGCAGGCGGTCGGCGTCGTCGTAGTAGGCGCCGCCGCGCACGATCCGCGGCGAGAGCTTCGTGGGCCACACCAACGCATCGGCCGCGGCCACGGGTTGCGGCAGGCCGGCCTGCCGGGCGTAGCCGCCGTCCACGAGTTGGTCGATCACCCACTCGGCCACGTTGCCGTGCATATCGTGGAGGCCGAAGGCATTGGGCTGCTTGCCGCCCACCGCGTGGGTCGTGTCGTCGGCGTTGTCGGCGAACCAGGCCACGGCGTCGAGGCCCGCGGCGTCGGCACCGCTGTTCCACGCCGTCTGCGTGCCTGCCCGGCAGGCGTATTCCCACTCGCTCTCGGTCGGCAGCCGGTAGAACCGATCCGTGAGCTTGCTGACCCACTTCGTGTATTGGCGGGCTGCGAACTGGGTCATCGTCACGGCCGGAAGATCTGGGTCTTCCCCGTGGGTGTACGTGGTGCTCGGGTCATAGAGATTGGAGGGGGCCGTGACCGCGTCGGCCTCGTTGTCCGGGTTCACGGGTCGCAGGCTAGCGGCCTCCAGAGCCTTGAACAGGTCGCAGGCCGCCATGTAAGTCTTGTATTCACCCCAGGTCACCTCGCAGCGGCCGATCCAGAACGGCTCGACCTTGACCTCGAAGGCCGGGCCCTCGTCGGCGGAACGGTCGGCCTCGTCGGCGGGGCTCCCCATACGGAACGTGCCGCCGGGCACGGGGATCATGCGGAAGGTGATCTCGGTACCGGGAATCGTCTCGTCGTAGGCGACCATCCATCCCCCGTCGATGGGCACCGTCGGGCCCTGACCCTCGGGGCGGTCGGTGCCCATGACGAGGCCGGGGGTCTCTTCCGCGACGACGGCCGCGCGGCCGGTGCCGGACCACGAGAGCCCGACGAGGAAAGCGGCGAAGACCGCGGTGTGGGTGGGGAACTGGCCGTGCATGGCGGGATCTCGCGAGGGGGCGGCGCGGGAGAGGCGGGGCGGACGGACTTCCCGCAGGACGGGCGGTCGGAGGACCGCGTAGAGTGTACCCTGATGCGTTGGCCCTGCTCAATGAAAGAGACCCTGCCGTGACCGCCCCCAAGCCCACCCGCGCCGCCGGCAAAAAGCCCGCAGCCCGCACGGACGACAAGCCGGCCGAGCGGGTGGTCGCGGAGAACCGCAAGGCCCGGCACGACTACGAGATTCTCGACACCCTCGAATGCGGGATCGCGCTGGTGGGCAGCGAGGTGAAGAGCCTGCGGGTGGGGCGGATGTCGCTCGACGAGGCCTATGGCCGTGTCGAGGGGAACGAAGTCTGGCTCTTGGGTTGTGACATCCCGGAATACGAGAAGGCCAACCAGCTCAACCACAAGCCGAAGCGGTCGCGAAAGCTCCTGCTCCACCGGCGGGAGATCAAGAAGTTCGCCGGTCAGGCGTTCGACAAGGGGCTGACGCTCGTGCCGCTGAAGATGTACTTCAAGGACGGCCGCGTGAAGGTGCTGCTCGGCATCGGCCGGGGCCGGAAGACGCACGACAAGCGGCAGAAGATGAAGGCCGACACCGCGCGGCGTGAAATTGAAACCGCCCTCCGCGGCCGGGGTGGCCGCGGAGGGCGGTGATGTGCCTCGAGCCATCCGCGGTCGACCGCGGATGACGTTGCCGGCGGCGTCAGTCGTCGGCTGCTCCGACGAGCAGGCCGGCGGTCGAATCGGTGGAATCCTCGGGGTGCCACAGCGGCATGCCGCGCTGGATCCGCTCGGCGAGGATGTCGATCTTTTGCCTCGAGCCGGCCGGGGCGGACGTCGGGGAGAAGTCCTCCGTGCACTGCGGCTCGAAATTCTCGTCGTGACCGTAGAGTTCGATGATCTCAAAAACGTTGCGAATCCGTGCCATCGGGACGAACCGACTCCTTTGCATCTGAGAGGAAGAAGATGGTTTTTCGGCCCGCGGACGGGTCGGCCGGAGGGGCCGCGGCGGGCGCGTCGTTCGAAGTGAACGTCGACATTATGGAGCCGTGCTCACGCGAGTCAAACAAATTACGGACCGCGAATTTCCCGCTGAAAAAACGGATGAAATCGGCGCCGACTGTCCGTCACGACCGTCGCCAATTACCATGGCGAATCACGTGTTCCGGGCTTTCGCTGCGGCTGAAGCCGCGACGCCCCGCGGGCACAGGCCTGGTTCGGCTGCGGGCATCCACCCGCCGCCGCGGTCGATGGCCCAGTTCACCGGCTCGCTCGTCAGTTACCCGGCCCGGGTCTCGTTTGCGGCGTACGTGACCACGATTCTGCTCGGTGGGGTGCTGCTCACTCTGCCGGCCGCCCGGCAGCCCGACCGTCCGCCGATCTCGCTGGTGGACGGCATCTTCACCGCCACCAGCGCCTGCTGCGTGACCGGCCTGACCGTCCGCTCGACGCTCCACGACTTCTCGTTCCTCGGTCAGGCGCTGATCCTCGCCCTCATCCAGCTGGGTGGCCTCGGCATCATGACCATCACGACGCTCCTGTCCTTTCAGATCGGCGGCCAGGCGACGCTTCGGCAGCGGGCCGTCGTGGCCGAGACGCTCGGGATCAAGTCGGGCCGGGATCTGCGTTGGGTGACGCTCGCGGTGTTGGCGACGGTGCTGCTCGCGGAGGCCTGCGGGTTCGTGCTCCTCTGCTGGGCGGACTGGGGCTCGGCGCCAACCGGGCACGTCGTCTGGCGGTCGCTGTTTCACTCGGTGTCGGCCTTTTGCAACGCCGGCTTCGCGCTGCACGACCAGAACCTCGTGCCCGACGCGGGGCGGGTGTCGATCAACCTCGTGATCTGCGGCCTGATCATCGTGGGCGGGCTGGGATTCCCGGTGATCTTCGACGTCGTCTCCCGTCTCCGGCGGCGCGAGGAGTTTTGGGAACGGCTGCACTTGCAGACGAAGATGATGCTCATCGGCACGGCCGCCCTGCTGGCCTTCGGGGCGGCGTCGTTCTGGGCGCTCGAGTGGGAGGAGGCGATCGCCCGGGAGCCGCTGCCCACCAAGCTGCTGATGGGGCTGTTTCACTCCACGACCTGCCGCACCGCCGGCTTCAACACCGTCGATTACGGGGCGTTGTCGAGCGCCACGCTGTTTCTGGCGATCATCCTCATGGCCATCGGCGCCGGCCCCTGTTCCACCGCCGGCGGCTTCAAGGTGAGCACCTTCATGACGCTGGTCGTCAGTTCCTGGTCGAACTTCCGCGGCTGGAAGCACGTCAACTTCTTCCGGCGGACGATCCCCGAGTCGGCGGTCGAACGGGCGACGGCCACGACGCTGTTTTTTGCCGTCGTGGCGATCGCGGCGCTCGTCGCCTTGCTCGTGGTCGAGACCCGGGGCGACCTGTCGGCACGGCCGCGCTGGTTCCTGGAGGCGCTCTTCGAGTGCATCTCGGCCCTGGGCACGGTCGGCCTCTCCACCGGCATCACGCCTGCGTTCACCGACCCCGGCAAACTCGTGCTCGTGGCCCTCATGCTGCTGGGCCGGCTGGGGCCGATCACCGCCGCCGTGGCGCTGGCCCGCGAGCGTCGTTCCTACCAGCCCCGATTCCCCGAGGAGGAGCCGCTCATCGGCTGAACCCAATGGCACAGACTGGCAAGAAGTTCATCATGCTCGGGATGGGCTCGTTCGGCACGGCCCTGGCCACGAAGCTCGCCGCCAATGGCTGCCGCGTCACGGGCGTGGACGGCCGCCGCGAGCGGCTCGAGGCGGTGAAGAACGAGATCCACGAAGCGGTGATCGGCGACGCCACCGACCGGGAGGTGCTGGAGAACCTGCCGATCAAGGACGCCACCGCCGTCTTCATCTCGCTCGGCGAGAACATCTCGCAGTCGCTCCTGGCCACGCTGCACGTCAAGGAACTGGGCGCGCGGAACGTGATCGTGAAGGGGGTGACCAAGGAGCACGGCAAGATCCTCGAGCACCTGGGCGTCGATCGGGTGGTGTTTCCCGAGGAGGAAGTCGCCCGCGAGCTCGCCGACCGCATGACCTGGCCGAACGTCCTCGACTACCTGCCGATCGATCCCGAGTACAGCGTGGCGGAAGTGGCGATGCCCGGCTCGCTCTCCGGCAAGACGCTCGCCGAGGCCAATCTGCGGAGCCGCATCGGCGTCCACGTGATGGGGCTCAAGGACGTGATGAAGGGGAAGTTCGAGATGTTCCCCGACGGCAAGACGAAGCTCCTCGAGGACCAGGTGCTGCTCGTCGTGGGCCGCGAGTCCGAGATCGCGGCGCTCCGCGAGTTGCCGTAGGCGCGAGGGCAGCGGATCGGGCGCGGTCCTCTCGGGGAGTGGCGGTTCGGGCAAGAGGCGCAGGCGGCGCCCGCCTGTCGCGCGCTCACGCTACGGCTGGCCGGGGACGCCCGGGGGGAGGGCGATCTCGATGTCGCCCGGGGGCGGCGCCGATGACGTCGTGCCCGGCGTGGCCGTCGGGTCGAACTTCGGCGTGTCGGTGCCGGTGCGGGCCTCGAGGTCGGCGGTGAGCGAGAGTTTCTCGGCGCCGGCCGGCCGCAGTTCCAGCATCGTCACGCCCCACTCGTTCTTCGTCTTCTTGCCCTCGACCACGACGACGCCCGCGGCCTTGGGGCCCTTGACGTCGAACTGCAGCGTCGCGATCCCGTCGGTTTCGTTGGCCGTGCCACGGACCGCCGTGCCGCACTCGACGGGCGTGCCGAGCGCCGCCGCGACGCGGGCGTTGGCCCGCACTTCTTCGGCGGCCTCCTTCACGAGCGGATGGCTGGCGAGGCGGCCGCAGCCGACGCCGACGAGCACGACGAAACAGGCTGAGATGCGAAGCGCGAGAGACACGAGCGAAACTCCGAAAGGGAAGGGCATGGCCGAAGGGTGGCGCCGCATCAGCCCTTGGCGTCGTTCTGCCGGCACCAGGCGATCTTCTCGGCCGTGGTCGTGGGCTTGCCGCCGGCAGCGGCCTTGGCGGGAGCCTTCTTCACCGGCGCGGGAGCCGGTGCCTCTTCCTCGGGAGCAGCCTCCGCCGCCGGCTCCGCAGCGGGTTCGGCGGTCGGGGCCTTCGCGGCCCTGGCCCGCGCCAGGATCTCGGCGGTCGAGAGTTTGCCACCGCCGGCAGCCGGCTTGGCGGCTGCCTCCTTCGCGGCCGGGGCGGCGCCCCCCTTGGCCCGCGCGGCCGCGAGGATGTCGGCCGTGGACGGCTTCTTCGCGCCGCCGGCGGCCGGCTTGGCCGCGGGCTTCGCCGCTTCCTTGGCAGCCGGCTTGGCCGCCTTCTCCTTCGGCTCGGCCGGCTTGGGCAGCGGCTTGGGGACGATCTTCAAGGCCGAGGGGTCGATGTCGTACCAGCCGATGTTGTTGAACTGGTCGAACTCGACCAGGCAGCGGCCGTTCATATTGACCGTCTTCACGAAGCCGGTCGCCCGGGCGAACCGGGCCAGCTCCGGGGCGGGGGAGTCGACGACCACGTACTTGTCGGTCCACTCGGCCTTCAGTCGCTCGATGACGTCGAACATGCCTGGATTCCCGGCGGGATGGGACCGGGCGATCGCCGGTCGCGGAACCCCTCGAATGTGATCGATCGCCCGGGCCGTCGCAAGGTCCGGTCAGGGCCGCCGCGGCTGGACGGCTGTCGGCGGGAGCGGCACCACTCCGTCCGGCCCCACCGTGTACGACCACTGCACCGTCCGGGGCAGGTCGGTGCCGGCGGCCTGCGGGGCGGCCTGCATGGAGCCGCCATCAGCCGCCCGGTAGGTCGAGCCGAGCCAGGCCGGCGGCTCCTGGATCCGGCAGGCGACCTCGAAGAGGAGCGTGTCGGAACGGTCGGGGTGAGCCGCGACGCTCACGGAGAAGTGGGACCGCCCTGCCAGCCCGAGGCCGACGATGGCGGGCCGCCCGGCCGCACCGACGAG
>Ga0315900_10003433_pt1 | contig 23209 bp, 17 predicted proteins | sample LakEriMetagenome_FD_203521 | JGI IMG/M metagenome (GOLD analysis project Ga0315900, IMG submission 203521) | Freshwater fungal communities from buoy surface, Lake Erie, Ohio, United States - Buoy 12 MA114 | ecosystem: Environmental > Aquatic > Freshwater > Lake > Lake biofilm | place: USA: Lake... | reverse complement strand
CTCGCCCGCGCGCATCGCGTCTCCTATGTCGGCGAACTGGGGTGGGAGATCTATGTGACCGCCGACATGGCCGCCCATGCCTTCGAGACGATCTGGGAGGCGGGCGAACCGCTCGGCCTGAAACCCTGCGGCATGCACATGATGGACTGCGCCCGGATCGAAAAGGCCTTCCGCCATTTCGGCCATGACATCACCTCCGAGGATCACGTGCTCGAAGCCGGGCTCGGCTTTGCCGTCGGCCTGCACAAGCCCGCCTTCACCGGGCGCGAGGCCGTGCTGCGCAAGAAGGAGGCCGGCCTCGACCGCCGCCTGATGCAGTTCCGCCTGCAGGACCCCGGCCCGCTCCTCTACCATAACGAGCCGATCCTGCGCGACGGCCGCATCGTGGGCCACCTCTCCTCGGGCGCCTATGGCCATTTCCTCGGCGGCGCGATCGGCATGGGCTATGTCCCCGCCACAGGCGAGGCCGGGCCCGACCTGCTCTCCAGCCGGTGGGAGATCGACGTCGCCGGCACCCGCGTCCCCGCCGAGGCAAGCCTCAGGCCGCTCCACGACCCGAAGGGAGAGCGGATGCGCGCCTGACGCCACGGATCACGGCCCCCCCCCCCCCCCGCCACCCCAAAGTGCCGGTGGCCGAAGGCCCCGCTGTCCCGCCCCGCCGCGTGCCAGATACCCCTCTCCGCCCCGCGCCCAAGGGGGTGCCGGTGGCACCCCGCGCGGGCCGGTCGCCAGCGATGCCAAGCGGTGGGCGACAGCGCCCTCCGCCCAACCGACGCATCCAGACCCTGCGGCTCCCGACCCCGGCGTCGTAGGGTGGGTGAAACCCACGCGCCCCCAACCCCGCACCGAGCCCCCCACGCCCCGGCCCGCCCCCCGCGCCGGCCGGGCGCCGGCGATGCCAAGCGGTGGGCGACAGCGCCCTCCGCCCGACCGGCCCATCCAGTTCCTGCGGCTCCCGACCCCGGCATCGTAGGGTGGGTGAAACCCACGCCTTGCGCCGCCTATCCCGCCCGCCGGGGCAGGGCGCGCTCGTCGGCGCCAAAGACATGCAGCTTCTCGCGCCGCGCCGACAGCCCCATCCTGTCGCCGCGGACAGGCGCCATCTCGCCCGGCAGCTTGGCGATCACCGTGCCCAGCGCCCCGGCCGACAGATGCACCAGCGTCACCTCGCCCAGCCGCTCGACGATCTCGACCTGCCCCGCGATCATCGCCCCCTCGGGCGCCACGGCCTGCAGATCCTCGGGCCGCACGCCAAGCCGCACCTCCTGCCCCGCCGCCCCGGTCGCGGCCAGCGTCTCGACCCGCGCCCCGTCCAGCACCACCTGCCCCGGCGCGTCCCCCGTCCGGGCCGCCAGGATGTTCATCGCGGGCGACCCGATGAACCCGGCCACGAACAGGTTCCCCGGCCGCTCGTACAACTCCATCGGCGCGCCCACCTGCTCGATCCGCCCGGCCCGCAGCACGACAATCCGGTCGGCCAGCGTCATCGCCTCGGTCTGGTCATGGGTGACATAGATCATCGTCGTCCCCGGCAGCGATTCATGCAGCCGCGCGATCTCGACCCGCGTCGCCACCCGCAGCGCGGCATCCAGGTTCGACAAGGGCTCGTCGAACAGAAACAGCCGCGGATCGCGCGTGATCGCCCGCCCGATCGCCACCCGCTGCCGCTGCCCGCCCGACAGCGCGCGCGGCAACCGGTCAAGCAACCCCTCGATCTGCAGCATCCTGGCCGCGCGCTGCACGCGCTCCTCCCGCTCTGCCGCCGGCATCCGCGCAAGCCTCAGCCCGAAGGCCAGGTTCTCGGCCACCGTCATGTGCGGGTAAAGCGCATAGGACTGGAACACCATCGCAATGCCCCGGCGCGAAGGGTCAAGGTCAGTGACATCCTCCCCGCCGATCCAGACTTCCCCCTCCGACACATCCTCGAGCCCGGCGATCATCCGCAAAAGCGTGGATTTCCCGCAGCCCGAAGGCCCGACGAAAACGACGAATTCGCCCGCCGCAATCTCGAGGTCGATCCCGTGCACCACATCGACCGCACCGAACCGCTTGCGCACGTCGCGCAGCGCGATCGCCGCACCCGTGCCTGCGGCGGGCGCAGTCATTCGGCCGCCCGCCGGATCCAGACGCGCATCTCGCCCGGGGTCCGGTTGTCCCAGAGGTGATAGGGAATGAACCGCCGCACCGCCGTCTCGGCCGCGGGCGGGGCCGGCGCATAGATCGCCTTGCCCCAGGCCGCATCGCTCTCGACCAGCGCGGGCACGTCCAGCGCCACCGCACCGCCCAGCGCCGCCACCCTGCCGGTCTTCACCTCCGGCAGCCGCGCGGGCAGCGTCATCATGTCAAGATCCCCGCCATTGTCCGCAGCCTCCGCGCAATAGACCAGCGGCCCCCGCATCAGCGCGACCCGCCCCGTATCGGCCTTGATCCGCGGATGGGGATGCATCACCCGCGCCGCCATCGGCAGATGCAGCGCGACGCTGTCGCCCTCGCGCCATTCGCGCTCAAGCGTGACATAGCCACCCTTGCCCGGCCGCGCCGGCTCTGCCGTGCCAGTGCCCAGCGCAATGGTCGCACCCTCGGCCCAGTCCGGCACCCGCAGATGCAGCGCAAACCGCGCCGGCCGGTCGCAGCCGATCCGGATCGTCACCGTCTCGGCCCAGGGGTGGTCGCCCTCCTGGGTCAGCGTGACCTTCGCCCCCCCGACCGTCAGCCGCGCCGTGCTCTCGCCATACAGATGCACCGCCACGGCATCGTCGGCGACACCGTACATGTAGGTCCCGATCGCCCCGATCAGCCGCGCGATGTTGGGCGGGCAGCAGGGGCAATGATGCCAGATCCAGCGATGATGCCCGCCCCGGCTCTCCAGCGGGTTCTCGTAGAAGAAGGTCGACCCATCCAGCGACAGCCCCGGCAGCGCCCCGTTGTAAAGCGCCCGCTCCATGATGTCGGCATAGCGCCGGTCCGGCCCCCGCCCCAGCATCCGCGACGCCCAGAACACCAGCCCGACCGAGGCGCAGGTCTCCGCATAGGCGCTCTCGTTCGGCAGGTCGTATTCGGCGGTGAACCCCTCGTTCGCCGCCGCCGGTCCGATGCCGCCGGTCAGATACATCTGCTTGCCCGTCAGATCGTCCCACAGGATGTCCAGCGCATCGGTCAGCGTGTCGTCGCCATATTCCGCCGCGATATCGGCCATCCCGGAATACAGATACATCGCCCGCACCGCATGGCCCACGACCTTTTTCTGTTCGCGCACGGGCAGGTGCGACTGGTTGTATTCATAGGTGCGGAAGTGGAAATCCTTCGGATCGCGCCCGTCCCGCACCGCTTCAAGGTCAAAGTAATGCGGCGCGGTCCCCCGCGCGTCGATGAAGAACTTCGCCAGATCCATATAGGCCTGCCGCCCCGTCTCGCGCGCCAGCCGCACCAGGGCAAGCTCGATCTCCTCATGCCCGCAATAGCCCGGCAACTGCCCCTCGCCCGGGCCGAATACCGTGCCGATATGGTCGGCATAGCGGCACATCACCTCCAGAAGCTTGCGCTTCCCCGTCGCCTGGGCATAGGCCACCGCCGCCTCGATCATGTGCCCCGCGCAGTAGAGCTCGTGACAGTCGCGCAGGTTGGTCCAGCGCCGCCCCGGCTGCATCCGGATGTACCAGCTGTTGCAATAGCCGTCGGGCTGCTGCAGCCGGGCATACATGTCGATGATCCCGTCCATCAGCGCCTCGATCCCGGGATCGCGCCGCCGATAAAGCGCATAGGCCGCCGCCTCGATCGTCTTGGCGATGTCGCTGTCCCAGAACATCTGCGTCGTCACCGTCCCCGCGGTGAACCCGTCCTTGACCATGAAGGGAATGCGCAGCGCCGGTACGGGGCGCGCGGGGTCGACCTGATCCATCATCCCCGCCGCCACGCAGCGATCATAAAGGATGCGGACGGTCTTGGCCGCCACCGCATCGATCCGCTCTCCCCAGAAGCCGCGCAGATCCACATCGGGAATGGAAGGGGGGCGGAAACGGGTCATGGCCATGGTCTTCTCCTTCGGTTTCACTTGACCGCGCCCGCCGTGAGGCCGCGGACATAATAGCGTTGCAACAGCAGGAACAGGATCACGCAAGGGATCATCATCACCGTCACCCCCGACTGCACCGCCCCCCAGTCGATCGACCCGTAGCGCCCCGACCGGACCGCCACGATCAGCACAGGCAGCGTGTAGCGGTCCTGATCGGTCAGAAAGATCAGCGCCGCCAGAAACTCGTTCCAGGCCGCCAGAAAGGCAAAGATCGCCACCGTGATCACGCCGGGCGCGACCAGCGGCAGCATCACCCGCCACAGCATCGTCAGGACCGAAGCCCCGTCCACCCGCGCCGCCTCCTCGATCTCGATGGGGACCGCATCAAAGGCATTGCGCATCATGAAGATCGAAAACGGCAGCTGCAGCGTGACATAGATCAGGATCAGCCCGAACAGGCTGTTCTGCAGCCCGACCTTCGACAGGATCAGGAACAGCGGCGTCAGGATCGACTGGAACGGGATCATGATCGTCGACAGGATCAGCACGAAGAACAATCCCTTGAGCGGAAAGCGGAAGCGCGAAAAGCCGTATCCCGCCAGCACGCTGATGATCACCGTCAGCACCACCGTCCCGACCGAGACGACGACCGAATTGCCCGCATGCGTCCAGAATCCCGCGCCATAGCCGTCCAGCGCGACATAATTCTCAACCGTCACGCCCGAGGTCGGCCAGGGCGGCAGCGGCGGCTGGCGCGCCTCGGCGGCGGGCTTCAGGCTCGACAAAAACGCCCAGGCCAGCGGCGCGACAAAGGTCAGCGCCAGCGCCACGCCGATCATGTGATAGGCCGCCGCCCCCAGCGGATTGACGCGGCGCGCGCTCACCGCGCCTCCTCCCGCGTCCGCAGAAGCCATAGCTGCGCCAGGCTGATCGCCACCAGGATGACCAGCAGCACCATCGACAGCGCCGCCCCGTAGCCCAGCTTGAACGACACAAAGGACTGCGAAAAAATCCAGTACACCGCCGTCAGCGTGCTGTTCCTCGGCCCCCCGTTCGAGATGATGTAGAACTGGTCGAAGGCCAGCATCGACCCCGCCACCGACAGGATCAGCGCGAGCGCGAGCGTGCGCCGCATCAGCGGCAGCTTGATCTTCCAGAACCGCTGGAACCGGTTCGCCCCGTCGATATGCGCGGCCTCCAGGATGTCATGGGGCACCGACTGCAACCCCGTCATCAGCAGGATCATGGTGAAGCCGGCCGTCTTCCACACGACCAGCACCATGATCGACCAGAACACCCCCTCGGTCGATGCCATCAGGTTCACCGGCTCGGCCACGATCCCCAGCGCCTCGGCCGCCGGAGAGAAAAGCCCCGAATCGACATTCATGAACCAGGCCCAGAGCAGGCTCGCCGACCCGAACCCCACCACCACCGGCAGGAAATAGGCGGTGCGGTAGATGCCCGTCATCCGCCCCGGCCGCTCCACGAACAGCGCCAGCGGAAAGGCCAGGCCAAAGATCGCGATGGTCGCCACGATGCTGTACCAGATGGTGAATTCCATCGCGTTCCAGAACCGCCGGTCGCCCCACAGCTTCTCGTAATTCTCGACCCCGGTCCATTCCGGCGCGCCCATCAGCGGCCAGTCATGGAACGACATCCAGACCGTCATCCCCAGCGGCACAAGAAAGAACACCACCACCAGCAGCATCGCCGGCAGCACGAAAAGCAGGCCCGCCATCTCGCGGCGGCGCTGGCTGCCGCGTCTGCGGCGGGCAGGGGTGGCGGGATCGGCCATCGCGCGTCCTGTTCTCCGGATCAGGGGGGCGGGGTCATCCCCCGCCCCGCCGCTTGTCAGTTGGCCCCGTCAAGGATCGACTGGATCGTCTCCTGCGCGATCGCGGCAGCTTCGTCCACGTCGTCGCCATAGATCGCTTCCTGCAGGAACTGCAGCCACGGCCCGGTCGCCGAATTGTAGATGTCGTTATAGACCACGGTCGACGGCGTGCGCCCCTGCGCCATGGCCTCGGTCGCCACGCCGTACCGGGTATCCACCCCGGCCAGCGCCTGCTCGGCCACGTCGCCGCGCACCGGCAGGCTGCCGAACTGCGCCATCAGCGTCTGCATCTCGGGCGAATAGATGTGGTCGACGAACTGCCGCACCGCATCCATGTTCTCCATCCCCGCGGTCACGACAAAGTTGTCACCCCCGCCAAAGGACGACGGCGTCCCGTCCGGGCCGGGGATATAGGTCACCCCGTAATTCATGTCGGCATACTGCGAATTCAGGATGCCGATGGCAAAGGCCCCCGACGTCGCGATCCCGATATTGCCCGTCGCGAAGGCCGAAAAGAACGCAGAGCCCGTATCCGTCTCGGCGCTCGGCGGGATGGCATCGGCCGCCAGAAGCTGGCGATACAGGTCCACCGCCGCCCGCGCCTCGGGCGTGTCGATATTGGCCGACTTGCCGTCCGGCGACACGATGTCCGACCCCTGCGCCCAGATATAGGGCAGGAAGGTGAAGGCATTGCACCCCGCACAGGCGCCCGAGAAATAGTAGCCATAGACATCGCCGCCCAGCGCCCGCACCGCCGTGGCCTGCGCCAGGATCTCCTCCCAGTTCGACGGCCCGTCCTCGGGGTCAAGCCCGGCCTTCGCATAAAGGTCCTTGTTCCACAGCAGGACCGAGGAATCCGCCGAGAAGGGCAACCCGTAGATGCGCCCGTCATAGGTCCCCGCCTGAAGATGCGCGGGCGACAGCTGGTCGAAATACGGCAGGCCCTTGGCCAGGTCCGTCAGGTCGGCCAGCTGCCCCGCCGCCGCAAAGGCCGGCGTATAGATCAGGTCAAGCGACAGGATATCCGGCGCCGTGCCCCCCGCCGCGGCGGTCGCGAACTTCTGCACCAGCTCGCCCGGCGGGATGAACTGCACCTCGATCTGGGTCTCATGCGTGGCGTTGAACGCCTCCACCACCTGCGGCAGGAAGTTCTGCACATCCGTCCGCGCCCACATCTCGAGCGTCTCCTGCGCCGACAGCGCCGTTCCCGCCCCCAGAACCAGCGCAAGCGCCGATCCCCGCATCACCAGTCTTCTCATTCTTTCCTCCTCCGTTCCGGCGGTCCTCTCCGCCCTTGAAATCTCAGGCCCCGCTCGAAGCCCGCACCTTCAGCGTGCAGGGCAGCCGCCGCACACCCGGCACGACCTCCGCCCCGTTGATCTGCTGCAACAGCGCCAGCCCCGCCTGCCGGCCAAGCTCGCGCAGGTTCATGTCCACGCTCGACAGCGGCGGCCGCGTCTCCCCGGCGACGATCTCCCAGTTGTCGAACCCCACGACCGCGACATCCCCCGGCACCCGCACCCCGCGTTCGCGCAAGGCATCGGTCACGCCCCGCGCGATCTGGTCGTTGCCGCAAAAGACCGCGTCCGGCGCCTCCGGCCCGGCCCAGAGCGCCGCGACCGCCTCATGCCCCCAAGCCTCGGACCAGCGGCCATACATCGCCCCCGGCCCGTGCGGCCGCAGCCCTGCCTCCGCCAGCGCCGCCTGCCAGCCCTCGGCCCGTTCCCGCGCGACGCGAAACCGCTCCGGCCCCGTCACATGGGCAATCCGCCGGCGCCCCAGCCCGGCCAGATGCGCCACGGCCGCCCGCGCGCCCTGCTCCTCGTCGGGCAGGAAGCTCACCCGATCCGCCCCGCCTTCGGACATCACATGCACGACCGGCACCGTCAGCCCGCCGAAATCCACCGGCAGGATACGGTCCACCCGCCGCCCGGCGACCACGATCCCGTCCACCTGCTTTTCGATCAGCGCATCCAGATGGCTCTGCGCCAGCACCGGATTTTCCTCAAGCGCACAGAGAAACACCGACACGCCATGGTCGATCAGCCCCTCGGTCACGCCCTGCATCACCGGCAGCGCGAACCGGCCATAGACGTCGTCGGTCAGCAATCCGACCGTGAAACTGCGCTTGGTATGCAGCCCGCGCGCCAGCGCATTGGGGCGAAAGTTCAGCGCCTTGGCTGCGCCCAGCACCCGCTCGCGCGTTTCGGCCGTCATCCGCCCGCGCCCGTTCAGCGCCTTCGACACCGTCGCGATGCTGACCCCGGCCTCGGCCGCGACATCACGGATCGTCGCCCTCTCCCGGTCAGCACGCCTCGGCACTGCTCACCTCTCCCGGCTGGGTAAAGCTTATCCCACGTTGGGTAAAGCTTTACTCAGACGGTCACGCCACGCAACGATTCTCTTTCGCGCGCTAGGCCTGCCCGCTCTGCCTCAGGCCCCACCAGGTCCCGGCCAGCGGTCGGGCACCCGCAAAGCGCCCCGGAAGCTCCGCCTCGATGCGCAGCCCCTCGTTCCACTTCGCCATCCGTTCGGACCGCGCGAAACTGCCGACCTTGAGCTGCCCCGCATCCAGCCCCGTCGCCAGATGCACGATCGCCACATCCTCGGTCTCGCCCGACCGGGCCGACACGATCGCCCCCCAGCCATGCCGCCGCGCAGCCGCCAAAGCCGCCGCCGTCTCGCTCACCGTGCCCACCTGATTGGGCTTGAGCAGTACGGCATTCCCCGCCCCCGCCGCTGCCGCCGCCTCGAGCAGCGCAGCCCGGGTCACGAGCAGATCGTCACCCACGATCTGCACCCGCCCCCCCATCGCCGCCGTGAAGGCCGCAAACCCCGCCATGTCGTCCTCGCCCATCGGGTCCTCGACCGATACGACCGCGTAATCCGCGATCCAGCGCGCCAGCACCACGCCCCAGGCCGCCGCCTCCATCTCGCGCCCGTCAAGCGCGAGGCGATAGACCCCCGCCTCGCCGAATTCCGACGCCGCGATGTCCAGCGACACCACGACCCGCCCCCCCGGTGTCTCGCCCGCCGCGATGATCGCCTCGCACAGCGTCTCGAGCGCCTCCTCGTTCGACCGGAACATCGGCCACCATCCACCCTCGTCCGCCACCCCGGCGATCAGCCCGCGCCGCCGCATGATCGCCCCGGCCGCGTGATAGACCTCGGCCGTGATCTCCAGCGCCTCGGCGAAACTGCCCGCACCGGGCACCATCACCATGAAATCCTGCACATCCACCCGCCGCTCGGCATGGGCGCCGCCGCCGAAGATCTGGATCTCGGGCAAGGGCAGCGTGGGCTCTGCGCCATGCACCGCCGCCAGATGCCGCCAGACCGGCACCCCCGCCTCGGCCGCCGCCGCCTGCATCACGGCCAGCGATACCGCCACCAGCGCATTGCCGCCCAGCCGCCCCCGGTCCGCCGTGCCGTCCAGCGCCACCAGCGCCGCGTCCACCCCGGCCTGATCGGCGACCTCCATCCCCCGCAGCCGGTCCCGGATCGGCCCGCCCACATGCCCGACCGCCCGCGCGACATCCATCCCGCGCAGCCGCGCACCCCCGTCGCGCAGGTCCACCGCCTCGCGCCGCCCGCGTGATGCGCCGGCCGGCGCAATCGCGCGCCCCATCGCCCCGCGCTCGGTCACCACCACCGCCTCCACCGTCGGGTTGCCCCGGCTGTCCCAGACCCGCAGGCCCCTCAGATCGGCAATTCCGCTCACGTTCCCTCCATCCGCGCCACCAGCGCCGCCAGGTCATCCGCAGGCCGCGCAAGAAGTGCAAGCGCCTGTGCCCGCACCTCGGCCTGCCCCTCGGCCGTCAGGTATTCGACCGGCGACTTGCCGTCGACCCGCGCCAGCATCAGCGCGGGCAGAAGCGCGGCCACCCGCGCCTCGACCGCGGACGCCGGCTCCCAGTCGACCCGCGCCGCATAGGCACGCCAGAACGCCAGCGCCGCCCGCCGCAATTCGGCCCGGCTCTGCGGCAGATGCACCGATTTCAGCATCAGATGATTAAGGCAGAAGGCCACGTCAAAGGCCGGGTCCCCCATCGTCGCGCATTCGGCATCCAGAAGCACCGGCTGCCCCCCGCGCACCAGAATGTTCTTGGGGCTCACATCGCCATGCACTAGCGTCGTCTCCGCCCGGTCCAGCGCCTCGGCCAGCGCGCGCAGCCGCCCGGCCACCGCCGGATGCCGCGTCGCGGTGAACAACAGATAGGGCTCCACCCGCAGCGCATGGAAATCCGCCGTATTGCGAAATGGCCCCGCGTCAAAGCCGGGGTGCGCCCCGGCGGCATGGATGCGCCCCAGCACATCCGCGACCGCACCTGCGACCGGCCCCGCCTCGCCCCCGGCCAGAAGCGCGGCCTTCCATTGCACCACGCCCTCGCCACCCAGATACTCCATCGCAAAGCCCGACAGCGCCGTGTCATTGCCGAAAAGCCCCGGCACCGCCCCCGGCGCGACCTGCCCCGCCACGCCCAGCCAGGCATATTCCGCCCGGCTCCGGTGCGTCGGGGCCAGCCATTCCTCGGCCACCCGCAACCGGCCCAGCGCGAACTTGACTGCGACCATGCGCCCCGCGACGCTCACCCGCGCGATGTCGGACGCAACCCCACCCGTCAGCGGCAGAACCTCCGTCACCTCGGCCGCCCGGCCCAGACCCAGCGCCTCGACCAGCGCGATGGCGCGGTCCCGGATCGTCTCCGTCATCCGATAACCCCTCCCAGCCGCGGGGACCTGTCCCCCGCGCCGGCACCATGCCCCCGCTTGCCCCCGGATTCCAGCCGCCCCGTCAGGCGCGCTCAGCCCAAAGCATAGCCCGCGCCGCGCACCGTGCGCAGAGGATCGCCCCCGCCCTGCTGCATCAGCGCCTTGCGCAGCCGCCCGACATGCACATCGACCGTCCGCGTATCGACATAGATGTCCCGCCCCCAGACCCGGTCCAGCAGCTGCTCGCGCGACCAGACCCGCCCCGGCTTCTCCATCAGCGTGGCCAGAAGCCGGAACTCCGTCGGCCCCAGCTTCAGCGCCTTTCCGTCCCGCGTCACCCGGTGCGTCTCGGCGTCCAGCTCGATATCCTCGTGCACCAGCACCTGCCCCACGGTCGACGGCCTGACCCGCCGCAACTGGGTCCTGACCCGCGCCAGAAGCTCGCTCACCGCATAGGGCTTGACGACATAATCATCCGCCCCGGTCTCGAGCCCGCGCACACGGTCCACCTCCTCGGACCGCGCCGACAGCATGATGATGGCAATCGCCCGCGTCTCGGGCCGCGCCTTGATCCGCCGGCAGATCTCGATCCCCGACACCGATGGCAGCATCCAGTCCAGCACCATCACGTCGGGCGGGTCCTCCTGCACCAACAGAAGCCCGTCCTCGCCATTGCCCGCCGTGCTGACCCGAAACCCCTCGGCCTCAAGGTTGTAGCACAGCACCTCGCGCTGCGCGGGTTCGTCCTCCACCACCAGGACATGCGGCTGACCGGCGCGCATGATCTCAATCCGTCGACGTCATGAAGGCGGTGCGGTCCCCCTTGGGGCGCGCATCCTCGGGCCGCTTGCCGGTCGTCACATAGATCACCTGCTCGGCCATGTTCGTCACCAGATCGCCCATCCGCTCCAGGTTCTTGGCAATGAAATGCAGATGCATGCAGGCGGTGATATTGCGCGGGTCCTCCATCATGAAGGTCAGGAACTCGCGAAACAGCGCATTGTACATCTGGTCCACGTCCTGATCGCGCAGCACCACGTCGCGGGCCAGCGCGCTGTCACGCCGCACGAAACTGTCCAGCGTGTCCTTCAGCATCCCCTGCACCTCGCGCGCCATCCGCCGCAGCGTCGCATCTCCCCCGCTGATCGGCCGCATCTCGGCCAGAACGCTCGTCCGCTTGGCGATGTTCTTGGCGTAATCGCCCACCCGCTCCAGGCTCTGCGCCAGCTTCAGCGCCGACACCACCAGCCGCAGATCGCTCGACACCGGCTGGCGCAGCGCCATCAGCCGCACCGCCTCCTCGTTGATCACGTCCTCCAGCGCATCGATCGCCGCATCGCCCCGGCGCACCTGCTCGGCCTTCTCGGTATCGCGCGCCAGCAGCGCATCCGCCCCGTTCAGGATCGCATCCTCCACCAGCCCGCCCATCTTGATGATGCTGGCCTGCAAGGCCTCCAGATCGCGGTCAAAGGCCGTGACGATATGAGGTTCGTTCATGTCCGCAGTCCCTATCCGATCCGGCCCGAGATATAGGACTCCGTCCGCGGGTCCTTCGGGTTGGTGAAAATCTCGCTCGTCGCCCCGTATTCGACCAGATGGCCCAGGTGAAAGAAGGCCGTCCTCTGGCTCACCCGCGCCGCCTGCTGCATCGAATGCGTGACGATGACGACCGAATAATTGTTGCGCAACTCGTCGATCAGCTCCTCGACCTGCGCCGTGGCAATCGGGTCCAGCGCCGAACAGGGCTCGTCCATCAGCAGGACCTCAGGCTCGGTCGCCACCGCGCGGGCGATGCACAGCCGCTGCTGCTGCCCGCCCGACAGGCCTGTGCCCTGCGCCGCCAGCCGGTCCTTCACCTCGTCCCAGATCGCCGCCCGCCGCAGCGACCGCTCCACGATATCGTCCAGCTCCGCCCGGTTGCGCGCCAGCCCGTGAATCTTCGGCCCATAGGCCACGTTGTCATAGATCGACTTCGGAAACGGATTGGGCTTCTGGAACACCATCCCGACCTTGGCGCGCAGCTGCACCGGGTCCACCGCCGGGTCATGGATGTTCTCGCCGTCGATCAGGATCGTGCCGGTCACCCGCGCGCTGGCGATCGTGTCGTTCATCCGGTTGATGCAGCGCAGGAACGTCGACTTGCCGCAGCCCGACGGCCCGATGAAGGCCGTCACCGTCTTGTCCAGGATATCGACATCGACATCCTTCAGCGCATGGTTCTGCGCGTAATGCACGTTCACGCCCCGCGCGCTGATCTTCGTCGTCTCGCCGGTCATGATCCGCTCCGTCAGCCTTGAATTGTCCAGCATCCGCTCACCCGCCCGCTACCATTGCCGCTCGAACCTGCGCCGCAGGATGATCGCCAGCAGGTTCATCACGACCAGAAACCCCAAGAGCACCAGGATCGCCGCCGAGGTCCGGCTCACGAAGCCGCGCTCGGGACTGTCCGCCCAGATATAGATCTGCGTGGGCAGCGTCGTCGCACTCTCGAACGGAGAGGCCGCCGCCGAAGTCACGAAGGCATTCATCCCGACCAGCAGCAGCGGCGCCGTCTCGCCGATGGCCTGCGCCATGCCGATGATCGTGCCCGTCATGATCCCCGGCATCGCCAGCGGCAGGATATGGCCGAACACCGCCTGCTGGTTGGACGCCCCCACCCCCAGCGCCGCCTCGCGGATCGATGGCGGCACCGCCTTCAGCGCGGCCCGCGTCGCGATGATGATCGTGGGCAGCGTCATCAGCGACAGCGTCAGCCCCCCCACGATCGGCGCCGACCGCGGCATCCCGAACCAGCCGATGAACATCGCCAGCCCCAGAAGCCCGAACACCACCGAAGGCACGGCCGCCAGATTGTTGATGTTGACCTCGATCAGGTCCGACATCCGCCCCTTCGGCGCGAATTCCTCCAGATAGATCGCCGCCCCGATCCCCAGCGGGAACGAGATCGCAAAACAGATCAGCAGCACCCAGAACGTCCCCGTGAGGGCGCCCCTCAGCCCGGCCTGTTCGGGAAACCGGCTGTCATTGTTGGTGAAAAGCCAGCGGTTGAACGGCGCCGAAATCGCGCCCGCCTCGTCCAGCGCATCGAACCAGGCAATCTGCGCATCGGTCACGCGCCGGTTCTCCTCGGGCGTGGCACGGTCGATCAGCCCCTTGTTCAGCTGGTCAAAGGAATCCGACGTCGGCACCGTCAGCGTGACCCTCTGCCCGATCAGACCCGGATCCGCGACCACCATGTCGCGCAGCGCAAACTGCGCCCCGTCGCTCAGAAGCTTGGCCAGGGCCCGCCGCTCCGTCTTGCTCTCGACGCCGCCCACACGCTCGGCCAGCCCCGCCTCGACCGCATCGTCGAAATCTCCGCGCGGCAGCCGGTCTTCGCTGATCATGTCGGGGTCGACATAGACATCCAGCGTCACATGCGTCTGGGTAAAGGCCTGGTACCCCGTGCCGATCAGCGACAGGAACACCAGCCCCAGCATGGTGAAGGCAAAGCCCAGCGCCACCAGCCCCGCCGCCTTCAGCCCGGTCTCCCTGCGCCGCCGCGCCGCCAGACTGCCGCGGATCGTCTCCATCGTCGACGGGCGCCCGGGCAGGCCGGATATCTCCAGTGTCTCGGCCATGACGCCCCCCTAGTCGTAGATTTCGCGATACTTCCGGACCAGCCGGAGCGCGAAGACATTGATCACCAGCGTGACAAGAAACAGCACCATCCCCAGCGCAAAGGCAGCCAGCGTCTTGGGGCTGTCGAATTCGGTATCCCCGATCAGCAGCGTCATGATCTGCACCGTGATCGTGGTCACCGAATCGAGCGGGTTGATCGTCAGCGTCGCTATCAGCCCCGCCGCCATGACGACGATCATCGTCTCGCCGATGGCCCGGCTCACCGCCAGAAGGATGCCCCCCGCGATCCCCGGGATCGCCGCCGGAAACAGCACCTTCAGCACCGTTTCCCCCCGCGTCGCGCCCAGCGCCAGCGACCCGTCCCGCAGCGACCGCGGCACCGCCGCCAGCGCATCGTCGGCAAAGGACGAAATGAACGGGATGATCATGATCCCCATCACGCCACCCGCCGCCAGCGCCGTGTTGGGCGAAATCGAAAGCCCGATCCCTTCACCGAAATTCCGGATCGCCGGCGCCACGACCAGGATCGCGAAAAAGCCATAGACGATGGTCGGCACGCCCGACAGGATCTCCAGCACCGGCTTGGCCCAGGCCCGGAACCGCGCCGAGGCGAATTCGTTGAGATAGATCGCCGTCAGCAACCCCACCGGAATCGCCACGCTCAGCGCCAGGATCATGATCAGCACCGTGCCGAGCGCCACCGGAATGATGCCAAAGGCCCCCGCCGCCGCGATCTGGTCCTCACGCAGCGGCATTTGCGGCTCCCACCGCGTGCCGAACAGGAACTCCGTCAGCGGCACCATCCGGAAAAACCGGATCGATTCGACCAGCAGCGACGCCACGATCCCGATCGTGGTCAGGATCGCCACGATTGAACAGAACAGCATCAGCCCCATCACGATCCGCTCGACACCCTGCCGCGCCCGGAAGGCCGCGCTCACCCGCCCCCGCGACAGAAGCATCAGAAGCACCGCGACCGCCGCCACGCTCGCCGTCATCAGCGCGGCCGACCAGTCGCGCAAATGGCTAAGGTACTCCGCCGCCTCGACCTTCCACGGCTCGGGCGTGCCGAAGACCGTCCCCCCCGCAATCGACTGGATTTCCGCGACGACCAGCTGCTGCTCCCCGGTCGGCAGGCCCTGATAGGTCCCCTCCGGCAGGCTCGCGACCAGCATCGACAGGATCACCGGCCGCTGCAGGATCAGCCAGCCGACGATCAGCACGAACACCGGCACCAGCACCAGCAGCGCCGCATAAAGCGCATGATAGCTGGCCAGCGAATGCAGCCTCTGCCCGCCGTCATGGATGGCCCGCGCCGCCTGCCGGTTCCAGACATAGCCCAGCAGAGCCACCGCCAACATCACGCCAAAGGCCAGGGCCGTCATCGCGCCGCACTCCCCCACGCCCCGGCCCGGCCGGGGAAAGACGGCCCGGCATCGCTGCCGGGCCGCAGGCGCCTCACTCGGGCGCCACCATCGAAACGGCGTCGATCACCGCGTCCTGCGTCGCCGCCCGCACATCATCGGGCAGCGCCACCAGACCGCGCTCGGGCAGGTATCCGTCCGGTCCCATCGCATCGTCGGACATGTATTCCTCGACGAATTCCTGCAGGTTCGGGATCACCCCGCGATGCGCATTCTTGACATAGAAGTACAGCGGCCGCGACACCGGATAATCGCCCGAGGCGATGGTGTCGAGTTTGGCCTCGACCCCGCCGATCCGGACGTCCTTCAGCATGTCGAGGTTTTCGTAAAGGAAGGAATAGCCGAAGATACCCATCGCATTGGCGTCCGCCGTCAGGCGCTGGACGATCAGGTTGTCATTCTCGCCGGCCTCGACAAAGGGACCGTCCGTGCGCATCCGCGAACAGTTCTCCTCGACCCAGTCCCCGTCATAGCCGCCATCCGCCACGAAAGGCAGCGACTCGCAGCCCGCCCACATCGCAAGCTCGACCCAGGCATCCCGCGTGCCCGAGGTCGGGGGCGGCCCATAGACCAGGATCGGCGTCGCCGGAAAAGCCGGGTTGATCTGGTCCCAGGTCTGATAGGGATTGTCGACCCAGGCGCCATCCACCGGCACCTGCGCGGCCAGCGCCAGATAGATTTCGCCCAGCGTCATGTCCCAGTCGAATTCATTGGACCGCGCCACGACCAGCGACAGGCCGTCATAGCCGATCAGCGCCTCGCTGATATCGGTCACGCCATTGGTCTGGCAGAGTTCCCATTCCGACGGCTTCATCGCGCGCGATGCATTGGTGATGTCGGGATGCGCCTCGCCGATGCCGGCGCAGAAGGTCTGCATCCCGCCGCCCGTGCCGGTCGATTCGACGATCGGCGCCGCCGCGCCGGTGACATTGGCAAACTGCTCGGCCACGGCCTGGGTATAGGGGAACACAGTCGAAGACCCGACGATACGGATCTCCTGCCGCGATTGCGCAACAGCGCCAGAGGCCGACAGGGCCGCAAGGGCCAGCGCCGACACGGACAGCTTGGTAAGGGACATTGGGAAAGCTCCTCCTGGGGATCGAACCGCTCGACCGAGCGCACCGCGACCCTAGGCTTCCATGACGACGCGTTTGTAATGGAAATGTAATAGTTTGATGACAGCCCGCCGCCTGCGGGCAGGTTTTTCCGCCGCCGCGCCCGCCGGCTCAGCCTTCGCCCAGGATGCTCGTGAGCGCGTCCATGATCGCGTCCTGCGACGAATCCCCCGCCCCGGGCGGCGGCAGCGCCATCGGCGCGCCCGATCCGTCCGCCGCGATCCCGCCGGGATCGACGAACTGCCCCGGGCCCCCCGCCGGCGGCGCCATCGGCAGGGGCGACGGCGTCATCCCGTTCAGCACCCGCACCATCGTCTCGCGCCAGATGTCGGCCGGCAGCCCACCCCCCGTCACCCCCGACAGCGGCGTGTTGTCGTCATATCCCATCCAGACGCCGGTCACGTAATCGGCCGAAAACCCGATGAACCAGGCATCCCGCGCCGCCTGCGTCGTCCCGGTCTTGCCGGCGATCTGCCAGCCCTCGATCCGCGCGCGCTGGCCCGTCCCGCTCTCCACCACCTGATGCAGCATCCAGGTCAGCTCGCGCGCGGCCATCTCCATGATCACCCGCTCGCCGATCCCCCCGCCCGACCCCATCAGCGGCGCCTCGTCGCCCTGCAGGCGCAGCTCGACCAGGCCATAGGGCGTCACCGCCGACCCCCCGTTCAGGATGCCCGCATAGGCCCCCGTCATCTCCAGCAGCGTCGCCTCCGACACGCCCAGCGCCAGCGCCGGCCCCGCCGCCATGTCGCCCCCGATGCCGAACCCCGCCGCGATCGCCTGCACGTTCTCGCGCCCGACCTGCTCGGACAGCCGCACCGCCGGAATGTTGCGGCTCTCGGCCAAAGCCTGCGTCAGCGTGATCGTCCCCTTGAATTCCTCGTCGTAATTCTGCGGCGACCAGGGCCCCGACCCGACGATGTTCAGCGTCAGCGGACTGTCCTCGATCAGATCCACCGGCCCATAGCCCAGATCCAGCGCCGAGGCATAGATGAACGGCTTGAACGCCGACCCGGTCTGCCGCAGCGCCTGCGTCGCGCGGTTGAAGGCACCCACGTCGCGCACGTTGCGCCCGCCCACCATCGCCCGCACCGCACCATCCGCCGACATCACCACGATCGCCGCCTGCGCCGCCGACCCCTCGCGCACCTGCGTCTCGAAGACCTGCGTCATCGCGTCCTCGGCCGCGCGCTGCAGCCGCTGGTCCAGCGTGGTGCGGATCACCACATCCTCGGTCGTGTCCCGGGTAAAGTACTCCGGCCCCGAATCCATCACCCAGTCGGCAAAGAACCCCCCCGCCTGGCTCGCCGCCGCCGAAGAAAGCTGCGCCGGGTTCGCCCGCGCCTCCGCCGCCTCCGCCGCGCTCAGATAGCCCTGCTCCTCCATCAGCCCGATGACGAGGTTGGCCCTGTCCTGCGACCGCGCCAGGTTGCTCGTCGGCGCAAACGTCGTCGGCGCCTTCAGAAGCCCCGCCAGCATCGCCGCCTCTGCCGCGTCGACCTCGTTGGCCGACTTCCCGAAATAACGCTGCGCCGCCGCCTCGAACCCGCGCGACCCCGCCCCCAGATAGGCCCGGTTGAGGTAGATCGTCAGGATCTCCTCCTTGGAATAGCGCGCCTCCATCGCCATCGCATAGATCGCCTCCTTGACCTTCCGCGACAGGGTCGAACGCCGGCAATCGGCCTCATAGGCCGCCTCGCTCTCCCACTCCGCCGCGACATAGGGCCGCCCAAGGCACAGAAGCTTGGCCGTCTGCTGCGTGATCGTCGATCCGCCATGCCCGTCCAGAGGCCCGCGCCCCTCGCTCAGGTTGATCCGGATCGCGCTCGCGATCCCCTGCGGATCGATCCCCGGATGCCAGTAGAACCGCCGGTCTTCGGTCGCAATGACCGCATCGTGCAGGAACGGACTGACCTGATCGGCCATGATCATACCGCCGAACTGCTCGCCCCGCCAGGCAAAGACCTCGCCGTACCGGTCCATGAGCGTGACCGACCCCCGCGCCCGCCCGTCCACAAGTGCGGTGACCGGAGGAAGCTGCATCGCGAAAAAGGCCACCGCCCCCCCGACCGTCAGCCCCAGGACAAGCGCGCTGCGCCAGCCCACACCCCAGACGACCCGCCAGATCAGCCACAGCACCGCGGCGATCGCAGCCCAGAGCCAGCCCAGCGGCCCGCGCGGCCGCCGCCGTGGCGCCTGACGCCGCCCCCGCGGCCGCCGCGTCTTGGCGGCCGGCGCAGCCTTCGCCGCCGCATAGCGCCTCTCGGCGACCAGCGGCCCGCGCGTCCCGGTCTGTCTGCCCATGTCCTGCTCTGCCCTTCGGGTCTTTTCCGGCGCAGTCTACAGCCATCCGAGGGAAAAGTTGAGCCGCATCCGGCACCAAATCGCATCGCCTGATCGAACAAAATTTGTGCATCCGATCCGGAATGTGCAAAAAATGTGCGAAACCCCCGCCAAACCGCGGCACGGCACCCTGACCCGTTCTTGCACCGCCGCCATCCGCCTCATCTTTCTCGGCAGCGCAAGCGCCTCCGGACCGCGGAGCCGCACCAGGCCGACAGGGGGAGAATGTGAAACTCATCATCGCAACGATCAAGCCGTTCAAGCTCGAGGAGGTGCGCGAAGCGCTCACCACCGTCGGCGTGCGCGGCATGATGGTGACCGAGATCAAGGGCTTCGGGTTGCAGTCCGGTCACACCGAAATCTACCGCGGGGCCGAATACGCCGTGAACTTCGTGCCCAAGGTCAAGCTCGAAATCGTCGTGCCCGACACCCTGACCGAACAGGTCGTCGCCACCATCGCGGCGACCGCCAGGACCGACAAGATCGGCGACGGCAAGATTTTCGTGCTCGATGTCGAAAGCGCGCTGCGCGTGCGCACCGGCGAAACCAACGAAGATGCGCTCTGACGCGTGTGACCAGGGAAAGAGTGACAGAATGAACACCATGATGAAACATGCGGGTCCGGCCGCGGCGCTCGCCGCGCTGGCCGCCCTGCCCGCCCGGGCACAGGACACCACCGAAGAAGCCGCCGCGGCGCTCGCGCCCTATGTCTATGAAAAGGCCGTCGATGCCGGAGATGTCGCCTGGATGACGGTCGCGACCGTCCTCGTCCTCCTGATGACCGTCCCGGGCCTCGCGCTCTTCTACGGCGGTCTCGTGCGGACCAAGAACATGCTCTCGGTCCTGACCCAGGTCTTCGCCATCACCGCGGTCGTCTGCATCATCTGGATCTGCTACGGCTATTCGCTCGCCTTCTCCTATGGCGGCGCGCTCGACACCTATGTCGGCGGCTTCTCCAAGGCCTTCCTCGCCGGCGTCGACCTGACCACGACGGTGCCGACCTTCACCAACGGCAAATGGCTGCCCGAATACACCTTCATCGCCTTCCAGATGACCTTCGCCTGCATCACGCCGGCGCTGATCGTCGGCGCCTTTGCCGAACGGATCAGGTTCTCGGCGCTCCTCGTCTTCGTCGTGCTCTGGGTCACCTTCATCTACTTCCCGATGGCCCACATGGTCTGGTGGTGGGGCGGTCCCGACTTCCTGGCCGAACAGCAGACCGCACTCCTGATCGCGCAGGCCGCCGGTGATGCCGAAGCCGAAGCTGCCGCCGCCGCCAACCTCGCCGCCAACGGCCTGATCTGGAACTGGGGCGCGCTCGACTTTGCGGGCGGCACCGTCGTGCACATCAATGCCGGGATCGCGGGCCTCGTCGGCTGCATCCTGCTCGGCCGCCGCGTCGGCTACGGGCGCGAAAACCTCTCGCCCCATTCGCTCACCATGACGATGATCGGCGCATCCCTGCTCTGGGTCGGCTGGATGGGCTTCAACGCCGGCTCGAACCTCGAATCGAACGCCGTCACCTCGCTGGCCGTGATGAACACCTTCACCGCCACCGCCGGCGCGGGCGTCGCCTGGATGTTCGCCGAATGGTTGACCAAGGGCCGTCCCTCGCTCCTCGGCCTCGTCTCGGGCGTGGTCGCGGGTCTCGTCGCCGTCACCCCGGCCTCGGGTTTCGCAGGTCCGGTCGGCGCGATGGTCCTCGGCATCGTCGCGGGCGTCGTCTGCTACATCTTCGTGGCCTATGCAAAGAACGCGCTCCGGCTCGACGATACGCTCGACGTCTTCGGCATCCACGGGGTCGGCGGGATCATCGGCGCGCTGGCGACCGCCATCCTCGTCAACCCCGCGCTCGGCGGGGCGGGCGTGCCTGACTACCTCTCCGTGCCCGGCACGCTGCAGGTCGCGCCCTACGACTTCGGGTTCATGGTCATGGCCCAGCTCAAGGCGGTGCTCTTCACCATCGTCTTCGTCGGGATCGGCTCTCTCATCCTCTACAAGATCGTGGACTGGACCATCGGCCTGCGCGTCCGCGAAGAGGAAGAGCGCGAAGGCCTCGACATCGCCACCCATGGCGAGCGGGCCTACAACATGTAACGCCCGCCCGCAGGTTCACGACTCCGGGGCCGGCTCTCCTCCTCCCTTCCTTCCGGCCGGTCCCGGACAACCTCCCGGCCCGCGCGCCCTCCCTCGCGCGGGCCGTTTTTCATGGCCGTCCGGCGCGCGGGACCCGCGCTCTCGTCACCCCCGCCCGGCCCCCGCGCGCCCGCCCGGCGGGTAAGCGCAGCGCACTCGACCGCCGACCCGTAGGGTGGGTGAAACCCACGCGTCCCCGGCGAAACGGCGTCCCGCGCATCTCCCCGGCCCCGCGCAAGGGCCTTGCACCCCGGCCGCCCCTTGGGACAAATGGCGCATGGACCCGTTCCCCTCCTGGGCCGACAGCGCCCCCCGCCTTGTCGCCGTCGCCGCCGGCCGCGCCCCCGCCGACCGGGTCATCCGCGGCGGCCGCCTCGTCAACGTCCAGTCGCGCGAGGTGCTCGACGGCTGGCAGGTCGCCATCGCCGGGGGCCGCTTCGCCTATGTCGGCCCCGACGCGTCCCACTGCATCGGCCCCGCGACCGAAGTGACCGACGCCGCCGGCCGCTTCCTCGCCCCCGGCCTCTGCGACGGCCACATGCATATCGAAAGCGGCCAGCTCACCCCGGCCGAATTCGCCGCCGCCGTGATCCCCCACGGCACCACCACCATGTTCGCCGACCCCCACGAAATCGCCAATGTCCTCGGCCTTGCCGGCGTGCGGATGATGCATGACGAAGCGCTGCTGCAGCCCGTCAGCATCTTCACCCAGATGCCCTCCTGCGCCCCCTCCGCCCCTGGGCTCGAAACGACCGGCTTCGAGATCGGCCCCGACGAGGTGGCAGAGGCGATGGCCTGGCCCGGCATCATCGGGCTGGGCGAGATGATGAATTATCCCGGCGTCATCAACGGCTCCCAGCAGATGCTGGCCGAAATGGCAGCGACCATGCAGGCGGGCAAGACCGTGGGCGGCCATTACGCCAGCCCCGACCGCGGCATCCCCTTCCATGCCTATGCCGCCGGCGGCCCCGCCGACGACCACGAAGGCACCGCCGAGGCCGATGCCATCGCCCGCGTCCGCCAGGGCATGCGCGCCATGCTCCGCCTCGGCTCGGCCTGGTTCGACGTCGCCGCCCAGATCACCGCGGTCACGCAGAAGGGCCTCGACCCGCGCAACTTCATCCTCTGCACCGACGACTGCCACGCCGGCACGCTGGTCGGCGAAGGCCACATGAACCGCGTCCTGCGCCATGCCATCGCCTGCGGCTGCGACCCGCTCGTGGCCCTCCAGATGGCCACGATCAACACCGCCACCCATTTCGGGCTCGAACGCGAACTCGGCTCCATCGCGCCGGGCCGCCGCGCCGACCTCATCCTCACCTCCGACCTCGCGACCTTCCCGGTCGAAGAGGTGATCGCCCGCGGCCAGACCGTCGCCCGCGACGGCCGCCTCACCGTCACCTGCCCGCATTACCCCTGGTCCGATGCCGCCCGCCGCACCGTCCGCCTCGGCAAGACCCTCGCCCCAACCGACTTCGCCATCCCCGCCCCCGCCGGCGCCGCCACCGTCCGCGCCCGCGTCATCGGCGTGGTCGAAAACCAGGCCCCGACCCGCGCCCTCTCCGCGACGCTCCCCGTGCGGGCGGGCCTCGTCGAACCCGACGCCGACATCTGCCAGATCGCGCTCGTCGAACGTCACCGCGCCACCGGCCGCGTCGTCAACGCGCTCGTCTCGGGCTTCGGCTACCGCGGGCAGATGGCCATCGCCTCCACCGTCGCCCACGACAGCCACCACATGATCGTCGTCGGCACATCACGCGCGATGATGGCCGCCGCCGCCAACCGCCTGGGCGACATCGGCGGTGGCGTCACCGTCTGGCAGGACGGCGCGGAAATCGCCTGCCTCGAACTCCCCATCGCGGGCCTCATGTCCGACCGCCCCGCCGCCGAGGTCGCGCAGAAGGCCCAGGGCATCGTCGCCGCGATGCAGGCCTGCGGCTGCACCCTCAACAACGCCTACATGCAGCACTCGCTGCTCGCCCTCGTCGTCATCCCCGAACTGCGCATCTCG
>Ga0315900_10003431_pt1 | contig 23213 bp, 27 predicted proteins | sample LakEriMetagenome_FD_203521 | JGI IMG/M metagenome (GOLD analysis project Ga0315900, IMG submission 203521) | Freshwater fungal communities from buoy surface, Lake Erie, Ohio, United States - Buoy 12 MA114 | ecosystem: Environmental > Aquatic > Freshwater > Lake > Lake biofilm | place: USA: Lake... | reverse complement strand
TGTAAAAAACGCAAATGAAAGTATAATAACTAGACCTAAATAACATGAAACAATTAACTGATATTCAATTAGCGGAAATAAATAGTAACTTAGATAATTACTTTGCATTAGCAACTGATAGCGATATTGATAACGGTATTGCATGGTATAAGCAAGCACATTATATTTGTAAAGATCTATCTAAGCAGTATAATGTACCTATTGCAGTTGTTGCAAGTATTGTAAGTGCATTGTCACCACGTAATAAATGGAATCAAAACATTAAAGATACCATAACCGTGCTGAATGCTATACACTGCAATCTTTCGCCCGACGATATCAAAGTTTGTACATTCCACAAAAATAAGTACAAAGCGTTTTTATTAGGCCAAAGAAAAGCTCAAATCACTGAGCAAAGTTTAAAAACGTTTAACTTTGTACGCAACATTGCTGATCTTGACGAGAACTGTATTACTATTGACGTGTGGCATTTGCGTGCTTGCTTTGGCAAAACGGTAAATAATACGCCTACGCCTACCATTTATGCACAAATCAAAGAATTAACAATTAACAAAGCCAAAGAAAAAGGTTTAAAAGGTTTTGAGTACCAAGCAATTATATGGAATTCAGTAAAAAATAATTTTTAATATGGATAAAGAAATCAAAGAAGCAGCACAAGATAAAATTTACGCAATATACTTTAACTTAATGCGTGAAAGTTTACAACTAGATAAGTACTGGAAAGTTGATCCAGATAGAGCAATTGAATTAGAAAAAGCACACGATAGAGAAGTAGCAGTATATGCTTACATATTAGGTTTAATAGAAAAAGATAATAAATTATGAAAACAATAATCCACGTTAATCAGCATGTGATTAAAGCTAACCGTAAAAATAATGTTGAAGATCCTGTGTTAACGGTTAAAACATATAAAGAAAATAGATATGCTCACGAGGTGGAAATATTAGGACCTAGCAAAATAATTTACAGTCCAGATAAACCACTAAGTTGTGGAGCCCATGTATGGATCGAAACACAAAGCGAAGTATTAGTAATTAAATAATAAATTATGAAAATATGGCACATATCAGATACTCACACGTATCATGACTTATTAACTATTCCAACAGGAATTGATATGGTAATACATTCTGGCGATTGTAGTAATCCTAGAGACCCATACACTAATGAGCCTGAAGTTAGAAACTTTATTCATTGGTACAAATCATTACCTATTGAACATAAAATTTATGTAGCGGGTAATCATGATACCTCTATTGAGAAAAGATTAGTTACCAAAATAGATTTCTCTGGTTATAACATACACTACTTAGAGAATGATTATATAGATATTGATGGCATTAAAATATTTGGCTCACCTCATACTCCACAATTTGGACAATGGGCATTTATGAAAGATCGTTCTAAACTTGATAGATTTTGGCGTAATGCTATACACGAGCCTTGTGACATTATTATCGCTCACGGCCCGCCTAAAGGTATCTTAGACAAGTCTTATGATCGTGGTAATAATATAGAATCTTGTGGGGATAAATCATTACTAAACTTAGTATTAGATATGCAACCCGCATATATGTGTTTTGGGCATATACACAATTGTAAAGAAATTATTAATGCAGGTATGTTAAAACTAAGTGCTTATGATACTTGGTTTAGTAATGGATCGGTTGTAACTGATGGAAAATTTGGAAAATTAACTAGTAACGGTAATATATTTGAAATATGAAACAAACAAAGGACTTTATAGACCAAATGATGGAATTTGAATCTGGAATGCTTAACGATGCAGAAATAATAGAAATGTTTTCTGATTTAATAAAAAGCGGTGCATCATGGTCATTACAAGGACATTATGGCAGAGCAGCAAATTCTTTTATAGAAGGTGGTTGGATAGATAAAGATGGTAATATATTAAAAAACTTAAAAGACTATGGTAATTAGAATAGAAACACAATGGACAACCTCAACTACTGAATTTCATAATTCAGATATAACTATACCACAAATCGCGGAAGCATTACAAGGCATGCTAGTAAGTCAAGGCTGGAGCTTAGAAAACATTAACGAATATATAAAAACAGAAAATGACGACATATAAAAATAGATACGGTGATGTATTTACATTCACTAAAGACGACAACCAAGATATTTTATGGGAAGGTAACTTTGAATATTGTAGAACTGGTATGCCTAATGATTATACCAGAGCTTATGAAGCTTATTGTAATGATGTAACAGAACCAATGCCTTTAGAAGAATTTAAGGAAGCAGTTCATGAATATGATGTTGATATAAAAGAATATAGGTTAGGGTATACCTATCTAAACATGGTAGATTCATTAGCCCACGAGATTGATATGGTTGATCCAAGTGGCGGCCCTTATATTACCAGAGGCATGTCATTAGGTAGCTTTGGATTTAAAGATTACGTAGTTAAAGATTTCCAAAAGATTAATACCGGTTATAAAATTGTTACAGAGAAATGTGCTTACTGTCATTTAGCAGGTGGAGTACACAAAATGGGATGCGAAACACGTAAGGTAACTATATTTTACGAACAGATGGGAAAGGAAGTTCACCAGAACAGGGGTAACTTAAACAAATAAGATTGTATATTATATTATACAAAAACAGTAAAAAGCATACAAAATGTATATTATATTATACACAATAAATTATCCTTACAGTCAAAACACGAATAACAATTGATAATGTTAATGTAAAACAAATTAATATGAGTGACGAAGAAATTGAAAAACTAGCGGAATTAATATTTCAGAAATTAGTAAAAAAAGAACAAGAGTATCTTGATAATATGGAATTACCTATTGGCTGGGTGTCTGATGATACTTCTGGTACTTGGTATAAATTTGAATCACCAGGATCTACATCAGGTAAAGAAATATTAACGCAGCGATTAGTGGCATTGAATATTGAAAAACAAGAACTAGTAGAGCAAGAAGATTATGAAGAGTTAATTAAACTACAGAAAAGAATAGATGAAATAAAAGAACAACTAAAAAAATATAAGGACTAGCGTACAATAATGCGACGTTAGTTAATTAATATATAAAAGTAATAAGCTAATGTCACACGATCGTAATCTAGAATTTCTAAATAAAAGAAAAGTGATATATAGAAGAGGACCAATTAATGATAAACCTTCCGAAGAGTTTGATTGGGGTTATTATTATGAACAAGGCACATATGAATGTTACGAACTATTCAGAAGCAAAGCTAAAATACCAACATATAAAGCATTAAAATGGCATTTGTATGTGTTATGGTATCTTAATCCTAATATGGATCAGAATGAGTTTGAAACAACTGTGAGGCATGTATGTAATATAAAAAATGGATTTGTAACATTTAATGTTAGTGAGCAATTACTACAGAATATGATGTATGAAGTTTCATTAAAAGATCTTGAAGAACCTCCTAATAATAAACAACGTAAAATTATATTTAAAGACAATTGCCAATTAACATTAACTGAAAAGTTATCTATTGTAGGTAAGATGATTGGTAAGACTAAACGCATTAGCGAATCTGATATATACGATGCAATGCTATACATTCACGATCTTAATCAAAAAATAACAATCAACAAATTAGCGGATCATTTCGGATGCACAACAAGAACAATACATCGCAATATGAGTAATGAGTTAAAAAAAGAAAAAGAATTACTAAATCAAAGTATATGACATTAAAAGAAAAGTTTAAAGAAATATTAACTGCATTTTGGATAAATGATTGGGAAGACAAATGTGAAACAATAGCAGATGAATTTGCTATTGATTTTGCAGATTGGCTTATCAAAAGACAAACAAATTACTTTGAATCACTTAAAGAACTATTAGAAATCTATAAAAAAGAAAAAGGATTATGAAAAGTTACAACGTCCCTAATTATATACGATATAAAGAAGATCTTAAACAAGTCAACAAAGATAATATGTCTGATGAGTTTCAGTATTATTTAAGAAATGATCTTATTTGCAGGTATCTACCATTAGTAGAAAATATCGCAAAGAAATTCTCTACAACTACAGAAGCGTGCGGTATACTAGATATTACAGACCTTATTCAATGTGGATCTATAGGTCTTATTCAAGCAGTTGATAAAATTGAATGGGCTACTATTAGAGAAAGCGATCATAAAGAAAGTACATTAAAATCTTTTCTATCAAAAAGAATTAAAGGCTCTATCAGACGTGCAATTGATATTAATAGAGGCAGTATTAAAATACCGGAACACAAACTAAATGAAATACGCAAAGATAGCAGTAAAGACCATAGATTGGTTGCGATGTTTTTTAATTCCATATTTTTAAGCATCGACGAACAAATTAATGATGAGGATGATGATAATATGTTGTACCAAATCCCAGATCAATCTGAAGTTTACAATGTTGATCTAATGAATCTTTACTTAACTAGCTTGCTTAAAAAGCATTTAGACAATCGTGAGTTTGAAGTATTAAGATTAAGCTATGGATTAGACTGTGATAAACATTCCGCTAATGAGATTGCCGACAAATTAGGCATCGAAGGAGCAAGTGCTTATGTAAGAATTTCAGAGATAAAAAAGCAAGCAATTCAAAAATTAATTGATAAGGTAGATCCCTCACAAGTCATTGATTACCTATAAGTTAAATTTAAAATTCGTCCCAAAAATATACTAAATATGGGACAAAACACGTAATTATAATAATATATAACAATAAGATATTCCATTGTAAAAGTATAACTTTTTGCGTAATTATATATATATATATAAAACATATATTATGGGAACATCAAAAACATTATCTTTAGAGGAAAAAAATCTTTTAAATATACAAAAAGCAAATGAAATAAAAACTTGTAAAAAGTGCGGATTTACAGGGACTAAAGATCCTTATTTTGCTAAATTTTTAATAAAAAGCATTTATCAATATGGCAATTGCAAAAAATGTCAGCAAGAAGTAACAAGAGCGTGGCGGTATAATATATCTATAGATGATATGAATAAGATGCTGGATAGTGTAACTCATTGCGAAATATGTAATGTAGAATTTACAACAAATAGAAAAGTCATAGATCATTGCCATAAGGATAAACATGTTAGAGGAATATTATGTGATCCATGTAATACCACATTAGGTCAATTAGAAAAAACAAATGATATGCTAGAAAGAATGACATATTATTTAAAAGCAAGAAACAAGTAATCAATTAAATTAAATATATGGAAAAAAAAGAGACTGTAAAAGAATTAACATTAACGGAAAAGCTTTCTTTTATTCAAGTTGAAATGAAAGCTAAAAAGAGTAGATTTAATAGTTTCGGTAAATATAATTTTAGATCTGCAGAAGATCTGTTAGAGGCTGTTAAGCCATACTTAACAAAGTATAACGTATCAGTAACAATTAACGAAAGACTATTGGAAAGTAACTTCTTGCAATTCCCTATGCTGGAATCCACAGCAACCATTTCAGATAATTTATCATCTATTAATGCAACAGCAATTGTTGGGATAGACTTAGATCAAAAAGGTATGCAGATGCCGCAGAAATTTGGTAGTGCATCTAGTTATGGTAAGAAGTATGCATTAGGTAATCTATTCTTAATTGATGATACGCAAGATCCAGATCATGGTAAAGCAGAACCTGTTGATAAAGCTAAACTTGATGTTAAAGACGCGGCCTTTGAAAAAGCAAAAGCATTTATAACAAATGGTGGATCTCTTGATACTATTAAGAATAAGTATGAGTTATCAAAAGCAGCAGAAGAAATTTTATCTAACCTTTAACCAAAAATAAATTAAATAATATGAGTACATTTGAGATTATATCAGCATCAATAGATTTTTTATTAACCGTAGGACTTTTGTATTTCTTATTTACAAGAGTAGAAGTAAATGTAGAAATAGAAAAAGAAATTAATGACAAATAAACAAAAAATAATAGAAAGGTTAAGGAATGATGAAGACTACTATGGCGAGTTTGGCAAACAATATTTAAGCAACTCTAATATAGAAACATTATTAACTAATCCTTTGTTATTAAGACAACCTCAACCTCCAAATATTAATTTTGCTATTGGCGGTTACTTTCATACTTTAGTTTTAGAACCTGATAAGCTAGAAAAGTATAAAGTTATAGAAGCAACAACTAGAAATACTAACAAGTATAAAGAATTATCAGGTGGTGAAATATGTTTGTTACAACATGAGGTTGATAAAATAGAACATATGCGGGATGCAGTATTAGATAATGATATTTGCAGAGACCTTATAAGAGGTTTGAATATAGAATACGAATCACCGGGTATTGCTGAAATATTTGGTGCAATGTGGAAAGGTAAAGCGGATATAATTAACCATGATCATAAGTTGGTTATAGATTTAAAAACAACATCTGATATATCAGCATTCCCTTACTCAGCAAAGAAATATAATTATGACAGTCAAGCTTACATATATAAATTATTATTTGGGTATGACTTAATATTTATAGCAATAGACAAAGGTACAAACCAAATAGGTATATTTGATTGTTCAGATAAGTTCCTATTAAGCGGTGAAGACAAAGTCAGACGAGCAGTAGATGCTTATCAATTATTTTATGAAACCGAGGGATTTGATCCCAAACAATTTTTATTAACTAAAACCCTTAATTAAATGGCTTCAATTATTAAAGCAAGTATTAATTTAAATGAAATTCCTAAACACAAGATTATAGATGGCAAGAAAGGCAAGTACCTTCCTATAACTATAACGTTAAATGACGAAGTAGACCAATTTGGTAATCAAGGACCTATAATGGTTGAACAATCAAAAGAAGAAAGAGAATCAAAAGCAGCAAAAGTATATCTTGGTAACGTAAAAGTTGTATGGACTAATGGTACAAATGTTGAAGCTGCACCAAGACAAGACGGGCAATCTGCTCCTACTCCACAAAGAGCGCCGGCTCCTGTAGTTGAAGATGATTTGCCATTCTAAAGTAAAACGTTTTATATTATGGACAAAATAAGCTATATTGCACATAATATAATACATTAGGTCGGTAGCGGACACCACTCGAGAGGTTACAAGTAAGAATCCGCTTTTATGTTCTGTGATGAAAAGATAGTCGCCAAACAACACCTTTAGTAGTTAGTTAGACCCCATTAATTGGGGTTTTTCTAACTATAAAAAGCAATGAGTCTTACAACCAAAACACGATGACTTATTGATAATATATTTGTAACAAATAATCCTTAACAAATTCCTATGCTAATAGAGACAACTGAAATTAATGGTTTCCTTATCGATAACTTTAACCAATATAAATTGGAAGAAGGTAAGACGCAAGGGGTATGCCCTATATGCTCATCAGATAGAAAACCAAAGAATGAAAAAGCTAAATGTGCTTCTTATGATTGGGAAAGAGGTATTGGTACCTGTCACAATTGTAATAAAACATTTCAATTACATACATACAAAAGAAAAGGCAAAAGCGAGAAAGTATATGTAAAGCCAGAAAGAGATGCAGTATTAGATTCTGGGTTAGAGTATCCTTTATCAGAGCCTATTGTAAAGTGGTTTGAAACACGTGGTATTTCTAAAGAGACTTTACATGAGCTGCAAATAACCGAAGGCAAAGAGTTTATGCCTCAAACCGGCAAAACTGAAAATGCTATACATTTCAATTACTTTATTGGCGATCAATTAATAAACATTAAATACAGAGATGGACGCAAAAACTTCAAATTATACAAAGGAGCTGAAAAGATCTTTTATAATATCAATAGCATTGTAGGTTTTGAATATTGTATCATTGTAGAAGGCGAGATGGATGTTCTTGCCTTGCATGAAGCGGGAATCACAAACGCAATATCAGTGCCAAACGGCGCAACGTTAGGATCTAATAATCTAGAATATTTAGATAATTGTATTGATTACTTAGACGACAAGTCAAAGATCATTATTGCAGTTGATTCAGATACGGCTGGCCAAGCATTACAAACAGAATTAGTTAGAAGATTAGGGGCTGAAGTTTGTTATTTAGCATCATTTGAAGATTGTAAAGACGCTAATGAATATTTACTTAAATATGGAAAAGAAGCATTATCACAAAGAATATCAAGAGCAAAACCTGTGCCGTTGGAAAACGTTACTACGTTTAAAGACATTGAGGATGAGGTTACAGACTTTGTCAGAAACGGTTTCAAACCTGGTTTCCAAATTGGCTTGGATAACTTTGATAGTATTTTTTCTACATACACTGGTCAGTTCATTACTGTTACCGGCATTCCATCTTCTGGTAAATCTGATTTTGTGGATCAAATGATTGTTGGTTATAATGAAAAGTATGGTTGGAAGACTGCATATGCATCACCTGAAAATACGCCTACATATTTGCATGCTCACAAGTTAATGCGTAAAACTTGGCAAGGTATGCCTACTATAGCAGATATCAAAACTGATAAGTGGAATCAGATTGCGGATCATGTTAATGATAATTATTTCTTTATTGATATGGACCGTTACACATTGGAATCTGTACTACGTAAAGGCGCTGAGCTAGTTAAACGTAAAGGTATTAAATGTTTGGTTATAGATCCATTCAACAAAGTAAGAGCGCAAGACGCTTCGGGTGACGTTAATGTTTATACATTAGAATATCTAAGCCAAATAGAAATCTTTGCTAAGAAATACGATGTACTGGTTATTGTCGTTGCGCATCCCACTAAAATGTATAAAGATACAAAAGGTAACATTGAGGAACCAACCATGTATAATATCAAAGGTGGTGGCGAATGGTATGATGCATCTTATCACGGATTATTAGTTCATAGAAACTATGAAGAGAAGACTGTTAAAGTAAAAGTACTTAAATGTAAGTTTCAAAACCTTGGCGAGAATGGTGCTGAATGCCATTTTAAATGGGATCTATCTTCTGGTTGTTTTGTTCCACACAATCCTAATCTAATTAGTGATGATAAATTACCCTGGGAAGTATAATGGGTAGTGGTTATAAAAAAACAACTCAGATAGACATGGGTTTTTATGTGCCTACTATAAAAGAGCAATTAGCTTATTCTTGGTGCATAAACAACGGTATATACATATCGCCTAAGCCATCAACAACCTCGTCTTGGCATTTACTTGTTGAAATAAATAAAAAAATAAGTATAAGTCCTGACGCATATAAGAAAGTAGAAATCTGGAAACAATTATATAAATTTTACACATACTATTACGATAAATATGCTATCACCAAATAAACTATCAACAAGTAGATACGAAGAACAATATAAAAATATACTTGAACAATGCATTGCATTTGGAACTGAACGTCACGACAGAACAGGCGTCGGATGTTATTCTATTTTCAATGCAAGTTTGAGTATTGATTTAGGCGACGGCTTCCCTTTATTAACCGGTAGAAAAATGTTTGAGAAAACATTTAAAACTGAATTTGAATGGTTTATGAATGGCGAAACCAATATACAAAGATTCAGAGATGCTGGCGTAAAGATATGGGATGCCTGGGCAGATGAAAATGGAGATCTAGGTCCTGTGTATGGGCATCAAATGCGCAATTTTAATGATCAAAACATAGATCAGATGCATAATCTATTAAATAACATAATGGATGATCCAGACAGTCGTAGACACATTATAAGCTTATGGAATCCTGCTCAATTAGCAGATATGAAATTACCTCCATGCTATTTGTATTTTCAATTCTTTGTTGATGGTGATAATCTAAATATGTTTGTTGTTCAAAGATCAGGTGATCTATTCTTGGGTATACCTTATGACGTTGCTTTATTTTCACAGATACTTATATATGTAGCAGAAGTAACCGGATATAAGCCTAATAAACTAGATGTTCAAATTGTAGATGCTCACGTTTATAAAACAAGCTCTCGCGCTGTTATGCAATATTTATTGCAAGAAACATTTGATTTGCCAGATTACGAGTATAATAACGGAATATTAACAATTATCAATTATAAGCACGGGCCAGTAATTTCGGCTCCGGTTGCTGTTTAAATAAAAAAAATATGGAAAAAACTAAGAATTTATACTATATTTATCATATTCCGGGCAAAAAAATTGGAATGACGCGTAATATTTATAACAGGGTCATTAAGTGCCAAGGATACAAACCTGGTGAATTTCAGATATTAGAATCGTCTTATGATAAAGAATTTATAGAAAATAAAGAACACCAGTGGCAAGAATTCTTTAAATATAAAAAAGATTTTGCCTCTTATGATAATGCAGAAAAAAGTCCTATTAATCAATTTAAATCAAATAAAACTATGTACACTAACGTAACAGATCAAACAACAACATTTAATGTTCCTGTAAACAAATTAAAAGGCTTTTTAATGGATAACTTAGGGCATACATTTACAACAAGTTATGGAACATATACTGTAACTCCAGAGTTAATTAAAATAATAATGGCTAATGTTAGAGAGTCAATGTACCGCAATACTGCGTGTTATGTTTATAATAAAGTATTATTTGAAGAGGTTAATAAAATGTATAATACTGAACCTGCCCCAACTGCAACTAATCCTTTAACTTTCGACCCTAATAATGTGTATGACTTAATTAGACAATGGGCAAGCAATCGTGGTATATATGCAAATGGCGATACAAAAACGCAGTATATAAAATTACAAGAAGAATCTGGTGAACTAGCAAGAGCAATACTTAAAGATAATAAGTCTGAACTAATTGATGCTATTGGTGATATGATTGTTGTATTAACTAATTTGGCTGCATTAGAAGGATTAAAAGTTGAAGAGTGTGTTGTATCAGCTTATGATGTTATTAAGTCACGACAAGGCTCTATGATCAACGGCACGTTTGTTAAACAAGATTACGCAGCTACTACCGCTCCTTCATTAACCGACCACATTAAAACAACCCTATAATATGACAAAACAAGAAATTGAATTTAGAGATCCAGTTGTACAATCTGTAGTAAATAAGTTTGTAGATAGATCTGATGTTGGCTTTGCAAAGTATGGCAAAACATTACGAGATGATAGCTCTGATGTATTTGAATGGCTTAATCATTTGCAAGAAGAATTAATGGATGCTACATTATATTTACAACGATTAAAAGAAGAAATAACAACATTGCGAGAAGAAAAAGCATTACTAAGAGAGCTAAATGATATTGATGTTATAGATGCTTTTGAGGTTAAAGTAAAAAAAAAGAGGAAGCATTTGAAGCATGGTTATGGTCTTGGGCGTGATTATTGGTACACAGTTGAAATAGATGATTAAACGATCAAAAAAGAAAGGCCCAGTAGTTGCAAAGAAGGTAATGTATAATGGCATTACCTTTGCTTCTGGCCTTGAAAAGTTTATGTATAAGTCTTTAAGAGATGCTAAAATAGAATTTAGATATGAAGACGAATCATTTGAATTATTACCTAGCTTCTTATTTAAAAATGATTGTTATGAACGACAATCTAATGGCAAAGGAGATTTTATAAATAGAGGAAATAAGAAGGTGCTTAATATAAAATATACGCCTGATTTTATTGGGGAAGACTTTATTATTGAAACAAAAGGTAGAGCTAATGAGTCTTTCCCTTTACGTTGGAAGATGTTTAAATACCTAATGCACTTAATGAATGACAAAAGAACATTATATAAACCGCAAAATCAAGATCAATGTTTAGAGACCGTGAAGTTAATTCTCAAGAAGAGAAAAGATTAGCAAGAAAAAAATACGCTGAAAGACAATTTGATAAATGGATTAGATGGTCATTTGAAATTAAAGGCAGAATAAAATATAAAGACATATTAAATAAACAAGAGGAATTAAATTTAACCAATAACAATTATTAATTATGACAAAGAAAAAAGAGGATCGACCAAAATTTGTACCACAATATGAAGATCCAAACGGAAAAGCATGGACATTCTCTATAGGAGTATATCCAGGAATATTATTTGGTGTAAGAACATATGAGGAAATAGATTTTAAAACGCATGTATTGTACTTGCCGTTTATAGATTTTGCATTAGAAATTGATAACTAAAAAACAATAATATAAATATGAGTTTAAGCTTAGATAAGCAAATATTAAGTGACATTACAGTATACACTAAGTATGCTAAATATTTACCGGAAAAAGAAAGAAGAGAAACCTGGGAAGAACTTGTAACGCGCAATATGGAAATGCACACTACCAAGTTTCCCAAAATGAAAGAATCAATTGAACAAGTTTATAAGAATTTTGTATTTACTAAAAAAGTTTTACCTTCGATGCGAAGCCTGCAGTTTGGTGGTAAAGCTATTGAGCTTAATAATGCTCGCGTTTATAACTGTGCTTTCCTACCTGTTGATAGTATTCATAGTTTTTCTGAGACTATGTTTCTATTGCTTGGAGGGACTGGCGTCGGTTATTCGGTCCAGAACCACCACATTGAGAAACTTCCTGAAATTAGAAAACCTAACTACAATCGTAAGAAAAAGTATGTTGTTCAGGATAGTATAATTGGTTGGGCAGATGCAGTTAAGGCTTTGTTTAAATCTTACACTGGAGGATTAACTTCACATATAGAGTTCGACTTCTCTGATATAAGACCTAAAGGAGCTTTACTTATAACAGCGGGAGGTAAAGCACCAGGTCCTGAGCCATTAAGAATTGCATTAGTAAAGATAGAAGCTGTACTACGTGAGAAAGATGATAGATCTAAACTAACAGATATTGAATGCCATGATATTCAGTGCCATATCGCTGATGCGGTTTTAGCTGGTGGTATTCGTAGAGCAGCAATGATTAGTTTATTTGATCTTGATTCAGATGCAATGTTAAACTGTAAAGCTGGTAACTGGTGGGAAGACAATCCACAAAGAGGTAGATCTAATAACTCAGTTGTTTTATTACGTCATAAGATTGATAAGAGAACCTTTGATAAAGTATGGGAACGTATTGAAGCATCTGGATCTGGAGAACCTGGTATATACCTAACTAATGATAAAGACTGGGGGACTAATCCTTGTTGTGAGATTGCTTTGAGACCATATCAGTTTTGTAATCTTACAGAAATCAATATGGCTAATGTTGAAAATCAAGAAGACTTTAATGCTAGAGCATCTGCCGCATCATTTATTGGCACATTGCAAGCATCGTATTCAGACTTTCACTACTTAAGAGATATATGGAGAAAAAACACAGAAAAAGACGCCTTACTTGGAGTATCAATGACAGGTATTGCATCAAAACACAATATACAATGTTTAGATTATGAAGAAGCCGCTAGAGTTGTTAAAGAAACCAATAACGTTATTTCTGCTGCCCTCAACATTAACAGAGCTGCAAGAACTACCGCCGTTAAACCAGCTGGCACTACTTCTCTTGTGCTTGGTACGTCTAGTGGTATTCACGCTTGGCATAACGATTATTACATTCGCCGTATGCGCTTAGGTAAGAATGAAGCAATCTATTCTTATCTAGCAATAAATCATCCAGAACTGATCGAAGATGAATATTTTAATCCAACATTACAAGCAGTTGTTTCTGTGCCTCAGAAGGCTCCAGATGGTGCCATAACACGACACGAATCAACATTAGATTTGTTGGAGAGAGTTAAATTAATTTCTAAAGATTGGGTTAAACAAGGTCATGATAAAGGTAATAACACTCATAATGTTTCTTGCACTGTTTCTGTGCGTGATGATGAATGGAAAATCGTTGGCGAATGGATGTGGGCGAATAAAGAATACTATAATGGTTTATCTGTATTGCCTTATCACGGAGGTACATATAAGCAAACACCATTTGAAGACTGCACTAAAGAGGTATACGAACAGATGATGTCTACATTACATAATGTTGATTTATCTAAAGTAATTGAAGTACAAGACAATACAAATTTTAGTGACTCTGCCGCCTGTGGTGGTGGTAATTGTGAAGTGGTATGATCTATATAAAGGATGATTTTTTAGATATAAATTTAATTGATTTGTTACGAACCAATAAGGATGAATTCCAGGAAGTAAAAACCCCTGGAAAATCCTTTTGGGTTAAGGAAGTTCCTGCTCCAATTATGCAAGTTATAAAGTTTGAACTCGAAGATTTGGAAGGTCATGGAATAGAACCTATATTAGGTTTTATGCGTGAAGCTAAAGAAGGACAAGATCGTGATTGGCGTATTCATAATGATTCTATAATAGAAGGACAACAACCTGACAGAGCTTGTGTGTTGTATATATCTGATTGCAAACAAGAAGGATTAAATGGCACAGCTTTTTGGGAGCATAAAAAACATGGTGATAGATTTGAAAATGTTAGTCTTGCAGAGCAAAATAGATTATTGAATGAAGATGCTAATGATCTTGATCTATGGGATTTAAAATCTATTATAGGTCATAAGAAGAATAGATTAATATCTTATCCTTGTAATTACTTTCATAGTAAGTATCCTAATGAATTTGTAGAAAGTAGAATAGTATTTGTAATGTTTTATAAAATAAAAAAATGAAAGAAAACGAATTAGTAATGATGAGGAATAAGATAGAATCTTTAACTCGCGTAGTAGATTTTATGTTAACAGAGATTGACAACTCAAAAACAATGGTCATTGGCATGTACCAGCTTATTAAGGAAATGCCCGGTTATGAAAATGCAATAGCAATAATATCTGAAAAAGCGAAAGAAGAACTTAAAGAAAAAGAAGAAACAACAGAATAATAAAAGAGGGGATTCACTTATGTGGTCCCCTTCTTTTTTACGCAACTTTAGGTATGGTGCCTATTCTATTTGTTTGCGTTTAACTTTTTGAACATTTCTAATTTCTTACGTCTTTCCTCTCTTTTCTCTAAAGCTTTTTCTTTTCTTTTTTCTCTTTTCTCTAAGGCTACTTTAAGTCTATATGCTCTTCTCTCTGGTATTGATAAAGCTTTAATACTATCTTTTAATCTTTCAGCGTTCTCTCTTCTTGTCTCTTTAGATTTTATTATACCTTCTTCTTTACGTTTTGTTTTGGCGGTTTCCTTTATAAGTATATCTCCTTTTGTTCCTTCAATACCTACTGTCCAAGGCGAATAACCTAATCCAACTCCAAGTCTTTGTATTGCAGTATTATCTGCATTAAACGCTTGTGATACATTCTCAACCTTATTAACTAATCGATCCATAGGGAAGTTAGTTCCAACTTCAACAAGCTTTCCGGTTACAGAATACATAGGGCCTAAATGAACTCTACCATCTTGCATAACACCCCAACCTCTTTCAGCTATTAGATCTTTGTCGTACTTAGTTTGTTGTAATGCACTATACGTTTTTCTTAACTTAGATCCAATTGGTGGTGACATATTTGCTGCTTCAAGAACAACCTTAGCATATTCTGCTTTTTGTTTCTTTGCTCTTTCTTCAAGGTATTTAACAATAGTATTTTTTAATGTTGCCGTAACACCACCTATAAAACCAGTGCCTCTAAGTATACTATCTAATACTCCATTTGCAATATCAATAGCAGCATCTTCTTTTGTTTTCTTTTTTTTGTCTTTTTCTTTATCTTCCTCATCATCATCAGCAAACAAAACTGCAAACAACCCTTGTTGTAATGTAGAGAACATAATATTCTGTACCGCTAAGTAATAAGCTATTTTAGCTATATTAGTTTTAGCATCGCCTCTACCATTTTTAAGATCTAGCACAGCTTTTTTAACGATACGGGATTGCTGCATTGTAAAGTTTTGGAACACTAATAATAATCTACCAGCAGCGCTTGACTGTTGCTTTGATATATCTTTTGGATCACCAGATTGCTGTGTTTCATCAGATACTTTTGAAAAGTCTTGCCATGCTTTTGTTTCTGCTTCTTGCTCTGTTAATCCTTCTTTTAAATAAGAGTTAATTCTATTTCTATAAAATGGAGCTCCTCCAGAAGCAATAGCAAAACTATCCGCTAATTGTGTTGGTGTATATCCAATCTTTAATAGATACGATGTTACCGCAACAACTTTATTTTTACTTCCCGCCGCAGCATTAGCAATTTCAGCCGAGGCTACATCTTCTCTTAACCCACCACGTCTTTCTTTTAATTTATCTGAATTCCATATACGAGCAAAGTCTTTCCAGTATTGTGGTTGATTTAAAAACGCTTTACCGGCATTGTATGGATTATTGTCTCTCCAGTTTAAGAAGTTAACTGCTCCTAACATCTGCAATGCAGCAGACCTTGTGTTTAAAAACATGATTGCTCCTGTTGAACCATTTACCCAACTACTCCAGGCGGTTGTTTCTTTATCTTGCCCAATGCTTCTATTCTTTCCATTGATCATTCTGTATATAGAATCTTCTAACGCATCTCTAACATTTGTTCCATAAACAGCTTCTACCTTATTTATATTAGGTCCAACTAATCTACCCGCTTCCCACTTACCAAAAATATTTTCTGTATTTTCAATAAATTCACCTAAGAATTTTTTTCTACCAGAACCTTCTGTTATATTATATAAGTCAGAAACAATAGTATCAGAATCCCAATAAGTGCTTGGCGGTAACCAACCGTCTTTTTGTCTACCCATTACTATTAAGCCATCTTTAAATGCTGCAAGGTCTGGATCATTATTAACAAGATCAGTTAAATAAATTGTATCTCTTTCAGATAATCCTGGAATTTCTGTACCATATTGACTCCATATTGCAACTCGCATTGCCTGATCATAAGTAAAGTTTTTATTAGGTGTTAACTTTTCAAGTTCTTTTTTAACATCAGGGAATGATTTTAACAATGCTTTGTATTCTCTCTTTATAGATTGCCTTACTGCATCCATTAAATCAACACCGTTTATGTATGGGTTTATTAAAGCATCTTGAAAGAATTTCTTTTGCTCTTCACCTAATGCACCTTTACCCATAAACTTATAAAGTAATAATTCAAAATCTGCAGCAGATGGTGGTACATAAAAATCAAATCTGTTTTTCTTTACACCTCTTCTTCTTGCCGTAATATCAGAGAACACTTTGTAACTTTCTACTCCTTTATTTTCTTCAATGATTCTATTAAAATCATCAGACATGGTTTTACTAAACTTAATTTTATTTTGCTGGATAGGTGATTTAATGTCAACTACTTTTAAAACGTCTTGAACGGGTTTTAAGCTTCCTATTCCAGTTGCAGCTCCAATTGTTTTAGGTTTTTTTGCTAATATATAAACACCATCTTTATAATAAGCACCCCATCCTAATTTATTAGCGACAACTTCTGCCATTGAATTATATAACTTAATTCTGCTAGGTTCTTTTGCCGTAAATACTAATGCCTCAATATTTTTCTTTTTAACTTTTTCCGCTACTCCATTTATTACTATTCCAAATACTTCAGCTGCATTACCAGAACCAGTTATTCCATTGCCTTTTTTCTTATCCCAAAATTCTAAATTATATGCTTCTCCGTCATAAGCAGCTATAGTTGTTTCTTCGTCAAGGCCATTTTTTTCTACTAAATCAAATAATGTTTTTTGTACATCATCGTCGTATTCCATGTATGCTGTTTCAATCATAGAAATTCTATAATCTATATTGCCAACTGTAAATTTTGTTGATAAATCTTCATCTCCTTGCTTCCATTTTAAATCTTGTTTAGAAGTTAAAGAAAACTTAAGACGTGCTTGTTGTACTTTTGAAGTTATGCCAGGAACATCTAAGGCTTTTTTAACGGCTTCTACATTTTGTGGGGCATCGTCAGCAAAGTAAAAATCATTATATCCTTCTGCTGCTTTTGCAGTCATCCAATCCGCTTTTGCTTGGGCTGTACTATTGCCTAATCCCGTTATATTTTCTAATGGTATATCAATACCTATTGATGATAAAAATTCATAGATAGGCACTGCGGCATCAGCAGGGCGAGCTGTAAGAATAAAGAAATTTTCTGGTCCAAATTTACCAATCATCTTCTTCATCTTCTCAACCATAGGACCTGGTTTACCATCTACAACTTTACTGAATTCAGAGAAATCAAATACCGCCCCTTCTGCTAAAAGGTTAGACCCTTCTTTAGCAAACTCCTCTGCATTTAATTTACCGGTGGAGCCATCAGGCATTGTGTATAGCACACTACCTTTAGTTATACCAACAGTGTCATCAAAATCAAAAACAGATATACCTTTAGGCGTTTTAGAAGCTTTATAAGATTTTACAATCGCTTCAACTTTTGTTATATTTTTAATATCATTACGCATCGCGTTGGATGCTTCAACAAATTTTTCTCCTATAATTTCTCCTGTAAAAACATTTGTTATTGGAAATAAATTATCTTTACCAAATGTTGCATAATTATAATATCTATAATAAGGAGGCAAATCCTTATTCCAACCAGGAACCATATTACTTTCTAAATTTACTTTTACAAAGATCTTGTCCATGGTTACCGGTATTAAGGCAGCTTCGTAATTTTTCCAGATAGAATCTAATATTTCTCTAGAAACTTTTCCATCGGATGTTTTAGTATATGCTTTAACTAATGACGCAAGAATTTTATTAGCAGGTATCATATGCTCATATCTTAATGCCCCTACATTTTCACCCTCAGGAGCAATATATTCATATGTAAGAATTGCAGATTTTCTAGTAGCAGATTCCGTACTTCCATTCATTTGAGAAATCATGATAGCTTTGTCTGCATTCGATATTTTATTTTCTTTATTAAAATAAAATTCAAACATTTTTTCTGTTATATTTCTATAATATTCTGCCTGTTTTTTTCTTTTTATATAATCTTTATTTTTATACGATTTAGAGGCGCTATCTGTTTCTCTATCATTAGCTGTTTCAGACTTTATTTTTTCTACTAAGTTTATATTGTCTTTTGACTTTCCTCCCGGTAAGGAAGCATAAAGCAAATTATCCCAATAATCATTTGCGTTTTTAGCTATTTGTTTTGATGATTTTCCTTTTGGTACTTTTTCACCGGTTTCAAAAACAATACCTAATTCATCTACATCTAAGCCAATTGTTTTACCTAATCTAGCATTATATTTATAATTCCCGTTAAGATAAACCATCATTTTTATAGATTCTTCTGGGCCTAAAGTATCATACCAATGACGAAACATATTTTTTGTAGTATCCCTAGAGCTATTAACATTATTAGCGGAATATAATCCTTTTTCAATATTAGGCATGTTTAATGCACTTAAAGGTATTTCATCATCCGCAATAGCTATATTTTCTATAAACTTATTAAAATCAAAATTTTCATCTTCTAAATACAAGCCAATTGACTTATCTATATCTCGCATTTGTCTTAACCACGGAATAAAATCAAGTACTAAATTATCTATTTCGTCTCTAACAAACGCTTTTTTGCCATTTATTAATAAAGGATCAAGAATATTGCGAAAAATTCTATTTATAGATATATCTTTATTAATATTATTTAATAATGGATTTAATTCAATACTTAATTTATTTATATTGTTATTAAATAATTCTTTTTGCTGCTCACTAAAGCTATTATAAACTTTTGAAGACTTAATATTCCCACGGTCTGATTGTCTTACAAATTCATTTACGGTATTTACTGCAATCTCGTAACCTAATCTTTCTTGATTTGTTGCAAAAGCCTGAAATATAGGTCCTTCCTCAGCAAAATCAGCATTAATAATATCAAAAGCTCCTTCTTCAGCCATTGCTTTTGATACAGACTCTTTTCTGCCTCTAATTGGATTACCATCTGGTCCAATAAATTGACCCAAAAATACTTCATCAGGAACATTATTAAAGACATTAGGTAAACGTCTGGATAATTCTGCCCCAGAAGTTCTTCCTGCTTGATCTGTTGTTGTTTTCTCTCTATCAATTTTTTGGCCAACCCAATCAGGATAACTAACCCACTTACCGTTAATTTGCTTTTGAATAGCCTGCGGTATACCGCCCTGCCCATCTTTACCCATTAGCCAGGTGGTGGTCATATTTTCAAGTATGTAACGTTTAGTTCTTAGTAGCTCTTTTCTAAATACACCGTCCTTTTTGCCTCCGAGCATTGTTTTTAGATCAATGTCTAACTGTTTACCAACCTCATCCCTTATTTCAGAAATTAAGGGTGTTACAGTTCTATTTAATGTAACAGGAGCATCAATCCTATTTTTTAATGTTCTAACTATTGTTATTATCTTATTTGTAGCTGTTTTTAAGACCTCTGGGCTAAAAATATTTGACTCTAAGGCATTCTTATATTTTGGCTTTTCTTTTGCTTCAGGCACAGTTTCTTCAGCTATTAAACCTTTTTCTTCTGTAACATCTTTGCTAAAGTCTTTATCTAGTACTCTTCTTGAAGCGGCAATTGCTCTTAATGGTAATTGCTTATTTATGTAAGCCGCTAAAGGCACTCCTTTTTCAGGTTTATAACTTCTAATAAGATAAAGAATACCACCATCTCCAGTTTCAATTTCGCTTCTAAGCAATTCTTCATCAAACCCAGGAGCGTCTCTTCTTCTATTTACTAATCTTCTAGTAATAGGTTTAAATAAATTAATAATATCTTGTGCTCCATCAATTCCTTTCTCATCATATATTTTTTGAACTTTATCAGATGATATAGTTCCTTTTTCATTTTTTATTATCTCTTTATCCGCGTCTTCTTCTGTAATCTCTTTTTTAATTACCGGAGTAATACCTGATTTTTCTTTTTCAATGGCTTTTTTAATTTTGCCCTCTAAATTAAGCACTTGTTGATCAAAATCATCCGGATCATAATCAGCCTCATTTTCTTTTAAATCTTCAAGATCTGCTTTAAGTTCTTTAGCGGTTTTAGACATTGCTTCTTTAACGCCGGTATCTAAACCTTTTTCCTTCAAAGCAATTGCTCTTTTCGACAACTGACCTACTTTAGTGCTTTTATGGTAATCTTTTATAAAATTATATACGTCTGTACCGCTTTTAAAATCTAATTTTCTAAAGCCTAATTTTTTATAAATAGGTTGTAAAAAGCTTTTCCACATAGTTAAGAAAGAAGTATCTGAATATTTTATTTCTTTTTTATCTAATGCTTCAAAAAATTGTGTAAGATATTCGTCTGGCGCATCTATAAGATCCTGTTCCGTATATCCTCTATCGCTTAATCTTTTTTCAATTACACTTCTTTCTTTTGTACTTAAAACACTTAAAAATTTATTTTTTAATTTCACGCCTGTTTCGCTATCAGAAAAAGAAGATTTTAATATTTTATGTAGCAATTCATGACGACCTACACTATCACCTTCTTCAAAGTTCTCAGCAACTGCTCTATTAATTACCATTTGGTCCCCTAAAGCAAATCCAGCTTCCTTAGTTACATCTCGTGGCTCTCCTTTAAATTTGTTATCAGCATGGTATTTATTATATGCGTTTTGTAAATCTTCTGGAGTATCAAAAATTTCCACTATTTTATTTTCACCAATGCCATTTTTTATATTGGCAACTTCCGATGCGGTTAAATTACTTAGTAAGTCTATTTCTTTTGCAACATTTGCTTTTCTTAACTCAGCATTATAGATATTTATTGCTTCTTTTTTTATTTCATCCTCATTAAACTTAGTTTTAGGATCATCAGTTAATTCGGAATTGGCTATTAATGTTTCATTAGCTAATACCTTAATCCTATCTTGTTCAGCATCTGGTAATTTTTTAAAATCTTCATATATGTAATTACCTTCAATAATACTTGATTTTCTATCTTGTATTTCTTTAGCTTGTAGTGTTAATTCATCACTCATTGCTTTTCTAACATCAAGAGGTAATTCTTTATTGTCAATTAAATCTAGATATTTACTTTTTAAATCATCTAATCCAGAATTTAAAGTATTAAGTTCTGTCTTTACACTTTCTGGTAATGCACTAATTTTTTCTAAACTACTACCTACAATTGCTTTATTTTCAGTAACAAGTCTATTAACTCTAGCTGAAATTATTTTTTTATCTGAATCATTTATATATGGATTAGATAATTGATTTGTAAGTGAATTTATTTCTTTGTTTACTTTCTTTACTTGATTATATTCAGCAGCTTTCATATAGCCTTTAGCAGCATATATAGGAACCGTATTTGTTCCAGCCATACCTGTGGCTATAATACCAGCATTTGTTATTTGTCTATAATCTAATTCATTCCTAATACCGGAATTAATGTCATTTAACTGATTACCTAATTCAACAGTGCTTTCCTCAGCAACCTCGCCTATGACACCAATCAATGGGCTTTTCTCCACTGCTTTTTCAAGTGTACTCATTAATCCGTTAGAAATAATTTTAGAGCCAGCTTTTGCTCCTTTGTCGGCAATTATTCTTTTTACAACACCACCGGATACACCTGTAAATAACTGACCTAAGTATCCTTCTAGTATACCTGATACAGCAGCATTTACCGTTCTTTTTTGAACATCCATTTCTGGATTTTCTTTTTTTAATTGTTCAGCTTTTGATATTGCTGTTGAAGCAGCTATAGTTGACATAGCAGCAGAACTACCCCCACTTAATATAGCGGCAGCCATATATGGAGATGATTGCACTGTTCCGCCGGCAATTAATTTAGCGGCTCCTAAATAATTACCATTTTCTATGGCAGTTAATGGGTCTACACCATTTTTATCGCTATATTCTTTTATTACTTTATTAGATTCGTCTATTCTTTTTTGTAAAATTTCAGCAGGAACGTTTTTAATTCCCAATGTTTCCATCATTTTTTCCGAAGAAGCATCTTCAACCTCTTCTCCAACTAATTTACCAAGTGCTTTACCAACAGGATTTGTAAAAACAGCAGCAACATCATAAGCATATTCTGGTGCTTTATAAAAAGATTGCGTGATTGTAGAAACAGTTGAATCAAAACTTTCTTTAAGGTAATTAAAAAAACCATTATCTTGTTCCTTCTCAGGTTCATATTTTCTTAACCTAGTAGTAGGTTCCTCTTTTGCTTTTTCTTCTTCTTTAGCAGCTTCAATTGCCTTATATTCCTTAGTTTTACCAACCTCTTTAAAGTTAAAAGGCTTTAACTCATTATTAATTTCTGCTCCAAAATCATCAACGCCTGGAGTTATAGTTGGCGTAACAGGTTTTTTCTTAGTTTTATTAATTTCAGAAAACTGATCTTTTGCAGGATTCTCAAACCCAAACGTTTTTTTATAAACATCCTCGCCAAATCTTTCGTCAAGTTTAGCAGGTTGTTTTGTTTTTTTAGAAGCAGGTTTGAAACCTTTACTTTTAATATAAGCCGG
>Ga0315900_10003429_pt1 | contig 23217 bp, 16 predicted proteins | sample LakEriMetagenome_FD_203521 | JGI IMG/M metagenome (GOLD analysis project Ga0315900, IMG submission 203521) | Freshwater fungal communities from buoy surface, Lake Erie, Ohio, United States - Buoy 12 MA114 | ecosystem: Environmental > Aquatic > Freshwater > Lake > Lake biofilm | place: USA: Lake... | reverse complement strand
GTGAAGGTTACCAAGCGCGTCCCGAGGTTTGGCCACGTGAGAAGTTGGCTAGCTCGCGATCCCTTTGAATTTATTGGGGTGAAACGCAAAGACCCGCTGGGATGAGCCAGCGGGTCTTGAGCGGTATGGTCACGTTGCGGTGACCGACTCGATGGAGGCGGCGTCCTAAACTCGCAACCTTGCTCTGTTTTGGGGACTGCCTGTGAACCATGAAAACCACAGGGAAATTCACAAATCCGTAAATCGATAGAGAGCCTCGAAGTAGCTGGGCTTATTGCGGCCGCGAAGATTCCCGAGTTCTCGAACGCTATCTTCCAAGATTTTTTGCAGCTCTGAAACTCAAAAAAACGATGGCAAAACCTGAGTTCGCTGCTGCGCCGATCTTGAATTCAACGTCGATCGGCCTCTGGAGTGGCGATGCCAAACGCCCAACTCGCCGCAACCGAGCCGGCATATCACGCCGTTTCGGTGTGGCGATATTTTTGTACTGCGCGGGTTGCCTTCATGGATTTCAACGGCAGCTAATCTGCTGACGCAATGCCGAATTCTGACATGATATCGCGAATTTCATGGACATCGCCAACGCCCAGCTCAAAAGCCACTTGCATGGCGATTCGCAATCGATGGGCGGCTTCTGCGCGGTCGGCGTTATCTCCGCGTTGGAGCAGAAAACGACCAATCCCGCGCTGGCAGCGTAACCACGCATGCCGGGCTTCGAGTTTCTCATACACCGGCAATTCTTCATCGCGCCGAAGTCGTATTGCTTCCTCGAAATCACCTTTCTTGGCAAGGAGTACAGCGACATACCCTGTAACAACGGCCGTCATTAGTATGTCGCCGAGCCGCTCGAAGACCGGCAGTACTTCCTCGCGGTAGATGCGCAGCGCGTCGTCCAGTTCGCCCCGCGCCCGAAGCACCTCCGCGATCTTCGCCATCGTTACCGCCTTCGAGCGGATGTCGCCGAGCTGCTCATAGACCGGTAGTTCTTCCTCGCGGCGGATGCGAAGCGCCTCGTCTTCACTTCCTTGTGCAGCGAGTGCGTCGGCATTTCGGCCAATCGCCCATGCCTTTTCCACCACTTTTCCAAGCTTCTCGTATAGTGGCACAAGCTCTTCTCGGCGGATTCGGATTGCTTCGTTCAGATCGCCTTTCTTGTTCTGCAAGACTTCGGCGATTTCCCAAAGTGCAGTCGCCTTTCCTTGGATATCCCCAAGTTGGTCGTAATGCGGCAGTTCCCTTTCCCGCCGAATGTGGATTGCGCCATCTAGATCACCTTGTTGGACAAGAGCGGCAGCAATTTTGGAAATTGTAACTGCTGCATTTCGTCTTTCGCCGAGTTGCTCATACACCGGCAGTTCTTCGTCACGACGAATGCGAAATGCCTCCTCTTCGTTTCCTTGTGCAGCGAGTGCGTCGGCGATTCTCCCAATAGCGACAGTCTTATTGACCACTTGTCCTAGCTGCTCATACAATGGTATCACTTCTTCGCGGCGGATGCGGACAGCCTCAACTAGGTCGCCCTTCTTGTTCTGCAAGACCTCGGCAATCTCCCAAAGGGTAGTCGCCTTTCCTTGGATATCGCCAAGTTGTTCGTAATGCGGCAGTTCCCTTTCCCGCCGAATGTGGATTGCGCCATCTAGATCGCCTTGTTGGACAAGAGCGGCAGCAATTTTGGAAACTGTCACTGCTGCATTTCGTCTTTCGCCCAGTTGCTCATACACCGGCAGTTCTTCGTCACGACGAATGCGAAGTGCTTCGTCCAAATCGCTCTTTTGATATTGCAGCATGTCGGCGATCTTCCCCAACGTTACCGCCTCACCGCAGAGGTCGCCCAGCTGCTTGTAAATTGGAAGTTCTTGCTGACGTCGAATCCTTAAAGCCTCATCTAAGTCGCCATCTTGAATCAGTATCTCTGCACACCGATTTAATGCGAGCAGCTTGAGTCGGTCATAATGTTGGAGCTCTTCATTTCGTATTGTTTCAGCAGCGAGACGCAACTCCCCTTTCAGGCGACGCAAGTCCGCAAGTCTCGAAATTGCCTCGCTGATCCGCCAAAGATCATTTGTCGGTTGGTAAAGCGGAACCACTTCATCGCGAATTATTCGAATCGCTTCTCCAAAGGCGCCATTCTTTGCGTGCTGTTCGGCCGACTCTCGAAGCTTGGAAGCCTTTCCTACGCTCCCGAAAACGAGGTGGAACTCTAAGATATTGCACGCGTCAAGAACAATCGTTGATCGTGTTTTCAGGTCTGCAATCAACGATTGAATCCGTGTTGCATTTTCTTCATCGTTACTTTCTTGGTAAGCTAGTAGTGCAAAATCTTGCAACAGGCGAATTGCTTCAGCGCATGCGCCTCGACGGGACAGTATCGTCGCAATCTTCTCCACAGTGATGACTGCATTTCGTCTTTCGCCGAGTTGCTCATACACCGGTAGTTCTTCGTCACGACGAATGCGAAGTGCCTCCTCTTCGTTTCCTTGTGCAGCGAGTGCGTCGGCGATTCTTCCAATAGCGACAGTCTTATTGAGCACTTGACCTAGCTGCTCAAACAATGGAATCAGTTCTTCGCGGCGGATGCGGACGGCCTCAACTAGGTCGCCCTTCTTGTTCTGCAAGACTTCGGCAATCTCCCAAAGGGTGGTCGCCTTTCCTTGGATATCGCCAAGTTGTTCGTAATGCGGCAGTTCCCTTTCCCGCCGAATGTGGATTGCGCCATCTAGATCGCCTTGTTGGACAAGAGCGGCAGCAATTTTGGAAACTGTCACTGCTGCATTTCGTCTTTCGCCCAGTTGCTCATACACCGGCAGTTCTTCGTCACGACGAATGCGAAGTGCCTCCTCTTCGTTTCCTTGTGCAGCGAGTGCGTCGGCGATTCTTCCAATAGCGACAGTCTTATTGAGCACTTGTCCTAGCTGCTCATACAATGGTATCAGTTCTTCGCGGCGGATGCGAACAGCCTCAGCTAGGTCGCCCTTCTTGTTCTGCAAGACTTCGGCAATCTCCCAAAGGGTAGTCGCCTTTCCTTGGATATCGCCAAGTTGTTCGTAATGCGGCAGTTCCCTTTCCCGCCGCATGTGGATTGCGCCATCTAGATCACCTTGTTGGACAAGAGCGGCAGCAATTTTGGAAATTGTCACTGCTGCATTTCGTCTTTCGCCGAGTTGCTCATACACCGGCAGTTCTTCCTCGCGGCGGATGCGAAGTGCCTCCTCTTCGTTTCCTTGTGCAGCGAGTGCGTCGGCGATTCTCCCAATAGCGACAGTCTTTTTGAGCACTTGTCCTAGCTGCTCATACAATGGTATCAGTTCTTCGCGGCGGATGCGAATTGACTCATCCAATCTTTTCAGTTTCAAAAGCACTATGGCAATGCATTCCCAGGTTTCAGCTTCCGCCATTGGAATTGCTTGCTTCCGGACGGAGGGAAGGACCTCATCTAAATAGATGTTCAGAGCTGCATCACATTCGTCTAGCATCAGTAGAAGTTCGGCAATTTCGTTCAATGGATTGATGCGAATAAAAACATTATCAATCGGGTCGAGTTCCGGTAGGAGAACATCCCGGAGAACATGAAGCGCCTCTGCAAAGTTGCCACTCTTTTTTAGAATCGTGGCGAGTGCTAGCTGCGTTGACGCCCATTCTTCGACATCACTCAGCCGATCAAAGACTGGTAACACCGAGTTCTTGAGCAACAAGTGCGCATCGCCAGTGTTTCCAATCTGAGCCATATGGATAGCGAGCAACCGCGTTATCGACGCTACTTCACGGAGATCTTGTACTCGCTCGTAGTAGGGCAGTAGTTCGTCACGGCAGATTCGAATTATCTCGCGTGAATTGCCTCGGAATTCCGACAGAGAACATCTAGCACATTGAATGGCTGCCGCCTTCCTTAAACTGCCATGCCGCTTCATCACGGCGAGCGCTGTGTCGAAAATTGAGGCCGTTTGACCCCAAATGTCTCCGACCAGTCCCTGGACAACGGCAATTATGCAATGTAACTCGGCCGCGATACACTCATCATGAATGTAACGGGTCAAACGCATTAGTTCGTCAAGAATCGTTTGGCTTTCGGCTTTAAGTTCTCCACGCTGAAACATGGCATACAATAAATTAAAATGAATCATTGCGGTAAGTTCATGATGCTCTCCCGCCGTAGCCGCTGGCAATGCCGTTTCACGCAAGATCGCAATCGCAGCATCGATTTTTCCGGTTTTCGCAAATATTTCACCAATCGTTGAAGCAGCAGCGCCAATTCCTTCTGTGTCCCTGCGTTTTGTATCAAGTTCCAGTTTTTCTCGTGCTGCGGCGAGTCCGGATTCATACTCTTGTCTAGTTCCGAGCACTGACGCAAGGACCGCCAAACGGACCGATTCATCTTCGTCTGTTACACTTAGCGATGCAGCGCGAAGGCACACTTGAGTCCACGGCTCAAACGGACCTTCTTGAGATGCAAAATGACGTCCAGATCGGATGACTTTCAATACTTCGCAATCAGGAATCGTCTGCAGCCAACGCGTGAGTGCCTGATATTCATTATGGATTTCCAGCCATCTAGGCTGACGATCGGGTTGACAAGCTGCCGGTGGCAACCGTTTGCAGAACCAATCAGTAATGGCCGCAAAAACCGGTCGCTGTTCCAGGCCATCATGCAGTATTTCGGCGAGGAGCGGATGGATGCGAAATCGATTGCCGCCATCGAAGTTTTCCACCAAGTGGAGCGATCTGGCTTCGACGAGGAGATCGTCGAGATCATCGACCGACAGTCCCGCAATCGCCGCAGCCAGACTGAGCCCGACGCCCGACGGGAGCGCGAAGCCGAGCCGTCGGAAACCGTGCAGCAACGCTTCACCATCCAGCCATGAATGGGAACGAAGCTGGTACCTTAACGCCTCGATCGCTTCCTCCGCCAAAGACTGGATCGCGTTTTGACCCCGGCGCGGATCGCTCGCATCGAGCATCAGCAATCGCGTCAGGCGCTGCGTTAGCTTGTCGGCCCGATGTCCCGACAGCAGATAGCCCGTTACCAAGTGAATTGCGAGCGGCATCCCCGCGGTCCGATCCAACAACAACGTGCGCGACGACTCAGGCAATTCTTCCCATGTAGCCTCCAACTCCGCCCTAAACTGCTGCTCGGCTTGTTCCTCCGTCAGGCGACAAAGCTCGCGTGCACGCCAACTTCGCGGCAAGGCTCCTTTTTGAAACGATCGAGCACTGATGATCACTCGGCAGCCATTCAGCTCCTGCACCAGTCCCGTAACGGCGTGCAGCGATTCCTGCGAATCGACGTTTTCGATCCGAAGGAACCCGTTCGCCAGATTCGCGCGCAACTGCAATGAGACATCCCCCGCCGACAACCTGAACCGCGTGGCCAGAAGCCCTCGAAGCTTCTCTGCGGTGTATGATTGCTTGCGATCAAGCGCCAGAGTTGTGACAACCGGTTCCAACTCGTCCCGCTTCTTCGCCGCTTCCTTCCGCGACCAAAGCCAGCGATCGATCAGATAGGTCTTTCCCATCCCGGCCAGCGCATGGATCACCGCAACAAGGGGCGGGGCATCAAACGCAACTTCGCCGAAGACTTCATCAAGCCAATCCAAATCTTCGGTATGACCAACAAACAAAGTCTCCACGCGGGAATCGAGCGGATCACCGCCGCCACCACGACGATGCGACTCGGAAGAATCGCCGCCGCCATCCCCGCCAGCAGCGTCCTTCGGCGGCTTGCGATTGCCGCCGCCGAAATGAGGATTTTGACTGTGCAGGGCTTCGTCAACGGCGTCGAGTAATTCGACGATCTTGCCGAAACGTCGTTCCGGCCGTTCATCCAGACATCCGCGAATGACTTTCTGCCATGCCTCTCCGAGTCGCGGATTTGCATCCTGCACAGGGACAAAGGTCGCTGTTTGAATCTTCGCTTTCCAATCGGATTCGTTCCGAAACGGATGGCGACCGGTCAGCAACTCGTACAAGATCACGCCCAGACTCCAAATGTCTTGTTGGCGCGTTGGCGCGACCTTTAGGCGTCCGAATGCGGCAAGAACTTCGGGAGCCATATAAGGCTTGGTTCCGCCCAGCCATTGCGGCGCGGCTTTGAACCAGGCAGTCGCCAAACCCAAGTCGGCGATACGAGGCAAACCGTCACCGCCGAACAGAATGTTGGCTGGCTTCAGATCACTGTGAATGAAGCCTCCGTCGTGAATGTCGCCGACCCCTTCGGCCATCGGCCGAAACCGCTTGGCGATGTTTTCCAATTGCCACGGTGCGCCCAGCGAATCGTGCAGTCGTCCACGCGCGGCGTATTCCATGACAATCGCAGGACGTTCGGCCGCGACGAACGTTCCGTCTTTGGGGTCGCGCAAGAAGTCGTGTTCGTCGTACAGCCAGCCGACGTCGTGAATCTGAATGACTCGCGAAGATTGAACCCGGCACGTGCGGCGCACTTCGCTGAGGAGTTCGTGTGTCATCGTCTTGTCCTGCTGTGATCGTGGCAGCTTGATCGCGACATCACGATGGAGATGGTTGTCGTGAAACAAGCCAACACGACCGTAACTGCCTGCGCCAAGCGGTTTTTTAAACGTGAATCGAGCATTGAAATGAGGCAGCGTGTCGGTCTCGGGCTTTTCCTTCTCCGCGACACCATGTGCGATTTGCACTCTGCCGATCGACACCTTCAATCGTTTAGCCGTGACGGCAAAGTCGATGGTGGAATCCGATTGTGCGCGCTGCGCAAAGCACTTTTTCAGCAGCGCCTCGGCCGCGTCGTCTCGCAAGTTAGTGGGAACGTTCACCAGCAGACGTTCGATGTCGGCCAGTTCCAGCTTGGCGATGGCGTTGGCTTGGGCACTGATTGCGTCAAGCTGGTTTTGTTCGGCCGTATTGAGTGGTCGTTTTGTCATGGTCGGCGTTTTTCCTGGCGAGCCAGTGTGCGTCAGCACCCGGGCCGATTCGGCACAACTTGATCGATGGGTAATCGTTGTACTGATACGGGGCCTGATGGCCACCGTCTCGCTGGTTTTTTTGTGAGCCTCGGCTACAGTCGTCGCTGGAGAGTCGGCACGATCGTTCCTCGGATTCGGCGGCCGACGGCGTCGCGGCTTAGGCCGAGAGATTCGGCGATATCATTTTGCTTGTAACCCGCCAGTAGCAGTTCGACGATCTGCCGCATCTGCGAACCTGGCTCGAACGGTTCCAGCAAGTCGAGCATCAGGTCAGTGGTCTCTCGTTCTGTTGGTGTTTCACTCAGATCGAGAGGCGACGGCGCGTTGGAGTCGCCCATCTGGCTCGCGGCGATAACTCGGCCGCCACCGCGTTTGTCGGCGTGCTCCTTTCGTCTTCGATCGATCCAGCGCGCGATCAACATTTGATAAAGCCGCCCACGCAACTCGTCGGAGGTCTCGACGCCATTCAGTTCTGCTTGCGGGTTTTTTAGCACACGGATGACGACGCTTTGGGCCAAGTCCGACGCATCGGCAAATCCGTCTGGGCTGCCGCCGCGCCGGCGAGCGATTCCTTGCGCGACCTGGGCCAGCACATCGCGGATGTATTCGATCAGTTGCGGCCATGCAGTCGGATCGTTGGCTCGCACTTGATTGAGCCAACGTTGTGGCAAGGACTTGGAACTGGTCATACTCGGCTCCCTTCTACTTATGAGATTATACGCGAGCGAGTACTGTTGTCGAACGGACGAAAGCATTCCGCTGCCGCGGCAGGGACCGCCGTCGTCTTCCCAGATCATGCGTGCAATTGATGAATCGGTGACCATGATTTCTCTCCGTGAACGCGGTTGATGTTTGACGCCAAAGAGAAGTCCGGAAAACGCAGACCAAATTGTGCGGAATTTTTTGCTTTGCGAACCGGAAACGGGCTTCGTTAAAAGAAATGAGAGTTGGGGACAGGGACGGGTTTGTTTCTCGGGGGGAGGTTGCAGAGCAGGTGAGATTCTGTCGTAGAGCCAGCATTACCGCCCGAAAACAAGACCCGAACTCCCCGAACAGGACTCGAACGCGGCCACTACAATCATATCGCCCCGCAAGAGACCGGTACTTAGTCGAGCTTATCGGACGTGACGAAGTCCCTCAGTCCGGATAATCGTCACAGCCGGCGTTTCCGGATGCATCACGTCGCCATCCATGATCTCGGCAATCTTAGGACTTTTCGCCCCCTATCCCGCTCCGGAGATGTCGCACAAACCCCATATTTTGACCTTGGGCCATCGGCAATTTGAGACTTTCTCGCGCCCGACTACCATGGAGGCGGCAGTTCCTCACCTGGGCTCCCAATGGCTCGCAACCTGCTTTTCTACACATCCGTCCAATGCGCCACTCTTCTGAACTAGCCTTCATTTTGCTCCTGGTTGCCGCAGTCTGCTGTTCCGGCTGCCGACCGTTGCCGCCTCCCAAACGCGTGACGACCGGTATCGGACTCAAGCTGACCTACATCCCGCCTGGATCCTTCACGATGGGTGCCGAGCCAAGTGAGCCAGGAGCCAAGCCAGCGGAGAAACCGCACAAGGTTACTATCTCCAAAGGCTGCTACATGGGGATCCACGAGGTAACCCAAGACCAGTACTTGCGTGTCATGGGTAGGAACCCGAGCGTCTTTCAAGGTGAGATGCTGCTCAAGAACAGGAAGATCGTCGAGACCATGGAACCAGGTGTAGTGGACCACAACCATCCTGTCGATCACGTCACCTGGGATGATGCGGTCGAGTTCTGCAAACGACTCAGCGAGATGCCCGAGGAGAAAGCGTCTGGCCATGTTTACCGACTCCCCACCGAGGCCGAATGGGAATACGCCTGCCGCGCCGGAACCACAAGTGCATACAGCTTGGGGGACAGCAAGGACAGTCTCGATCAAGCCGGTTGGTATGGGTACAACGCTGGATCAGAGCCGATCGACTCGAGCAAACTATTCGTGGAGTCCGAGGGGAAACTGAAAAAGTACGTCGACGACTTGATTGCCAACGGCAACATGCCTCATCCGGTCGGCAGAAAGAAGCCGAACGCCTGGGGGCTCTACGACATGCATGGCAACCTGTGGGAATGGTGCTGAGACTGGCACGGCGACTACATCGATCGTTACGTTCAGTGACCTAATGCGACAGTGGTCGCGCTTGTCCGCGGTCTTGTCGCGCAGGATGTTTGCCACATACCGCTCTACGACTGCTGTGACGAATGTATTACGATGCCCGACTTCCGGATCGAACTTCGAGAGACTGTCGAACACCCTGGCCAGAAGGTCGTGCTCGAGCGATTCTCGGTCTTGCTGGGTGAACCCTGCGCGGCCTATCAACTGACCGACTTTGCGGTTGATGATTCCTCGGATGAACCGGTCTTGGCTCGGATCACTTTGGCCTGGATCCGTGGGCTCAGACAAGCTCAGGTCGGACGGGGTGAAAGAGGCGGGTTTCTTCGAAAAGCGACGATTCTGCATGAAAGCATTCCCTAACTGCGGTTAGCGTTCTTGCCGTGTCTGACGCACAGCACCAACCACCGGTGGAATTGCAGCAAATCGGATTAGGAAATTCTCGGCTTTTCGTAAGTCCTTTTCTGGTAATGTGTTACGAAACGAAAATTCTTTCTTGCAGTTGCAGCAAATCGATCAAACTGCAAGAAAGCGGGAGCGACCGAATGCAAGTTTTGCTAAAATTCGAATCATGGAGAGAATCATGCCCCGAATCTACTCGCCGCTTTTAGCGGTAATTTTGCTACTTGCCTATGCGCCGTCCGTTGCCCACGCAGAGACACGTACTTGGACCGGACGCAACGGAAAACAACTGAATGCCGAACTCGTTTTGGACGAGGGTGAATACGTCCGGCTTCGTGATGCCGATGGCAAAGAGCACCGAATAAAGACCACTAATCTGTCAGCTGCTGATATCGACTTCTTGAATTCCATCCGCGGCCGTGCGAACGCTTCGGCCCCAGCTGACGGTCCACAAAACAAATCAACCGTTTCACTACCTCCGTTTTCATTTGGTCTTGGTCGATCCGAATCTGAGATACTTGCTGGTCTGGGAGAGTACTTTCCTCGAGTGGAGCCAGGCAGCAGCATTCGCGGAAGCTCCCGAAGATCAGGACAGACGTCCGATAAGAAAGCTAGCCTGGAGGTTGCTGGTGATCCAAAAGATATTGGAAGCGTCTCAGTGGTTTTTGAGATCCGAAACAACTCGCCGTCAGACCTTACTCGAAACAAGTCGATCTGCGAGACCTTGATCAAGAACGCTCTTCCTACTTGGCAGGGTGGTGCTGAATGGTTCAACACGGCAATGCAAAATACAGCCAATTCATCCAGCAAGGATCTGGAGGAAATCGATTTAGGCGATGCAACAGCGAAGTTCCAGATTTCTAATGATTGGAACAAATGCAAGTTGAGCATTGCTCGGAAAGATTATGGAGGAGATGCTACAGCCGACACGACGCCGACAAATCAAAATCGGAATCCTTCCGATTCGCTTCCGCAGTACTCGGTCGTAAAAGCATCTGATCACAGCTACCCGGGGGCTGTTCGAAAAGCACTTCGCGTGCGTGTCGCTCGAGAGGTCACTCACGAAGAGCTGACGGCGATCTCTACAAGAATTATCCAACAAGTTATTTCACAGCAGAATATAAATGCCATCAAGATATTCTTTTTTTTGCCCGAGTCAGACACTGACGGTATGTTTACCGCAGGCAAAGCGACATGGGCTCCCGGTGGCGATTGGAGCAAAGCTGAATTACGTGTTCCGCCGAACCTGTTCGTCGAAGCAGGAAACCCTATGGGCTCAATTCCCGATCAAGATCGCGTTAATCAACCACTCGCGCTGAAGAAGCAGATTTTTCTTCAAATCGTGCGTTACCAAGACAAAGGCTTCAACTCTTCCCAGTCGCATGCTGCAGCAGCAAAAGATTATGAGGTAAGCCAAGAGGATGCTAAAAAAATAAGTATCGAAGGTATGATCTATGGCTGGCCTCTACCATAAAAATATTTACAAAGAGTGAAGTTTCAATCGTGGTTCCTCGGAGCGGATATCCGCGAGTAGCGTCGAACCAAGCGATGCAATATACCCCAGCGGGTGAGCTTTGTCGTTAATGGCTAATAATTGGAGATACTTGATGCGATTCATTATCGGGCTTTGCTCGCTTCTCTTTTACGTTAATTCAAACGATTGCCATGCGGTCGTGATCCAAAATGCGAGTTTCGAGGATCCTTTCGTACCAATAGCACAGCTCTTTCCTAACGGCCAAACCATCGGATCGGGATGGACAGTTGTTTCGGGAACTACAACCTATGTGATTTCAAATTCCGCAGGCCAAGGAACTACCCCATTCGGCCGTCAATTTATAGAGATACATGGTGATGGAGTTTCTCAGTCCATTTCGGGACTAGTCTCCGGATCAACATATGACCTTTCGTATTATGCAACCGCTAGTTCTTGGGAGGGTTACTCCGGAACGGCTCAAATTATCGCATCGATCGCGGGGGTGAATGATATATTCACATATACACTTCTCGGAACAAACCCGTATGGTTCAATCGCGTTCCCGTGGCAGGAGCGTAAGGTGCGGTTCGCTGCAAATGCTCCTACCGCTACGCTGACTTTTCATGCAACTGGTGCACCTGGCATTCCAATTAGCGTGATCGACAATATATCGATCAATGCGATACCCGAGCCTTCGAGCTGGCTCGTGCTTATTGGACTTACTGTCGTTGGGACACTTTCAAATCGCGCACGTGACTCACACTCGCTACGACAAAGCAAGAAATTCGGGTAAGGATGTCCGTCGCCGAACACCCACACCACCAATTACAACGTAGTCCGTCGACCCCGAATTTTTGGAACGAAACAGGCCTTTTCTCCATCGATTGATTGATCGGTGCTCCGGTGCGCGATATAATAGGACTTCGGGTCATGGCTAACTTGAATGATAGGCTGCATTGGTGCGGTTCACAGGGTTTAGGCTGATCCGTGTAAAAAAAAGTTAGGGCTAGAAGAGTTGTGAATGGCTGGCTTTTCCTTGACGATCGATTACAGCTCCTTTTCAAGCCTTGATCAGTACGCACTGCTTGCTTGTCAGGACCACAATTACGGCAACTCCTCGGACTGGTTCGGCACGTTTCGTGGCGGGTTGTACGGTATGTACTCGCGACTGCAGGCTGTCACGCAGCACTACTACGACGTCCATGCATGGAAGCTTGAGCCGAGAATTCTCGCAAACGCGGAATACCACTTGTCCGTAATATTCTTCGGCATGGATTCCGCGATTGAATGCTTAACGTTTGCTCTCAACGCATTGGGGAACGCGATCGAAGCTTCGCTCTTCCATGACGTGACTGACGACCGGGCGCTCCGAAAAGTCTCACCGTCTGACATTCTAGGGCGTTCGAACAAACGTCCCTTACCCGGGTACGCCAAGTACTTTCCGGAGTTGCAAACACACTGGCAAAGTGAAATATTCCTTATCGATACAATCATGACGCAACATGATGTCTCTAAACACAGGCAAACCATTTTCCGCGGTGGGCAATCGCGTAACGATCCGCCACCAGGTTTCTACGAAGCCGCTGGCGTAGCCGATGACAAGCTAAAGATTCTTTTAGCCCCGATGAAAGAAATCCGCCTCGGACGAGACCCCAAAGCTCCGCAGATCGCCCGAATACCCACACCGCACTCGGACCGACTCACTGTTGAATCGATTTGTGAATCCTTTGCGGCATTCATCAACCAGTCAGGCCACTTGGCATTGAGTGACGCAACAACTCGTATTCACGTCTCCAAAACGCCGACATGATCGCCCTAAATCGGGTAATGATACCCGATTCCGGGCACCCAACCACACCACCGATTGACTCACCCCTCCACCATCACCTTTTTTGCCCCGGCCGCCTTTGCAAAATCATCCTCGCTAACCAGCAGGTATCTATGTCGATGAAGACTTGGTAGGTTTCTTTCTCCCACTAGCTTTCTTCCTAAAACTCATGATCTGCTCGAGATTCTCCGTCATCCCCCAGTAGACCTTCAGCTCCGTTGCAGAGTCATCGTCAAGGCATCTCGAAAAATCGTGGGGCTTGATTCCGGCCTGCTTGCAGAAGTGACTGATGGCAGGCCTTGGCAGTAACTGAGCAATGCCATTTTTCTCTTTGGTGTCGAACGCATAGTCCCGAGCGGATCTTAGAAACTCGATCACGACACGGGTTAGTGACTCGATGCTTGCTGCCCTCCTAGACCGCTTTGTCTTGGTCGGCGCTCTCTTGCCAATGTCCACGTCGTTTGCATCTTCGATACGTGCTTGGATATCTTCGATGTCCAACATCTATGTTCCGCTATCTATGGACGTGACCAATTCCAAAGGGATCACAAGATTGCCGGTCGCTTCTTGCCAAAGCCCAGCGTCAAGGTCGGTTGGTGTAAACACGACCGCTTTACTGTTGGCATGTAGAAGACTTACTGCCGCTTGGCACCCGTCCCGCCGAAATCCCCTTGCAAACCAAATCTGACGTGAGCGGCCAGCCCAAGTCGCTTTTCCCACATGCCAAACATAAGGTGCTACCTTGACAGTCAGCGACAGCGTCACGTCAGCAAAGACTGACACAAGAACTCGCTCCGTCTGAATCGACCATCTTTGCAGCTGCTCCTGAGAGATCCTGGACAATCCGCAATCGCGACAGTGTATGAATGCCTGCTGAGTACCCGAAGCGTCTCGGAGATAATCGACGCGACATCGACGACTGCAATCCGGGCAATCGATCGAGCTGGCCGATGGCTCTTCGATCAGAAGACCCAAGGACTGTCCGATCGAGAATGCGTCTTTCAGTTTACCTTTAGCATGCATGCCGGAGATGATCGGTGGATCATGCTCCCACTGCGCAAACATCTGACTCAATTTGTTTTGCAAGGTCGATCTTCCATCGCTTCAGCCGGTGAGCTGGAAAAGACGGTCATCGACCAATTGCGATCTTTGATCCGCCATCCAGACGTGATTGCCCACACGTACCGCGAGGTTTGCGCCGGTTCGCAGACGGGGCCAGATCCGGAGGTCCTTGCGCAACTCGAAGAGCTACGCCAGAGTCGCCAACAGACGCACCTGGCCGCTCGATCACTTCTGGATCTAAAGGATCCCGATGGACCGCTTGTGAAATCCGAGCTCAAACGGCTCAACGACCAAATGAAGAGTCTCGACGACTCGATTCGCAACCTTGAGGCGGCAACCACATCTGCTAGCCCCGTCGACTTGGCTGAAATCACCAACGCGTTAAGCCGACTCGATCCGATCTGGGAGGTTTTGTATCCCGAGGAGCAGTCGCGAATCCTCGAGCTGTTGATCGAGTCGGTCACGGTGTCAGAGAACAAAGTGGACATTCGTTTCCGAACAAACGGAATCGAGAAAATCGTTGAGGAACTAACTTCACAGAACTAACTTCACAGGGAGAGCGATCCGATGGCTAAATCGAAACCAAACAAAAGTTCAGGGACTGGCAAGCAGCGTGAAGCTGGCTCAAGGCTTGTCGTAACCGGAAAGCCTACCGTACGAAGGGAGGGAGAGACCGTCATCGTATCGGTCCCGATCAAAGTCTATCGGCTCAACGGTCGGCAGATGATCTTGGCCGAAGGTAGTACGGCCGAAGAGGGGCAAACACCGAAAGCGCTGAACGTTCCGCTGATTACCAGCATCGCTAAAGCCTGGCTTTGGCAGGACCAACTTGAGTCAGGCAAGTACAAGAGCATCGATGAGATCGCTGCCGAAAACAACGTGGACCGCACGCACGTTAGCCGAATCTTGCAGCTGACTTCTCTGTCGCCGACGATCGTCGAGCAGATACTCGAAGGAAAGGAACCCGAGGGCATGAGCCTACGCCAACTGCGAAAAGGGATCCCACTGCTATGGAGCGAGCAGGGGAAGATAGCGGAAGCATAGAGACCCGAACCAGTGAATCAATCAGTCTAATAGCGACGAGTTCTCGAACGCATTTTTTCAGCATGTCTTGCAGCGTCGGAAAGGCAAGCGGCATCTTCTGGGACCATCCGGTGATTCTGTGGGTAGATGCGATTCCTCTGGGGTGGGTGAGGCATTCCTGACAGGTATCCCCTGGAAATGCTTTGTTTTTCTGAGTAAAGGCTATTTTGCACCTGCCGTTACCTTATTGATTCTTGTCCGGACCATTTTTTGGGTGCAAATCGTTGAACTCTTGTGTGAAAATCTTTAGACTGGTATCGAATTGCTGACAGAGAATTTTACCGATTGCAATGAAAGCCCGTTTGAGATGAATGGCTACACTCTTGTTGCTGGACTCACTGTATTTGCTTTGCTAGCTACCCACCTACTTGGCCAGGATTCAAAAAGTCAAGAAACAAAAAATCGCAATCCAATTCTTAACACCAAGGTCTTCTGGAAAGCCACGGCTGTCGCCAAAGTAGACAACGAGGTTGTGGACGCATATAAAGTTTTGTCTTTCCCGGCGACGATAAAGGACATCAATGGCGAATGGCTTTTGCTAGGTAAAGCTTGGATCGAGCGATCCCAAATAATGAATCTTGATCAGGCATTCGACTACTATGTAGAACAAGTCCAACGCAATCCGACATCAGCACGGGCGTGGAGCCACCGAGCTGCATGCTGGCGAGAAAAAGGCGAGGTGAACAACGCAATCAAGGACTACGATGAGGCAATCCGATTGGATCCGAAGGATAGTGTGGCGTACAGGCGCCGGGGCCGAGCCAGGATCGATCTCAAGGACTACGAAAATGCAATCAAGGACTATGATGAATCAATTCGGTTGGATCCGATGAGGCCAGATACATATGTCAGCCGGGGGCTAGCGAAGTATGAAATAAAAGACTTGAGAGGTGCCATCCGGGACTACGACGAAGCGATCCGACTGGAGCCAACTTCGCACGCGTACTATCTACGAGGGTCGGGCAAGTTCAATCTGAACGACTTGGAAGGAGCCATCGTTGAGTACGACGAAGCGATCCGGTTGAATCCGAATTTTGCGAGCGCGTTCAACGACCGCGGTTACGCAAAGTACGAACTAAAGAACATCGAAGGTGCCATTCGGGACTACAACGAAGCGATTCGGTTGGACCCTAGATTTGCATTGGCGTACCGGAACCGCGGCCTAGCAAAGGTTGATCTAAAGGATGTAAAAGGTGCTATCGTTGACTACGACGAAGCGATTCGGTTGGATCCAAGTGAGGCAGAATACAATAATCGTGGGACGGTTAAGAGCATTCTGGATGATTTCCAAGGTGCCATTCGGGACTACGACCAAGCGATTCGGTTGAACCGAAGATTTGCATTGGCATACCGCAACCGCGGCCTCGCAAAGTACAATCTAAAGGATGTCGAAGGTGCTGTCCGGGATTTGGATGAAGCGATCCGGTTGAATCCGAATGATGGGACTAGCTATCGCTACCGAGGCATCGCGAAAGAATGTCTGAAGGACTACAAAGGTGCGATTGAGGACTTTGGCGAAGCGCTCCGCGAGGATCCGAACGATGAGCAAGCTCGCAAGTATAAGTCGTTGCTTCTTAATCGCGACCGATGATAGGATTCCAGTTATCGAAAAGGGCATACGATCCAAGTCGTTGAAATGTAACATCGGACACCAAAACGGCTCTCGCGAGGTCGAGTGATAGCTTGTTGTTGCCATAGTGACTTGAGCCTTTGCGCGACTTCATCCTTGATCACACTCTCTCCACAGAGGGCTCCGCGAACAACTGTATGAAGTTGTTTGCGATTAGTCCTAACTGAGGGTGCACTCTGGCAATGGACTCCTTACCCTTGAGGTGCCGTCGAACAATGGCGGCCTTCTCCTCAGTAGTGAATTCTCTACGTGCTTTGGTTATCGAAATACTTCAGGAGTCAAAATAAGTAAGTCTAATGAGCGGGGCGCTTTCAAAAGAGGCAAGATGATCCCTCGTAGCTATTGTGCCATCAAGTTAATCGCTCCGAGTAAAAACAGCGGCCATAAGAAAGCTATGACTAGCTTTCAGAAAATTCATCGAGCAAACGACAATCGCGAATAAGATAGGCTATACTCGGGATTCCCTACTTGGTAAGACAGCCTCGTCCTGTGGGATTTTTTTCGCGAAGTCATCGAAGAAACCAAAAAGTCAAACGCCAATGTCATCAATTCAGCCAACGCCGGGAAACTCTCTGTCCAAATACAAAGAAGCTTTTTTCAGAAGTCTCTATCACTGGGTTCTTCCCGAGAGCGAAACCGAAACCTTTGTAGGCACAACTAACATTGATGATCTTTCCAAAGTTGTCGTCGATGGGAATTGGAAACTGCAAAGTTCTCGGCTACCGCATTGGCTGATTCATGATGCTGGCCCGGAAATTGACAATATTGCTACCTCGCTTGTCGGACTAGTTAGAGACGAAATGGGGGAAGTTACAAAACCGTGTCTTGCAGGGGAAATGAAAAACGAACCGGGCGTCGATCGACCTTTGAGGTTTGTTCATAAATTTCAACCTGGGCACGTGTCGACTACAGATGTGGTCATGAGAGCCGAAGGTAGAGATCTGTATGTGCGAGTTCAAACAAAGCCGAGGACTTTGCTCACATATCTTCGTTACTTATGGCTTTTCGGCATGTTTTTGGCGTTGTCGGCCACTACTTTAATGATCTACTTCACGATCACGGATGCGAAACGAAGCTGGGCGCAAGATTTCGCGCAACGCATTTCGAACGAAAGATATCCCTCGGGCGACTCACAAGACTTTGTGGCTAGGTGCATACAGGAAGGCTATTACCGCACTGAGTGGGTTAAGGTTAGAAGGGAGTTACGCGAGCGTCCCGAATTAGTTATCGAAATACAAAAAGGTATTGCATCCGAGATCCAAGATAATCAACAACGGGTACAGCAGCTTGCTGCCTCGAATACCACTGATATTGCGCAATTGATGAGTTCTAGCGGTTCTTCCCTCTTTCTCTCAATGATGTTTTCTATGGGAGAGGGGATTCCTGATTTCGTTGCCCAAAAAACGCTAGAAAACGCTAACAATGATCAATACGGGTTATGGGTTACTAGCGATGAGAATCGTCTCGGAACCGTGGGAGTCAAAAGCAACTCTGATTTTGGAGTGGCGGCGAGTATAGGCTTGATGGATGCAAGGCCGCTTTTTTTCACCGAAACGCTGAAAGAGGTCGATCTTGCAAAAAAGGTAGCAAGCAGCTTCGAGAATGCGAAATTGACCCTGATTATAAACGCGAATACTAAGTGGCATAGACCTTATTCATACCTGGGGCTTTGTTTAGGTGACCCTAGAGGGGCATTGCTAAATGTGCTAGCTCCCTGTGGTATTATTGGTTCAATTATCGGGTTTTTTGTATGGCGTTCGCCTCGTTCATGGCTTCGTCATCCATGCAAGCTCTTAGGTTGGATTAAACCGGACGATTTTGAGAGTCAAGCAACAGCGCGTAACGGTAGAACAGTGAGGCTTCTGTCACTAACACTTCAAGATCTTGGGTTTGACCGAACTAAAATTACTGAGCTTGGAGATGGAGATACCAATCGTGTCTGATAGAAATCAAATTCTCGCTTGGAGACTTGATCCATTACCTGACTTTATTCTTGATCATACATTGGCGGCAGAAACCACTTCAGAAAAAATTCATGAGGTTGTTTCCAGATGGGTACAGTTTGTAGGCGCTCTTTGGAGATGGCGAGACAAAGCAAGCTTTGCGATTAGGTCCGTTTCAAATGGGCAAAAGATTTCGATCGGTTTTCTAGCTACTGCACACCAATCAAATGAATTGCAGGACTTGGAGAATGACGTTGCTGTGCTCCTGAAAGCTCATCGTTTGATCGATAATTTGTCTAGTCGAAATTGGGTAGAGCCGGCTGAACTTAAAAATCCGGCTATCTTTGAGGTACGACAGTTTTCACACAGGGGGCTCTGGCAACTACCTGATCGATACACCCGCCCGTCTTCCGAGGCTCGCAGAAAGTTAGCTTGGGTCCCTGAGGCAGAATGGAAGCACTGCAGAGTACCATTTCCATGGTGGGCTCCGGGCGGTCCCTTTCTTCTCCCAATGGAAAAACTAATTTCCCAGAAAACTCATGCTAGCTTAACGGTTTTCTTGCAACCAACTACTCTTTCCAGTGGCGAAACTGAATGGTTGGAATTTATCTCTAGAATAGCGCAATCAAGCAGTGAGCAGCAAGAACATGCCGCCGATGCATCTGTGGGTCAAAGAAAAGTCGATCCAGCGGCCAATTTAGTGGGCAGGTTGTTCATGGCGAATTATCGACGTCTTTCAGATAAGCCATTCATGGTGTCAGTTCATTGCGCCGCTCCCATTACTTCACCGGAAGTTGCTCGTAGCATAGCGGGTACAATTGAGTCTATTGTTTACGAAGCGCCCTTTGATCGACCACAACAGGATGACAGTCGGCTTCCGTCGGCCGCAGAAGTTGTTTCAGCCCAAAGCAACGATGCTTCACCGGATCGCGCGTACATACTCGAGCAATATCGTACTTTGAAATTTAGTCAAAAGAATGAATCAGACCCTTTGCATCGACTTTCGTATTTAGCCGATGCGCGTGGGGCATCGACTGCGTTCCGGCTACCTATAAATGTAAGAGGTGGTGTGCCAGGAGTTGCGGTAGAGCAACGACCTCCTGATTTTCATCCTGGTCCTAGAGAAGACAAATCAAGCATGGACGAGGTCATTCTCGGGATGCTGCATCAAGGTGGTGTTGCTAAGGTCGTGCGTAAGCAATTCACCAAGCATACCCTCGTGACTGGTTTCACTGGAAGTGGGAAAACTGTCACTGTTCTAAGCTTAATTCATCGTTTGCGTCAAATGAATGTTCCGATTCTTGCCATTGAGTCTGCGAAGCAAGAGTATCGAGGCTTATTAGGCGTTCCACTTTTTGCAGATTGCCCTTCGCCACTTTGGGTATTCACAGTCGGGAATGAAGCAGGCGCACCTCTAAGACTGAATCCCTTTGAGTTACTGCCGGGTATTAGAGTAGAGGCTCATATCAGCCGGCTGCAAACTTGCTTTGAAGCTGCACTTCCTCCAATCGGTCCATTGTCATCAATGATTGGGCAAGCTCTTGTCGAGATTTACGAACGAGCAGGTTGGCGTTTAACGGATATTGCTCCCGATGTGGGTGAGCCTATGTATCTGGCGTTTCCGAAAATGCATGACTTTTTCCACAGAATGGAACGAATTGTTGAGGAGCGTGGATACGAAGGGGATGTGCGAAGCAATGTCACAGCAGCAGTACTTGGACGCATCAAACCTCTGACTATTGGATCAAAAGGACTGATTTTTCGAGACGCGCGAAAGCACATTCCTGGTGAGAACCGAGTATCCACACTTGCTACAGAGCTTTTCACTCGTTCGGCTGTCGTTGAACTAAACGATTTAAATATTGAAGACAAAGCTTTAATGGTGATGTTTCTGCTTACTTTTCTACGGGAGCATCGAGAGCGCAATGCATCTTCCGACGGAGATTTAGTTCATGCGACTGTGGTTGAAGAAGCGCATAATGTCCTCGAGAATGTGAAGTCGGTTGGTACGTCCGAAGGTGGGGCTGCGGACACAAGGCACAAAGCAGTTCAAGCATTTGCTAATTTATTAACGGAAATTCGGGCGTTAGGTGAAGGCTTGATTATTGCCGATCAAAGTCCCGAAAAGCTTGCACCCGACGCAATGCGGAATACCAATATTCAAATCGCTCATCAGCTCCGCGATGCATCCGATCGCGAAGCTGTCGCGAGAGCGATGATTATGGATGACGAGCAGAAAGACTTTCTCGGAAAGCTTGCGCCCGGCCATGCTGCTTTATTTGTAACAGGATTACAAAAAGCGACTTTTATACGCATTCCGAAGTATTATCCGGACTCGAGAGACTACGAAACTCTTTCAGGAGCAGAGTTGGCCAGTTTCCCCGGTTTTGGATATCGTGCATTCAGTGACATCGAGGTTCGAAAGAAGATGCTCCCAATAATCTCTGATTATGTATCAGGGCCGTTCGATGCTGCATGCCAAAACTGCAAAGTTCGAACAACATGCGACTATCGGAAACCGATTTTGCGTGATATCGTTACTCAGGGGCATCAGAAAGAGTACGAGGCGTCCGTCACTCAATATAGACGCGGCGAGCACAACGACAAATCACTCACGGTTTCACAGGTTGTGTCAACATGCTTAAAAATAGCCAAAGCCGCAGTTCCCAACGCAGAACATGATGCGACATGGTGTGCGTTTGTCCATGTGTGGCATGCAGATCCATTCAATTGGAGTGAACCCTTCCCTGAGGATTGTTATCAAACAGTAATGTCATCAATTCCACAGGTTTTGCAAGGTTTGGGCCGAACATGCTTCTTAAATTGAGGTAGCGAAGGAAAGTTCGCTATTAAATAGAGACACAAAATCCATCTTCAGATCTTTTGTTCGAAGTTTTTAACCCGTTGGAGGTAATTAGAAATGTCCATGGAATACGATCGACGCAATCAAGAAGCAAGAAAGTCTGAAAATGCGCCCGCAATTGATTCCCAAGGCGGAAAGAAGGATGGCGAGTCACTGACGCCACCGTCTCAGCAAACAGAGATGCGGAAGCAAATTGCGGACCGTGCACTTGTGAATTCCGAAAAGAAGGACACAGCGAAAGAGTCTAAGGATACAAATTCCATTAACCAACAGACAGAACAGCAAAGAAACCGTGACTTGTGGAAAAAGTAGCACTAAGTGCTTTCAGTCGCAGATAGGAGCATTCTTGTGAAAGAGAAAGATGAAAGCAAACTGTTTGAGACGAGCAATTCAAGTTGCGAGTCTAGCAAGTCTGATGAGAAATTGCGAAACACAGAGTTGTGGAATAGCGGAAAGGACCATAGCGCCAGTCATGCCTCCGATAAGTCCCTTGTTGAAATCAAGGACCCCAAGGAGACGACGGAAGAGAATATGCGTTCTCGCAAGATCGATAGTCCGACGAGCGGCGAGTCAATGCGAATCGATGCACCTAATGAGGAGAAGATTCGCTCAATGATTGATCAAGCGTGGGATCAGCGTGAATCGCCGGGAAGATTCGATACGGATGGTAAGACCGCTGTGTTATGGAGTGGGTATTCAACATCTTCGGAGCACAGGAAGGAATCACTGGGTACCGATAGATTGTTGTATTCCAAAGATCTCGCAGATCATCACACATCACAAAACAAAGATACGCATATCACGCTAGGTCAAACTATTGGCGGCAAAGAGCTGGAGCGGATTCAGGGATGGATCGACTCGGACGCATTTACCCCGGCTGAAAAGGAATCGCTCGACAAGCGAATCGAACCATTATGGCAAGACGCATCTAAACGATTTGTAGAGTCGGCCACCAAGAGCGGAAGCAGTATTGCTTATATTGAGCATGCGAGGGAAAGGAGCGTCTACAAAGAGACTGAGCGAAAAACAATTGAATCGGCAAAGGACCATAGGCATCTGACGGACAAGCCACTCGTTGACGGGCGACCTCCTATAGAGGACAAGACACTTCCTGGCGATCTCGACCGCAATGGAAAATACTTTAGATCGTAAACTTAGATTAGCGTTTTGATTGCATGCAATAAAGCCCAATGTCTAAAGTCCAAAGTCTCTTACCAGTGGTGCAGGAGGGATTCGAACCCTCAAACACTTGCCACTTAGACAAGATGCTAGTCCTTTTGTGTTCCGTTACAACATCGGCTTTCGTGTCGCAATAAGTTGTTCCGGAATCCCCGAAGAAGGCAAGCCTAGTCCAGTTCCGTAAGAGAGATGCTAGTGCCGGAGGCATGGATGTAGCGCGAAGCGGATGTATGAATGAAGATCACCCCATGTGACGCGCTAGCCCTTAGTTTTTCATACCTCTGCCATAGGCCATTTTCGCTAAAAATTCGATGGGTGGGAAATTCGCGAAAACCCATGTTTTTATTGGGTAAACAATCGCGTGACGCATTTGGGGTGAGTCACGCGATTTAGAGCCTTTTGGCGGTTTAGAGCCCTTTTGGACGGAAAATCGGCCAAGGGTGAGTCACGTGCTGGCATGGTCGGTTCGAACCGATAACTCGCGATCCCTTTGAATTTATTGGGTAGAAAAGCAAAGACCCGCTGGGGTTATCCAGCGGGTCTGATTGCCATTGGTCACCTTGCGGTGGCCTGGGTGATGGAGGCGGCGGGAATTGAACCCGCGTCCCGTGATGCTTCCGATCCGGCCTCTACATGCTTAGCCAACTTTTATTTGTCTCGCCCACCACGTTCGTC
>Ga0315900_10003425_pt1 | contig 23230 bp, 20 predicted proteins | sample LakEriMetagenome_FD_203521 | JGI IMG/M metagenome (GOLD analysis project Ga0315900, IMG submission 203521) | Freshwater fungal communities from buoy surface, Lake Erie, Ohio, United States - Buoy 12 MA114 | ecosystem: Environmental > Aquatic > Freshwater > Lake > Lake biofilm | place: USA: Lake... | reverse complement strand
CCTTCCGCCGGGTCGGTTGTCTGCAGCGAGGGCTCAATCGGCGCGATCAGCATCGGCGGGGCATCCCCCGGCACGCTGCGGGCCGGCGTCACCAGCGGGCTGCGCACCGTGCTCCCCGGAGCCGTGTACAGCATCCGGGGCAGCAGCAGAGCCACATCCAGCCCCGCCCAGAACGGCCAGGCCATCGCCTCCCAGATCTGCGCCTCGCGCCCGGCATCGTTCGGGTGGGCAACCGCGGCGGTGTCCACCGTGGGGAACTCGCCCCGCGCCCGGTGGGTGGAACGGTCGTAACTGGGGCCCGAGGCGTAGGTCGGCTGGTGCTGCGTGCCGTCCACCGGCACCAGGAAGCGGACCATCGGCCAGTTGGTGCGTTCAAGCGACGAGATCGAGGGCTGGTCCCCCGTCGTGCGGTCCAGCGGCGGCAGCGAGCCCGAGCCGGGGCGGAACCCCTCCGAGAACGACTCGAGCGCCACCGAATCGGGGTTGAACGCGGTCCCCGAGAGGCCGTCGGCGGTCACGGTGCCGCCCAATTCGGGCTGGTGGTTCAGCGGCCCGGCACACCCGGCCAGCATCACACCACCCACGCACAGCAGGCAATGAACCATCGGCAGCGGGCGGCAAGCGGCAACCAGGGAAGACATAGCCGAAAGGATAGGGGCCGGTGACCGGACGCTACTCGTCCGCTCCGATACCGCCGTCTCCCCCGCCCTCGACATCCCCCTCCCCCTCCCCCTCCGGCTCCGGCCCCAGCACCCGCTCCAACGCCTCCGCCGCCACCACCTCATCAAACCCGGCCCGTGCCAGCGCCCCTGCCACCCGCCGGCGCAGGGTGCGGTCCAGCACCGCCGGCGGCCTGGCCGTCCGCGGCCGCTGCAGCAGCCGGTTCTGCTTGCCCGCGGTGCGTTCGGCCAGTTCAACCGCCCGCTCCACCTCGCTGCGTCCATCGGTCTGGGCCGCCTGCCGCGTGGCCTGCTCAGCGATATCCGCCTCCACGCCCCGGCGCACCAGCCGCTCGGCGATCAGCGCTTCGCCCACCGGCCGGCGTCGCAGCCCGGCCTCGGCAAAGTTGGCCGCCAGGGCCGCGTCGTTGAGCAGCCCCAGCCGCTCCAGGTCGGCCAGCAACCGCTTGACGTTTCCCGCCGAGAACCCCTTGGCGGCGCACTTTTTCTCCACCACCGCCCGCGTCAGGGCGGTGCGGTTCAGCCACCGCACCGCCGCCGCCCGCGCCAGCACAAACTGGTGCGATTCGGCCAGCACCCTGCACTCCGCCTCACTGAGCTGTCGCCCGAACGTCCAGCCGTGCGCCGCCGCGTCGGCCACCGGCACGCGATAGCACAGCCCGTCCCGCCCCGGCTCCAGCCGAACGGTGCACAGCGTCTTGTCCGAACGCACGGGCTTGACGGCCAGGATCTGCACGGGCGGGCCTCCTGAGTTCACCGAGCCTCGGCCAGTTCCACCTGCAACGTCGAGAGTTCCGAGAGCGCCTTGCCATCACCCGCCCGGTGCGCCGCCTGCACCCCGGCCTGCGCCGTGACCTTGGCCCCGGCCAGGTCGCCCATCGCCTGCTGGGCCCGGGCCTTGTGGAAGTAGGCGTAGCAGTAGCCGGGGTCGACCGCCAGGCAGCGGTCGTAGAACGCGACCGCCTCGCCGAAGTTCTTCTGCTTGGCGTGCTCCTGGGCCAGCCCATACAGCACGAACGTGTCGGCGGGGTCCAAAGCCAGCAACTTCTCCAACTGAGCGATCGAGGGCATGGCCGATTGTTGTCGAGCCACCCGCCCGGGCGGGCGGCCCCGGCTGGAACACTCCGGGGAATCAAGGCCCCACCGCGGCGGTGCTACGCTGACCTGACGGAGGGGGTGGGCCAACAGGCCGGGCAAAGGGCCCGGATTCGGCCCCAGGTGAGCACCTTGCAGGAGTGGCAGCAGCATGTCGCACGGCGTGAAGACACTGGGCGTTCTGGGCGCGGGGCAGATGGGCGGCGGCATCGCCCAGGTGGCAGCGGTGGCCGGCATCACCGTCAAGGTGTTTGACGCCTTCCCCGGCGCCGCCGCCAAGTGCGCCGGCGTGCACAAGAAGAGCCTCGGCAAGTTCGTTGAGAAGGCCAAGATCTCCCAGGCCGACGCCGACGCCGCGCTCGCCCGCATCTCGTATGTTGATGCCGTCGAGAAGCTCACCGGCTGCGACTGGATCGTCGAAGCCGTCGTCGAGGACGTGAAGGTCAAGAAGGACCTGTTCGGCAAGCTCGCCGCCATGTACCCAGACGAGAAGGTGGTGCTGGCGAGCAACACCAGTTCCATCAGCATCACCGACATCGCCACCGCCGCCGGTGCCGGCGCCCACCGCGTCATCGGCATGCACTTTTTCAACCCCGTGCCGCTGATGCAACTGGTGGAGGTGATCCCCGGTTTGCAGACCAGCCCCGAGGTGATCGATCGCACCGTGGCGCTGGCAACGGCCATGGGCAAGACCCCGCTGAAGGCTCAGGACCGCGCCGGGTTTGTCTCCAACCGCGTGCTCATGCCCATGATCAACGAGGCCTTCTACGCCTGGATGGAGGGCGTCGCCGAGCCTGAGGCCATCGACGGCATCATGAAGCTCGGCTGCAACTTCCCCATGGGTCCGCTGGTGCTGGCCGACTTCATCGGTCTGGACACCTGCGTGAACATCATGAACGTGCTGGCCGACGGCCTGAACAACGACCGCTACCGCGCCTGCCCCCTGCTCAAGCAACTGGTCACCGCCGGTCGCCTGGGCGTCAAGAGCGGCCGCGGCGTGTACGCCTACCCCGCCAAGTGAGCGTGCCCGTCGTGCCCGTCGTGCCCGTCGGCTCGCTGTGCCGGTCCTCTCAGGCCTGCTGAACCCAAGGAGCGGCCCCCATGCCCGTGGTGGACCTGCACACCCACATCCTCCCCGAACGCTGGCCCGACTGGACGCAGCGCAGCGGCTACCCCGGCTGGGTGTACCTTGAACATCATGGCCCCGGCTGCGCCCGCATGATGCAGACCACCGGCACCGCCGTCGGCAAGCCGGGACCGCCCAAGTTCTTCCGCGAGATCCAGTCCAACTGCTGGGACCCCAAGGTCCGCCTGCAGGAGATGGCCGCCTGCGGCGTCGACGTGCAGGTGCTGTCCACCGTGCCGGTCATGTTCGCCCACTGGGCCCGTCCGGGCGACGCCCTGGACCTCCACCGCTTCCTCAACGACCACATCGCCGGTGTCTGTGCCGCGCACAAAGGCCGCTTTTATGGTCTGGGCGTGCTGCCCCTGCAGGCCCCCGAACTGGCCTGCGCCGAACTGGAACGCTGCGTCCGCCAACTGGGGCTCGCCGGCGTGCAGATCGGCACCCACTGCAACGGCCTGAATCTTGATGCCCCCGAACTCCGCCCCGTGCTGGCCACCGCGGCCCGGCTCAACGCCTCGGTCTTCGTCCACCCGTGGGACATGCTCGGCGGTGATCGCCTGAGCAAGTACTGGATGCCCTGGCTGGTGGGCATGCCCACCGAGACCACCATCGCCATCATGTCCGTCCTCTTCGGCGGCGTGCTCGATGCTTTCCCCACGCTTCGCATCGGCTTCGCCCACGGCGGCGGCTCGTTCCCCGGCACCCTCGGCCGCATCGAGCACGGCCAGCAGGCCCGGCCCGACCTGTTCCCGGCCGATGCCTCGCTGGTGCGGGCGTACCTCGCCCAGCAGGGCCGCCCGGCCCGGTTCTACGTCGACGCCCTCACCCACGACGCACCGGCCCTCCGCGCCCTGCTCCCCCTGTTCTCCCCCCGCCGCGTCGCCATGGGGTCCGACTACCCCTTCCCCCTCGGTGAGGACCGGCCCGGCTCGCTGATCCGCAGCCTGCCGGAACTCTCTGATGCGGATCGGGCATCGCTGCTCGGCGGCGCCGCCCTGGAGTTCCTCGGCCTGCCCGCGATGCCATAATCTGGCGTCATGCCCCCCCTTCAGCCACCCCTTCACCCCTCCCTCACGCCCGCCTCCGCCCCTGCCGCCTCCGCGGGGCTTTCCGCGTCGCCCGCGATGCTCTTCGCTGATGACCAGGCCTTCGCCCAGCGACTTGACGCCCAGGACCCGCTCCGCGCCTGCCGCGAACTGTTCGAGATCCCGCCCGCCGCCCGCGTCATCGCTGCCGGCGAATCCCGCGGCGCCGGCCACGCCGCCGCCCCCGCCGGTCAGCCGTGCGTCTACCTCACCGGCAACTCGCTGGGCTGCATGCCCAAGGGCGTGCGCCAGGCCCTCGCCGACGAGCTGGACGACTGGTCGCACCTGGGCGTCGAGGGCCACCTCCACGGCCGCAACCCCTGGCTGCCCTACCACGAGTGCTTCCGCCACGTCGGCGCCCGCCTGGTTGGCGCCCGCCCCGGCGAAGTGGTGATGATGAACTCGCTGACGGTGAACCTGCACCTGCTGATGGTCTCGTTCTACCGCCCCAACTCCTCCCGCTACAAGATCCTCATCGAAGACGCCGCCTTCCCCAGCGATTCCTACGCCGTCGCCAGCCAGGCCGAGTACCACGGCCGCGACGCTGAGGACGCCGTGATGCGTCTTCGCCCCCGTCCCGGCGAGCGCACGCTTCGCACCGAGGACATCCTTCAGGTCATCGCCGACCACGGCAAACGCATCGCTCTGGTCATGCTCGGCGGCGTGAACTATCTCACCAGCCAGTGGTTCGACATGGCGGCCATCACCGCCGCCGCCAAGGCCCAGGGCTGCACCGTCGGGTGGGATCTCGCCCACGCTGCGGGCAACGTGCCCCTCAAGCTGCACGAGTGGGGCGTGGACTTCGCCGCCTGGTGCAGTTACAAGTACCTCAACGCCGGCCCCGGCGCCGTCGCCGGAGCCTTCGTGCATGAGGAGCACGCCAAGCGGCTGGACCTGCCCCGCTTTGCCGGCTGGTGGGGCAACGACCCCGAGACCCGCTTCCGCATGGGCCCGCAGTTCGTCGCCCGCCAGGGCGCCGACGGCTGGCAGCTCTCCAACCCGCCCATCCTGGCCATGGCCCCGCTGCGCGTCTCGCTCGACATCTTCGACCGCGTCGGCATGGACGCCCTCCGCGAGAAGAGTCTGCGGCTGACGGCGTACATGGAGTGGCTCATCGACCGCATCCCCGGCAACGCCCAGGGCGAACTGGTCGAGATCGTCACCCCGCGTGACCCGGCCCAGCGTGGCTGCGCCCTGTCGCTGGTCATCAAGTCCGACCCCCGCGGCGCCGTCGAGAAACTCAAGCGTGCCGCCGTGGTCTGCGACTTCCGCGAGCCGAACATCCTGCGTGCGGCGCCGGTACCGCTGTACAACTCCTACCACGACGTCTGGTCCTTCGTCCAGACTCTTCGCACCGCCTTCGCCTGAAGCCGCTCTCAACTCCCGCGCCCAGCCATGACCACCGCCACACCCACCAAGCACATCATGATCATCGGGGCCGGGCTGTGCGGGTGCCTGCTCGCCCACCTGCTGGCCCGGAGTGGTGGGGGGGTGGGGCGTTACCGCATCAGCCTCTATGAACGCCGCTCGGATCCGCGTGCCGCCGGCTGGGCCGGAGGCCGCTCGATCAACCTCGCCCTCTCCGCCCGGGGCATCGCGGCGCTGGCCACCGCCGGCCTGGCCGAGCAGGTCCTCACCCACGACGCCATCGCCATGCGCGGCCGCATCATGCACGCCGCCCAGCCCGGGGCCCCGCTGGTCTACCAGCCCTATTCCTCCAATCCGCAGGACGCCATCAACTCCGTCTCCCGAGGCGGCCTGAACCTCACGCTGCTCCGCGCTGCCTCCGCCCACCCCAATGTCGAACTCCACTTCGACCACTTCTGCACCGATGTCGACATCGATTCCCCCCGCCCCGCCGCGGTCTTCACCGTCCCCGGTGGCGGCACCCGCCGCGTTGAGGCTGATCTGATCCTCGGCGGCGACGGCGCCTTCTCCGCCGGCCGCCTCCGCCTGCAGAAGACCGACCGCTTCCAATACAGCCAGAGCTACCTCGATTCCGGCTACAAAGAACTCACCATCCCCGCCGTCCCCTCGGCCCAGGCCCTCTGGCGGCGCGAGCCCCGCACGCCCGACCGCGGCCCCGTGCTCTTCCCGGCCCCCGCCTCCCCCGGCGAGCCCGACTTCGCCCTCGACCCGCACGCCCTGCACATCTGGCCCCGGGGCGGCGCCATGATGATCGCCCTCCCCAATCGCGATTGCACCTTCACCTGCACGCTCTTCTGGCCCTTCCAGGGCAAGCACGGCCTGCACACGCTCCAGACCCCCGAACAGATCTCCGCCTTCTTCAGCGAGCATTACCCCGACGCCGTCCCGCTCATGCCCACGCTTGTGCAGGACTACCTCCGCAACCCCTCCAGTTCGCTGGTCACCGTCCGCTGCTCGCCTTGGAACCACCAGCACAAGCTCTGCCTGCTGGGCGACGCTGCCCACGCCATCGTGCCGTTCTATGGCCAGGGCATGAACGCCTCGTTCGAGGACGCCGTCGCCCTTGCCGACGCCCTGCTCCGCAGTGACGACTCGCCCACCGGGGTCGCCGACGCTCTGGCCGCCTTCGCCGCCGACCGCAAGCCCAACGCCGACGCCATCGCCGACATGGCGCTTGACAACTTTATCGAAATGCGCGACAAGGTCGGCCGCCCCGCCTTCCTGCACCGCAAGCGGATCGAGCAGACGCTGCACAAGCTCTTCCCCGACCGCTGCCAGCCGCAGTACAACCTGGTCAGCTTCTCCACTGTGCCCTATGCGGTTGCGCAACAGCGGGGCCGTGAGTTGGACGCCGTCGTCGACCGCATCGTCGCCCGCCTTCCGCTTGAATCCGCGACCCACTTCGACGCCCCTGCCTTCGAGTCCGTCGTACGCCAACTGGCCGCTGATGCGCTCAGCCCCGCCGCACCCGACGCACCTTCACCCGCCCTGCTCGATCTCTCCCCGCCCATCAGCGAGCACCTGGCCGTCTTCCCCGGCGACACGCCCTTCCGCCGCGAAGTGCTGATGGACATCGCCGTCGGCAAGCACATCACCCTCAGCACGCTGCACACCACCTGCCACTTGGGCAGCCATGTTGATGGCCCCAACCACTACGGGGCCCACCAGGTCGGCGTTGGTGATCTCCCGCTGGAGTTGTTCCTCGGCCCCGCCCACGTGGTGCAGGTGAACCTGCCGCCCGACGCCCCGCCCGGCTTCAAGTTCACCCAGGCGCATCTCGGCACGCCCCTGGCCGCGCTGCGACACCCGCGCGTGCTCCTCCGCACCGGTTCCTATCCCGACCCCAACCGCTGGACCGACCACTTCGCCTCTCCGCATCCTGATCTGGTCCGCGATCTCGCCCAGCGGGGCGTCCGCCTGCTCGGGGTCGATACCCCCAGCGTCGACGCCGCCACCGCCAAGGACCTGGTCACCCACGCCGCCTGCCTCGCCGGAGGCGTCACCATCCTCGAGGGGCTGGTGCTCTCCGCCGTCCAGCCCGGTGAGTACGAACTCATCGCCCTGCCCCTGCGTTTGCCCGGCGTCGACGGCAGCCCCGTCCGCGCTGTGCTCCGCCCGTTGAACGTCCGTTGACCACCACCGCCAACCGCACCCGCCCCCCATGCTCGGAGACGACCCCATGCAGCAGCAACTCTCAGGCAAGCGGGCGCTGGTGTGCGGGGCCACCGCCGGCATCGGCCGCGCCGCCGCCGAGGCCCTGGCCGCCATGGGCGCATCGGTCACCCTCGCCGCCCGTGATCTGGGCAAGCTCGAGTCCACCCGCGCCGCCCTGCCCACAGCCTCCGGTCAAACCCACGCCATCATGCAGGCCGACTTCGCCCGTCCCGCCGAAGTCCGCCGCGGCGCTGAGCGGATCCTCGCCGACCACGGCCCCCACCACATCCTGATCAACAACACCGGCGGCCCGCCCGGCGGCCCCCTGCTCGATGCCACGCCCGAGCAGTTCGCCTTCGCGATCGACACCCAACTGCTCAGCGCCCACCACCTGGTGCAGGCCCTCGCCCCCGGCATGAAGGCCGCCCGCTTCGGCCGCATCGTCAACGTCATCTCCACCTCCGTCAAGCAGCCCATCCCCGGCCTGGGCGTCAGCAACACCGCCCGCGGCGCCGTCGCCAACTGGGCCAAGACCCTCGCCGGCGAACTCGGCCCCGCCGGCATCACCGTCAACAACGTCCTCCCCGGTTTCACGCGGACCGACCGTCTCGCCGCCTTGGTGAAGGCCAACGCTGCCAAGCGGGGCCTCACCGAAGCCGCCATCGAGGCCGAGATGCTCGCCAGCATCCCCGCCGGCCGCTTTGCCGACCCTGCCGAGACCGCCGCCGCCATCGCCTTCCTCGCCTCACCCCTCGCCGGCTACATCAACGGCATCAACCTCCCGGTCGATGGCGGTCGCCTCGCCTGCCTCTGAACTCCGGCCTTGCTGCACCGTTCTCACCCACACCGGACTCGCCCCCGATGAGCCACGCCGCCCCCACCAAGCTGCACAACTTCATCGGCGGCCGCCACGTTCCCCCGAGCACCGGCGCGTGGATCGACAAGCCCGACCCCGCCACCGGCCAACTGCTCGCCCGCGTGCCGCGTTCCAGCGAGGCCGACGTCAACGCCGCCGTCGATGCAGCGAACCAGGCCTTCCCCGCCTGGGCCGCCCTCTCCGCCTCCGCCCGCGCCGCCCATCTGCTCCGCCTGGCCGACCTGATCGACGCTCAGACCGCCGAACTCGCCCAGGCCGAATCGCGTGACACCGGCAAGCCCATCACCCTGGCCCGCAGTGTCGATATCCCCCGCTCCGCCGCCAACCTCCGCTACTTCGCCCACGCCGTGCAGCACGCCCCCGGCGAGATGCACGAGTACGACGGCGCCGGCGTCCAGGGCTCACGCCCCGCGATCAACCTCACCCTCCGCCGCCCCCGGGGCGTCGCCGGGCTGATCACCCCGTGGAACCTCCCGCTCTACCTGCTCACCTGGAAGATTGCCCCCGCGCTGGCCACCGGCAACACCGTCGTCGCCAAGCCCAGCGAGGTGACGCCCAGCACCGCCGCCATGCTCGGCTGTCTGGCCGAGCAGGCCGGGCTGCCCCCCGGTGTGCTCAACCTCGTTCACGGCCTGGGTCCTGAGGCGGGCGGCGCCCTGGTCACCCATCCGCAGGTGCCCGCCGTCAGTTTCACCGGCTCCACCGCTGTCGGCCGCTGGATCGGCCAGCACGCCGGCGGCATGCTCAAGCGCGTCTCGCTTGAACTCGGCGGCAAGAACCCCTTTGTCATCTTCGCCGATGCCGATCTGCCCGCCGCCGCCGCCACCGCCGTGCGGGCCGCGTTCACCAACCAGGGCCAGATCTGCCTCTGCGGCTCGCGCCTGCTGGTGCACGAGTCGGTCGCCGATCAGGTCATCGCCGAGATCATCCGCCTCGCCGGCAACCTGACCATCGGCGACCCGCTCGATCCGGCCACCCAGTTCGGCGCACTCACCTCCACGCCCCACTTCCAGAAAGTCGCCGGCTTGGTGAATCTCGCCCGTGAACTCGGCGGACGCATCCTCTGCGGCGGCTCACCCATCCCGCCTGACCGCCTCCCGCCCCGCTGCGCCGCCGGCTGCTTCTACCCGCCCACCGTCATCACCGGGCTTGACCCTTCCTGCCGCGTGGAGCAGGAGGAGATCTTCGGTCCCGTCCTCACCGTGCAGCGTTTCAGCACCGAGGAGCAGGCCCTCGCCCTGGCCAACGGCACGCCCTACGGCCTGGCCGCGACCATCTTCACCGGCGATGTGACGCGGGCCCACCGCTTCGCCTCCCAGGTGCAGGCCGGCATCGTCTGGGTCAACTGCTGGATGACCCGCGACCTGCGCACCCCCTTCGGCGGGGCCAAGGCCAGCGGCGTCGGCCGCGAGGGCGGCAGCGAGGCCCTGCGCTTTTTCACCGAGCCCAAGAACGTCTGCATCGGTCTGTGATTCTCCCCGTCACTCCACCCTTGGTCACCCCCTTCTTCCGGACCACCACCATGAGCACTCCCGCCTCCGCCACCGTCACCCACGCCGTGCCCCCCGCCCACCACTCCGCCAAAGCCGCCGAGCCCGCCGGCGCGTACGCCCATGTCCGCCGCGCCGGCAACCTGCTCTTCCTCGCCGGCATCGGCCCCCGCCGCCGGGGCAACCCGCAGATCCCCGGCGTCAAGCAGGACGCCTCCGGCGCCGTCATCGACTACGACATCACCCAGCAGATGGACGCCGCCTTCGACAACGTCCGCACCGTGCTCGCCGAGTGCGGCGCGACGTGGAACGACATCATCGACGTCACCGTATTCCTCACCAACATGAAGCGTGACTGGGCCGCGTACAACGCGCACTGGGCCAAGCACTTCCCCGCCGGCCCCTCCTCCCCCGCCCGCACCACCGTCGAGATCACCGCCCTGCCCACCGTCGGCTCCGCCCCCATCAACTTCGAGATCAAGGTCATCGCCGCCCTGCAGGCCTGACCGTTGATCCGGGTCCACCCCGCCGCCTCCGCCCGCCCGAGCACCCGTCGGGCCCCTCGCCGGTACCATCCACCATGACCACAGCTCGCGGCACACACATTTGCCCAAATCGCGTGCTGCTGCTGCTGGCCCTCGCCGCCGCCGGCACCCTCGCCGCCTGTCACCCGGCTCCATCATCCCAGTCGGCCTCCGCTTCGCCCGCACTCGCCGCCGATGCCAGTACCTCCGCCAGCCGCCGCGTCACCCTCGGCACGCCCGCCGCCCCCGCCCTGCTGGTCCGGCCCTCTGCACAGCCCCACGCCTTCGCCGACACCGCACCGGTCCAGGCCCCGCACGCGTTCACCGAGATGCTGGTGTCGTGGAACCTTCGCGTGCCGCCTGATGCAGGCGCGTCGGTGCTCGTCCGCGTCACGCCCGACCCCGCCGGCCAGACTGGCTGGACTCCGTGGCTGCACGTCGGTGAGTGGGGGCAGGGGGCGGCAGTCCCGAAGGACCTGCCCCGCCCGCAGCGCGACGAGGCCTCCGGCGTGAAGGTGGATGTCGACTGGCTGATCGCCACCACGCCCCAGCGCTGGGTCCAGGCGCGGCTCGTCGCCCACGGCCTGCCCGAAGGCCAGCAGATCGCCGCCGACCGTCTGGACTTCACCTTCACCGACGCCGCCCGCATCCCCGAGCCGGGCGAGCCCATGTTCATCGCCGGCGCACCCCTTCCCGGCCATGGCCCCTCGCGGCCGTCAGTCGGCGCCGCCGTCCCCTTCCGCTCGCAGAAGATCCCCCAGAAGCCCGAGATCGCCGGCCGCATCTGCAGCCCCACCAGCGTCAACATGGTCATGGCCTACCGAGGTGTGGACCAGCCCGTGCTCGCCACCGCCGACGCCGCCTTCGACCCCGTGAACAACATCTACGGCAACTGGCCCCGCAATGTGCAGGCGGCCTTCGCCGCCGGCGTGCCCGGCTACCTCACCCGCATCAACAACTGGACCGAGGCCCGGGCCTACCTCGCCGCCGGCCAGCCCATCATCACCTCGATCCAGACCAAACTCGGCGAACTGCGCTTCGCGCCTTACCCGGCCACCGGCGGGCACCTCATCGTCATCACCGGCATGGACGAGCAGGGCGGCGTCTGGGTCAACGACCCGGCCGAGTCCAACCCGGCCAAGGGCCGCATCCGCCTCATGCAAGACGACATGACCAGAGTCTGGCTCCGCCGCACCGCCGGCACCGCGTACATCCTTCTGCCCGCCCAGAGCGGGGCCACGCCATGAACACGACCCAAGCCCAGAGTCAGCCCCAGCCCGCTCCGCCCGCATCCTCTCCGTCGTCCACCCCGTCCTCCACCCCGTCCTCCACCCCGTCCTCCACTCCGTCCTCCACCCCCCGGCTGCTCTCGCTGGATGCCTTCCGGGGCTTTGACATCGCGATGATGTTCTTCGTCAACCTCTCCGCCGCCCGCGCCGCCTTCCCCGAGTGGTTCGGGCACGCCGGCTGGAACAACGGCCAGCACGGCCAGTGGCTGGCCGACTATGTCTTCCCCTGGTTCCTCTTCATCGTCGGCTGCTCCATCCCCTTCTCCATGCACTCGGGCCGGGGCCGAGCGCAAACGACCCCGCAGCGTCTGCTGGCCGCCCTCCGCCGAGGTTTGCTTATCTACGCCCTGGGCATCGTCATCTGGATCGCCAAGACCGCCAAAGACGGCGTCGGCTGGTCGAACGGCGCCTTCACGCCCGACCCCGGCACCGCCATCACCTGGGGCACCTTTCTGCACTGGGACATCCTCCCCCTGATCGGCCTCGGCTACACGCTGGCCGTCTTCCTCTACCACCTGCCCCGGCTTGTGCAGGTGGCCTTCGTCGTCGGCGTGCTGGCCGCCAAGTGGGCGCTGCTGGCCGACCTCTCGCAGACCACCGGCCTGGAACGCGCCGCGTTCATGGCCGCCCGCACCGACCCCGAGCACGCCATCCGCGGGCTTGGCTTCCTCGGCACCGCCCTCACCCAGGGCCTGCCCGCCACCGCCACCGTCATGCTCGGCGTCTTCGCTGGTGACCTGCTCCGTGGCACCCCTGGGGCATCGGGCGGCAGTGCGGCCACGTCATCCGCCACGCTTTCCGCCACCCCCGTGCGCCGCTTCTGGACGCTCCTGCTCGCCGGCGTCGCCCTCACGCTCGTCTCCGGCGTCATCGCCCACCCCCTCGGCCACCGCTTCAGCAAGGACTTCTTCACCGCCAGTTTCGTCCTGGTCTCCGCCGGCACCGGCGCCGCCCTGCTGGCCGTGTTCTATCTGGTGCTCGATGTGCTGCGGCCCTCCCGCGCCGCCCTGGCCATGGGCGGCGGCCTGCTGCTGTGCGCCATGGCCGGCGGCACGCTGGTGCTCGCCAACCTGGGCGGCGGCAAGTGGTTCACCCCGCAGCAGGCCGGCGCCACGGCCGTGTGCCTGGGCGTCATGGGCGCCGCACTGGCTGTCACCGGCGCACTGTGGCGAGTTCTGGGCGACCGCAAGCCCGCCTCCGCCGCCTTCTTTGTGATCTACGGCTCCAACGCCATCTTCGTCTACATGCTCGCCGAACTGCTCTGGACGATGTTCTGGATGCACATGCGAGTGCAGGCCCCGGGCGACTACGGCGCCCAGCACGCCTTCAGCGCTCTGCAACTGTGGATGCGAACCGGCCTGACCAGCCTCGTCGGCGACCGCCTGGCCGCCGGCCTGGGCCCCTGGCTGGCCACCGCGACGTACATCCTGCTCTACTGGCTGCTCTGCTGGCAGCTCCACCGTCGCAAGGTGTTCATCAAGGTGTGACTTGCGCCACCGTCTGACGGTGACCCTTCCACCCCAACCGTCTGCCCTTTCACCCCAACCTGCCGCGAGCGGTCGTCGCGAAGGGCGCAGTCGCCGCTTCACCGACGCCACCGGCGCACCCCACGGTGCATCCACATCCCCGCCCCCCAAGGGGCAGCAACCCCCTTCACGCCGTCCGCAACGCCGCCAAGGCGCCTTCCACCGCGGCCCTCGGAGGGTTCTCCACCACGCGGCACCGCCGCCCCTTGATCGGCAGAATCAGCCGCAGCACCCCGCCCGCGGTCTTCTTGTCATCCAGCATGTGGTCCATCAGCGTCGCCGCCGGGGGCAGGCCGGTCACTGCCGCCGGCAATCCGGCCCGCAGCAGCGTCGCGGTCACCTGCTCGGGCAGGTCGCGTTCGCACAGTCCAAGCGCGCGGGCCACAAACGCCGACGCCATCAGCCCCAGCCCCACCGCCTCCCCATGCTTGAGATGTCCGGCCTGCAGCGTGCCATCCGGGCTCCGCCAGCTCAGCCCGCTCAGCGGCTCCAGCGCGTGGGCGAAGGTGTGGCCCAGGTTCAGCATCATCCGCCCGCCGTCCGGGCGGGTGCTCAGTTCGCGTTCGTCCTTGCCCACCACCCGCGCCTTGAGCGCCACATTGCGGGCGATCAGTTCCGTCAGCGTTGCCGGCTTGCGCTCCAGCACATCGTCCAGCTTCTTCAGCGTCCAGTCCCACAGCGTCGCGTCGCCCGCCACCCCGCCGATCAGCCCGTGCTTCAGGCACTCGGCCAGCCCTGCCCGCAACTCGCGATCCGGCAGCGAACGTAGGGCCTCGGTGTCGCACACCACCCGGCTGGGCTGGTGGAACACCCCCGCGAAGTTCTTCAGCAGCCGGGGCCGGCCCCGCCCGTCCTTCACCGTCAGGTTCGCCGCCGTTTTGCCGCCCGTCGCGCCGTCCACCATCGCCAGCAGCGTGGTGGGGCACAACGCCGAACGCACGCCCCGCCGATACAGCCCCGCCACCAGCCCGGCCAGATCGGTCACGATCCCCCCGCCCACGCCCACCACCAGCCCGCCGCTGCGCTCCAGCCGCAGCTCCGCCGCATCGGCCAGCAGCCGCTCCACCGTCGCCAGGCTCTTGACGCTCTCTTCGGCGCTCACCACGCCCACGCCCCACCGCACGCCCCCTCCGTCCAGCCGCTTGAGCATCGGCTCCAGCAGCGAGCGGGGCACCCCCGCATCCACCACCACCAGCACCGCCGAAGCGTTCAGGCCATCGGTCGCGCCGCCGGCCGCCAGCAGCCCGCGTCCCACCCGCACCTCGTAGCTCTGCCCTGGCCATGCGCTGGTCTTCACCGTCAGCGTGCGCACCATCGTCGATGGACCCGTCCTGGCAGCCCGGCCGCTTGTCCTCCCAGCGACAGGCGGCCGCGAGCGGACCGGCGCCGCTGACTGCGACCGCGGAGCGGCCGTGGTTCTGCGAGTTGGGCTTCTGGCAGCGGATCGGGCGGATCTGCGGGCGGCCATTGCTTGATCCTCTTTAAATGTCACGGCCCCGGTTCGTACCGCATCACCTGCTTGATGGTGTTCTTTTCCCCCATAATCAGCACCGTCGGCCGGTTCTGCGCATACTCCGCCTCGTTCATCAAGGCGTAGTGCATGATGATCACCTCGTCCCCCTCCTCCACCAGATGCGCCGCCGCCCCGTTCACCTCGATCGCCCCCGAGCCCGGCGGCCCCCGGAAGATGTACGTCTCAAACCGCTCACCATTGCGGCAGTTGCTCACCAGCACCCGGTCGTTCACCCGCATGCCGCTGGCCCGCAGCAGATCCTCGTCGATGGTGATCGAGCCGACATAGTGGGGCAGAGCCCGAGTCACCCGGGCCATGTGGATCTTGCTGTGCAGAACTTCGCGAAGCATGGTGGTCTCGGCCCCCCGTTAGGCGTTGATCGGCCTCAGGCCTTGACCGGATGGACAACCCGCCGGAGCAGTGCGCCGGCGCCCGGTTCACTCACTCACTTGCCGGTCCGACGCCGCCGGCCTCCGGCGTTGCCGGTCCCGCCGGCCGCCGGTTCGGCAACCCGGGCCGCTTCGTGCTCCGTCGCCCAGTCCACCCGCGCCGCCTCCTCCCACATGGATTCCAGGTCGTAATACGCCCGGGTGTTCGGCTCAAACACGTGCACCATCACGTCCGAGCAGTCCATCACCGCCCAGGTCGTCCGGTCGTCCAGGCTGCTGCGCATCACCGGCTGGCCGATCTGCTCGGCCTTTTCCTTGATGTGCTGCACGCAGGTCCGCATCTGCCGGTCAGACGTGCCCGAGGCGATCACCACAAAGTCCGCCACGCTCGACACGCCGGTGACGTCAAACACCACCACATCCTCGCACTTGTCCTCTTGCAATGCCGCCGCGGCCGACACCGCAAACGCCCGCCCGGTGGGCGGACGCCGCAGCGCTTGGGTGCCCGGGACCGCCGCCGCAACAGCAACCGCCGCCGGAACAGCGCCCGCCTTACCCGGCTTGACCGCCGGTGCGGCGGTGGCCGGGGCCACAGACCCCTCCACCGGCTTCTTGGCCCCGCGAGGGGCGCGGGTCACGGCGGCTGAGATCGCCTTCTTGGCCCCCGACGGGGCCGATGCGGAAGCGGAACGGGTTGGTTTCTTGCCGGCTGGAGGCATGCGTCTACATGGTACGCAGCGGCCCGCCCCGACCCCGGCGGGGCTGGCCAGCCTCACCGCCAACGTCCCATCAGCCCGGCGGCGCCTCAAACAGGGCCATTTGACCGCCTCCCCATCCCGCCCGCCCGCCCGCCCGCCCGCCCGCCGCACCCCGCGGCATACCGGCAACGCCCGCCGGCGCCGGGGCCAGTTCCAGCCACGGTGTCGGAACATCCTGCGACGCGATGGTGATCGGCACGCCGCTGCCCTCGTGCAGGCTGCGGACCGCCTCCGGGCAGTTGCACTGCTGCGACAGGTGCAGGAGCACCGCGTGCACCGGCCGCACCTGTCTGACGGTCTGGAGCGTCTGCTGGTTGGACAGATGCCCCGCCCCGCCCATGATCCGCTGCTTGAGGAACTCCGGCCGGGCCGAGGCCATCTGCCTCTCCGGGCAGTAGTTGCTCTCAATGGCCAGCGTGCCGCAGTCGCGCAGACAGGCCAGATGCTCCAGCACCTCGCTGGTCGGCCGGCCCAGATCCGTCGCCCACCCCAGCAGCGCGTCGGCCACCCGCATGGCGAATACCGCCACCCCCAGGCTGTCATGCCCGGCCATGGTCACCCGGGCGTTCAGCCAGTCGTCCACCACCACCGACTCGGTGAACGGCTCGGCCCGGCTCGCGTTGAGCATCATCCGCTGCGCCCGCCCCAGGTGCCGCCTATGCACCAGCACGCGGACGTGCCGGGGCAGCCTCGCCTGCGACGGCGACGGGGCCGACCACCCCGGGTGGCAGTGGTCGTGATCCAGATGCGTGAACATCACCGCCCGCAACCGCTCCGGAGCCACCCCCGCCCGCTCAAGGGCCGCGAACGTGGCCTTGGGCGAAAGCCCCGCGTCGATCAGCACCGCCGGCCGTTCGCCGGTGCTCTCCGGCGGGCCCAGCAGCAGGGCGCAGTTGCCCCGGCTTCCGCTGGCCAGCACAGCAAGCACAACCCCCGAGGACGGCGGCGGCCCGAGCCCCGGCGGCGGTATCAGTTCCGGCCGCGGCGGGATCGATACTGGAACCGCGTCGCTGGTCACGGTTTCAGTCCACCAGGCCTTCTTCGCGGGCCCGCCGGTTGGAGATGTACGGCGCGATGGGCTTCTTGGCCGTGCGGACGAACTCCAGCAGTTCGCCCACCGGCGGGCAGCCCTCAGCCAGGCGAGTGAGGATCTCGATGGTCTCGTTCTTGGGCAGGCCCTTGCGCAGCGTCTCGCGATACGCCTGCCGCACGCGGGTGATGTGCTCGGCGGGCATCCCGCTGCGCCGCATCCCCACCAGATTGATGCTCGCCAGACTGTTGCGCGTCCAGGCGATCGCAAACGGCGGCGTGTCGGTGCTCATGCCCGCCAGACCGCTCACAAAGGCCATCCGGCCCACACGGCAGAACTGGTGGATGGCGCAGTTCCCGCCGAGGATCGCCCGCGAGGCCACATGGCTGTGCCCGCCGAGGGCCGCGTTGTTGACCATCGTCACGTCATCATCCACGCGGGCGTCATGCCCCACGTGGCTGCCCACCATCATGAACACCCGGTCGCCGATGCGCGTTGGCGCGTCCAGCTTGCTGGCCAGGTGGATCGTCGCGTGCTCCCGGATCAGGCAGTCCGCCCCGATGGCCACACCCGCCGTGGGCATGCCCGGCTTGAACTTCACGTCCTGCGGCTCAAAGCCGATGCACGCATACGGGTACACCGCCGTTCGCTCGCCGATGGTGACCGGGCCGTTGATGTAGCAATGGCCGACCAGCCGGACGCCGGCGCCGAGCGTGACCTTCCCCATGATGCGGACGCCGGGGCCGATCTCGACGCTGTCGTGCATCTGGCACTCAGCCGAGACTTCGGCCGTGGGATGAACCTTGGGCATGCGGCTATGTTACCACTTGGAGCATCCTGCGGAGGACAGCTTGCACGAGCGGCGGATCGGCCAGTTGGCCTTCCGGTGGCTGGGCCGGATCGGCTATCCCCAGGCGTACCGCGAACAGGTGGCCTGCGTTGACGCCGCGCTGGCCGCCCGAACTTCCACCCCTTCCGGCCCGGCCCACCAGCCGGGCCAGCCCGCCCCGCTTGGCACCGTGCTGCTGCTCGAGCACGACCCGGTGATCACCGTCTCCCGCCGCCCCGGCGCCGCCGCCAACCTGCTGGCCAGCCCGGCCATGCTCGCCCACGCCGGCGTCGCCGTCGAAGAGACCGACCGCGGCGGCGACATCACCTACCACGGCCCCGGCCAACTGGTGGCTTATCCGATTGTGGATCTCAACGCTTGCGGCCTGCGGCTCCACGACTACATGCGCACGCTCGAAGAGGCCGTCATTGCCACTCTGGGCCGCTTCGGCATTGCCGGCCGACGCGACCCCGGGGCCACCGGCGTCTGGGTCGACCGCCCGGCAACCGACTCCACTCCCGCCGCCCCGGCCCCCCCCGCCGACGCCGCCAAGATCTGCGCCATGGGCGTTCGCGTCCGCCAATGGGTCAGCATGCACGGCCTGGCGCTCAACGTCAGCCCCAACCTGGCCCACTTCGGCCTGATCGTCCCCTGCGGGCTCGTCGGCCGACCGGTCACCTCCATGGCGCAGCTGCTCGGCCCGGGCACGCCCACCCTCGGCCAGGTCGCCGAGGCTCTCAGCGAGGAACTCGCCCTGCGGTTGACCCGCCGCGATGACGCTCAGCCGGAGCCCGGCTGATCACGACTGCCCGACGGTCAGCGGCTGCGGACCTGAGGCCCGCTTGCCGGCGCCGCCTGCCGCTCCCGGCCCAGCCTTGTCTGCCGCCAGCTTCTCCCAGCCCGAGCCCAGCTCGCCGATCGGATCCGGCGGGATGATCTCCACCTTCTTCTCGCCCAGTCGGGCCTCGCCCCGCTCGACCTTGGCCTGGAAGGCCAGGCACTCTTCCAGCAGCTTGCCGAGGATCTCCTCCTCGGGCACGTTGGCGACCTTCTCGCCCTGCACGTAGATGATGCCGCGGCGGTCGCCGGCGAACACCGCCACGTCGGCGCCCTCGGCCTCGCCCGGTCCGTTGACGATGCACCCCATCACCGCCACCTTGATCGGCAGGTGGATCTGCCCTTCGAGCTTCTTGCGCACGTCCTGCACCAGCGTGATCAGGTCCACCTGAATGCGGCCGCAGGTCGGGCAGGCGATCAGTTCGGCGGTCTTGCGCTCGCGCAGGCCCAGCGTGTAGAGCAGTTCCAGCCCGTCCTCCACCTCATACCGCGAGTCGGAGGCGTAGGAGATCCGCAGCGTGTCGCCGATGCCGTTGGCCAGCAGCGAGCCGAGCGCCACCACCGAGCGGATGCACCCGGTCTCCTTGGGGCCGGCGTGGGTCACGCCCAGGTGCAGCGGGTGCGGGAAGCGGCGGGCGATCTCGGTGTACGCGTCGATCACCACCGTCGCGTCCATGCTCTTGGCCGAGATCACAATGTCGTAGAAGTCCTCGTTGTAGAAGATGTCCAGGTATTCCTCGAGCTTGGCCACCATGATCGACAGCAGGTAGCCGTGCTTCTGGTTGGAGAACACCTGCCCCAGCTCGCGCATGCGTTTCTGCTTGTCCCTGCGCTCGATGATCGAGCCCTCGTTCACGCCCACGCGAATCGGGATCTTCCGCGCCTTGCACGCGCGGATGACCTCCACGACCTGATCGTGGTCCTGAATGTTGCCGGGGTTCAGGCGGATCTTGTGCACCCCCGACTCCACTGCCTCCAGCGCGCGCTTGAAGTGGAAGTGCACGTCGGCGACGATCGGCACCTTCACCCGCGGGATGATCTCCTTGAGCGCGTCGGTGTCCTTCTTCTCCGGCACCGCCACCCGAACCACGTCCGCCCCCGCCGCGGTCAGCCGGTTGATCTCCGCGACGCACGCGTCGATGTCATACGTGTACCCGGTGGTCATGGTCTGCACCGAGACCGGGGCCGGATCGGTACCGTACAAACCCCCGCCAATCTTGACGTGCCCGACGCGATCATCGCCAATGACAACTTGCCGACAGGGCCGACGCTGGATCATGACCGATGGTACCCGCGGCGAGGGACGGAGATGCGGGCCCGGAGGGGCCGCCGCCGGGCTGTCAGGCCGGCTTTTCCGGGCCCCGCCAGCGGATGGCCGCCACCGACAGGTCGTCCGCCGGGTCGGTCGCCTTGGGGCCGGCGAACTGGCGGACCGCCTCGACGAGTTCGTCCACCAGCGCCGCCGGCGTCGTTGTGACGGTCGGGGCCACCACGCTGCGCACCCGGGGCACGCCGAAGAACTCGCCGGTGGGCGAGGGCTGCTCGGCGACGCCGTCGCTGTACAGCAGCAGGGCATCGCCCGGGTGCAGCCGTGCGCCATGGCTGGCGTAGGGGGCATCCGCCGCTCGCAGCGGGGCATCATCGCCGTCCGACACCGCCTCCAGCGTGCCGTTGGCCCGGCGGATCATCGCATAGCCATGTCCGGCATCCACGTACCGCAGTTCCCCGGTCGCCTGATCCAGAATCCCGCACCACAGCGAGACAAACTTGTCATCCGCCGCCTTGCGGGCCAGATGCGAGTTCACCTCGCACAGCGCCGGTCCCACATCCCCGTGCGACCGCAGCGCCGCCCCGATGTACGCCTGCGTCATGGCCCCCAGAATCGCCGCCGCAACGCCCTTGCCCACCACATCGCCCATAAAGAACGCGACGCGTCCGTGATCCAGCGGGAAGATGTCAAACAGATCGCCGGCGACCGTCCGGGCCGGGTAGATCTTCACCGCGTAGTCCACCGGGCCCAGGTTGCCCGCCGGCGGGGGCAGCGCGCCGCGCTGGATGTCCATCGCCGCCTGCATGCGTTCGGTGGCCCGCACGTGCTCCTGCTCAAGCCGCACCCGCGCCAGGTTAGCGACCGCCAGGGCGCACAGCTCGGCAACCGCCTGGCAGAACGCCGCCGCATCGTCGTGCACCGGCGGGTCGTTCTGGCGGGCGTCCAGATACAGGCACATGGGCACCTTGTTGCTCTGCACCACCGGCACGCACATGGCGCTGTGGATGGCGTTGCCCACCACCGTCATGTTCGCTGCCATGCCGCTCTGGTTGAGCTGCACGATCTGGCCCCGCGCCGCCGCCCGCAGCAGGTGCCGGCTGTAGATCACCTGCACGGGCCGCTTGCTGGCGGTGCGGACGCCCAGCACCTCGGGCTGGTCGGTGGTGGTCGCAGTGCGGATCAGCGCCACCAGGCTGTAGCCCGAGCCTTCCAGGATCAGGTCGAGCAACTGCTCGGCCAGCGCCGATTCGTCGGTGACGCCCTGCACCCGCTTGGCGCACTCGAGCACCAGTTCCAGCCGGCGGCGGTTGATGTTGTCGCGGTTGGCGTCGGTGATCGTCCGCAGCGAGCCCGGCGGGCTGGGCGCCTCGTCGAGCAGGATGGTCGTCGGGGCCGTGTCCGACGGGTCGGCGACGCGGAAGGTCCACGGGCCGATGCGTACGCGGTCGCCCCGGCGCAGCGGGTGCTCCACTTCGGGCTGCAACGCGTCGCCGTTGACGATGGTGCCGTGGCGCGAGCCCCGATCGCGGAGCAGCCAGGCGCCGGCGCGGGAGGCGATCGAGCAGTGCAGCCGTGAGACCGTGCGCTCCTGTTCAGGCAGGCGGACGCGGCAGTCGCTCCCGCGTCCGATGGTGGTCTCGGGTTCGGAGTAGATCAGCAGCGGGTCCAGGGGCGGACCCATGATCGGTTCCAGGCGCAGGGCGGGCCCGCCGCCGCCGTCGGCGAAGTCGTGCGGCATCCTGTGCGGTTCCGGGTGCACGGCCGAGGATAGCGACGGGTCGGCGGGCGGGGTCGGTCCATCGCCCGGGTGGGCGTCCTGTTTCTGGGACGGATCCGAGGCTCGACCCGGGCGGGGCCGGGGAACGGGGGGGGCGAAAGGGGGAAGGCGGGGTCACCGCCCGGTGGTCGCCACCGGTGCGGTCGAACGCTTCTCGGCCAGGGCGGCCAGGGCTGCCACCGCCGCCTGCATTTGCTCGGCCGTCGGCGCCGCCGGGGGCGGGGTGAGGGTGATGGTCACGCCCGAGGTGGCCAGCCAGGTTTGCACGTCCTTGAGCAGTTGGTCCAGCGGCATCTGGGCGAAGGCCGGCAGGGCCTGGGCGTTGTCGGCGACGCGGGCCCGCACGCGGCGGTCCATCTCTTCCACCGTCACCTTCACCACCGCATCGGAGAATGCCTTGAGGGCGTCGGGGTCGGCCCCCGCCTCGCGGACGCCGCTGACCCACTCGCCCCACTTGCGACGGAAGTCGCGCATCACCCGCTCGCGGCGTTGGCGAACGTCCATCTCCTTGCTGTACACGATGAAGACCATGGCGGCGGGCACAAACGCCTTCTCGCCGGCCTTCTCGGCCAGTTGGTCCATGCGTCCGATGGAGCCGTTGCGAACGTCCACCGTGAGTTCCTTGACCGCGTTGTCCAGCACGCGGATCAGGCTGCCGATGATCGACCATTCGTGCCGGGTCTGGGGGACGAACTGGGCCACCGCCGGCAGGTTCAGCGGCAGTTCAAAGTACCACAGCCCGTCGGCGTCGCGGCGCATGGTCAGGCCGATCGGCGGCACCGGCTTGCCGTCCAGCAGCACGGCCGCCTGGTCGTCACTGAGCCGCTGGGTGGTCAGCCGCTCTTTGGCGATGTCCAGGAACGAGAAGGGGTCGGCGAACAGCCGCAGCGACACATCGCGGAACTGCTGCTCGCGGGCGCGGCGCTCGGCGTCGTTCTGGGGCTGGCCGACCGCCAGCGATCCGCTGGCCGCCTCGCCCGACCGGAGGCGTTCGGCCAGTTGGGCGGCGCCCTCGCCGGTTGCCGCCTCCTTGATCTGCTCCTGCAGTTTGGCCACCTCGGCCGGGAAGCGGGCGGCGACCTCGGTGCCCATCTCCTGCAGCGTGCCGAAGAGCGCCCCCAGGCGGTTGAGCACCGAGCGGTACTCGCGGCTGTCGGCGTAGATCAAGCGGGGGAGTTTGGCCGCGTCGCCGTTGCGAACCATGGCCAGGGCGGCCTGGACGGTGTCATCCGGCGACGCCTGTGAATATTCATTCTTCTTGCAGCCGGGGAGAATGACGGCTGAGAGGAGCGCGAGGAGGGCGACAAGGGTGGGTGCGGAGCGGAGGAGCATGGCGTGTGGGTATACCGGCATGGGGCGGGTTGGTGGCTGGGGGGGCCGATCAGGGCGTGGGGTCGTCTTGGGAGGGTGGGGATTGGTCTTTCGTTGTTGTCGGTCAACGAAGGCAGAAGAGAAGAGATGTCAGCGAAGCATCGAAGGGAGCGAAGGAAAGGCAGGAAAGGCAAGAAGGCAGATTTGAGATTCGAGATTTCAGAGGGAAAGAGGGGAGAGGG
>Ga0315900_10003424_pt1 | contig 23234 bp, 33 predicted proteins | sample LakEriMetagenome_FD_203521 | JGI IMG/M metagenome (GOLD analysis project Ga0315900, IMG submission 203521) | Freshwater fungal communities from buoy surface, Lake Erie, Ohio, United States - Buoy 12 MA114 | ecosystem: Environmental > Aquatic > Freshwater > Lake > Lake biofilm | place: USA: Lake... | reverse complement strand
GGTTCACCTGTTGCAGACTTCCGTGGATATTTCTTAAACTGCGGTGAATTCACATACTGTTTAATATCCTCTACTGCACCTTTGATGGTGTAAATGTGGAAAGTTTTTCCTTTTTGCTCTCCTTCTTTTCTAATGTAGTTTCCTACATAAACTGCTTTTAAACTGTTCATAATGTTTAAGTTTTTAATTAATGAATAAATTATTTTAGATAAGTTAAGGGTTAGCCCCAAGAGGGAAAAAGAAAAAAGAACTTTAATAAAGTTCTTTTAACTGTTTTGCATACTTATCATACTTTGCAAGTTGTTCTTCCATTTCTGCAAGATCTCTCTTTTTGTATGATATCTGTGTTTGCAGAAGCTTAATATTTTGACTCATAATTTGTTCATAATACTCAGCTTGCTTTTGCCCAATTAATGTCTGCAATTCTTGTTCTGCATTATTACTAAGATATGATGTAATAACTGCAAATCTTTGTTTACGGCAGTAATCTGCCCAGAATCTTTTATGCATTTCTGCAGGTCTATTAAATACTTTCATAATTATTTTTAAGGCTAGTTATGGGTTAGCCAAATAGAGGGAAAAAAAGAAAAAAGAGTAAGACCTCCTAAGAGGTCTGGATCTTTTTGGCTGTTTGAACATAGATGGCATCATATCCAGCTTTGTTCTTATAAAGCCTGTAAATGATTTCATACATTCCATCAGAAGGTATGAGATCTTTTACTGTGGCTTTAGACAGCCGAGGCAACCAAGTCTCAGTATTGGTTTTCTTTATAACATACAGAAAATCATGAGACTTGCAAGAATAGATGTTCACTAGAGCAGATGTTGTTGGTAGTTGTTTCATAATAAATTTATTTAATTTAGTATGCAGTTGATGGGTTAGCACCTGTCTGACAGACAGAAAGTTTTTTCCTGGAGGAAGAAAAAAGTTTTTGTTTGGCAGATATGAAATGGTTCTGCCAGGAAAGATGGGGGGTACCCCCAGCTGTGGGTGGGCCGGGGACCATTGCAGTGGGGGGCCACCACATTCTCTTATATACTACATTTGCAATTTCAAAAAAAATTTTTATATTTGTAGAAGTTTCTTGCATAAGAAGTTTATTTACTCAGACAGACCCTGGTAGTAATGTACCGGGGTTTTGTTTATCTTTACTTTATGAAAGTTTACTTTGATCATGTTACTGGGTTTGGTAAGGTAAGTGACCTGGAGGTTATTGTTAATTGTGCCTATGGTATATTAGGTCCTGATGAGTCTACCAGAGATGCATTACACCAAGGATGGATTCCCTGGGAGGATAAGTGGTATAATGAAAGAAGTACTCGAATTGATCTATCTAAGTACTCACCGTCCAAGACTACTAAGAAGTTATCTAAAAGAATTACTGTTAAACAAGGAAGTATTGATACTTCTCTAGAGCAGTATACAGAACTGTATGATAAGTACTGTAAATACCACGGGTTTGCAAGAGATATAAAACTGGAGTCTTTTAAGGATTGTTCTGTTATTGAATATCACACAGATTCATTAGCAGGTATTAGTTTGTATAGACAGTTTGATACTGAGTTTGTGGCATATCAGTTTATCTGGGATTATGTAGATCCTAAACTTTCCCTGGGGACAGTAGCACAGATGGTAGAATGTGAGACTGCAAAAGTCTTAGGTTGTGAGTATGTATATCTGTTAGGTGGGTATGAGTTATGTTGTTTATACAAAAGTAACTTCAGGGGGTTTGAATTTTGGACTGGTAAAGAATGGTCCAGAGATTTAGAGTTATATAAGAAGCTTGTAGAAAGAGATGAAAAAATTAAAATTATAAAATATGATCTTTGAACCAACCAACAGATTGGAAGTTAACACACCAAAAGGACCGGGGATAATTTGGTTAGTAACAGACTACGGGCATGAGACAGATACTATATATACAGTGATTATTAATGAGACTGGAGAGTTCTGGCAGTTTACTCATAAAGATATAAGAGCCAAAAATAATTTGACATTTAAAAGAAAAATTACAGGAATAGATCCAAGTATTGGAAAATAGTTTTATATTTGTATTACTTTTCGATTAAGTTCTGTTTTGATTATTATTTGCTAAGGACCCTGGAAATTTTCCGGGGTTTTTAGTTTAAACAAAAAAAATTTATATATTTGTCACATGGAAAAAGACACAATAATTATTTCTATTACGGAAACAAATGATGGATTAGAGGTAAGAGTTAATGAGGGTGCTTATGGTAATCCACATATCATTGGTATTTTAGAAAAGATTAAGTTTACCCTTCTTTCTCAAGATCCTCCTGAAATAGAAAAAATACAGACTAGTACGGCTAGTCAAAAGTATGATGCATAAATTTTTAAAACCAACAATATGAAACCATTTAAAAAACTAAGAGGTAGAGCTATTCTACTAAGTGTACCTGAAAGAAAAAAGTCAGCACTTGAGTTGTCTGCAAAAGATGAAGAGGCAATGATGCAAGAAGCTGCTAAACTATGGAGTAGACTTACTGTTTATGCCATAGGAGATAAAGTAGAAGAAGTAGAGGTAGGGGATGAAGTATATGTAAGAACCTCAGCTCTGAACATGGAGACTGTTGAAAGAATAGAAATAGACGGGCAAATCAAGCTTGTTCTTAATGAAGGTGATGTAGTTATAGTATGGTAATTATGAAAGGAAAACTTTATGACACAGGCTCTCCTTATAGAGAAATTGTGAACGATGTTTATGGAAAGGAACGTGATGTAGTTAGACCATCTTGTCCTACAGCAGAAGAAATAGATTGGAGTAAAAGAGTTGTAAACCTGGGTGAACCACCAAGACCAGATTACTATGGTGGTAAGGATAATACTTATGAAGTGTTTCAAGTATTAGAAGCATGGGGATTGGATAAAGACTTCTATCTAGGTAATGTAATTAAGTATGTTGCTAGAGCTGGTAAAAAAAATAAATCTACTGAAAAGGAAGATTTACAAAAAGCTTTAGTATATTTACAAAAAAGAATTGACTCACTATGATACTGAAAGGAATCCTGTTTATATTTGGTGTATTAGTCCTAGGCTTTTTATTCTTAGTAAACAATGCTATGAGTAAACCCTTATATAATAAGATACATAATGTCTGGGAAGAAGACCCAGAGGGAAAGAAATATGCTAATTTAACCTTGACTGTAATGCTCTTTATTGCATTCTTCATGGGCTTAATGTTTTAACTTGCAGACTCCGATCAAATAAAAAGATCCTTAGAAATTTTTCTGAGGATTTTTTTTATTCAAAAATTTTTTGTATATTATAGTATATTTATAAAACTAATTATCATGGATATTTTAAATTTCATTTCTTGGATTAAAGGTAAAAGAGTAGTAACAAGTGTAAATGCTACTAAGACATTGTTACCAATAGGAATTAAGGACAATAAAAGAGGTGACTCTTATATAGCAGGTGCAATTACTGTACAAGACTTTGCTAATCAATTAGCACCAGGAACTGTAGGACCAGCTGGACCACAAGGACCTGCGGGACCACAGGGGGTTGCTGGACCTCAAGGAAATCAGGGAGCTGCTGGAACTCCTGGTATACAAGGGATTCCTGGAGTACAAGGTATCCAAGGAAATCCAGGACCTGTAGGACCTGCCGGTTTAGTATGGGAAGGTACATGGGTATCTGGTACATCTTATTCAATAAATGATTCAGTTGGTTACAATGGTGCTTCATGGTACTGTATTGCTCCAACATCAGGAACAACTCCTCCAAACTTAGCTCCTGCAAACTGGGCATTGTTAGCATCTCAAGGTGCACAAGGTCCTCAAGGGATTCAGGGTCCACAAGGTATACAAGGTGCTGTTGGACCTCAAGGTATACAAGGACCAATTGGTTTAACTGGAGCCACTGGTGCTCAAGGACCTCTTGGACCAGTGGGGCCAACAGGTGCTCAAGGAATACCAGGTGTACCTGGGCCAGTAGGACCTGCTGGACTAAATTGGCAAGGTGCATGGGTTTCTGGAAATTCATATAATGTAGATGATGCAGTTGGTTATGCAGGTGCATCTTACTTTTGTATAACAGCAACATCAGGAACTACTAGTCCAGATATTGATCCATTAAATTGGGCTTTATTGGCATCACAGGGTGCAACAGGACCTGCAGGTGCAACTGGTGCTACGGGTGCAACAGGAGCACAAGGACCACAAGGATCACAAGGAGTTCCAGGACCAGTTGGTCCAGCAGGATTAAACTGGAGTGGTGTATGGTCTAATGCTGTTATATATGCTGAGAATGATGCAGTATCTTTTGGAGGTGCTTCATACTTTTGTTATAATCCAGCTGGTGTAGGTCCATCTGTTACAGATCCATCTGTTGATACTGCTAACTGGGCACTACTTGCTGCACAGGGTGCTACTGGTCCACAGGGTCCTCAAGGAATTCAAGGAATTCAAGGAATCCCTGGTCCTGTACCAGCTGATTATGTTAAAACTATATTTAACCATCCTGATTTTGGAGCTGGAGTTACTGGAACTACTGTTCCTGTTATTTCAGTATTTAAGGATATAAGTGGTATGTTAGCAACAGATTCAATTCTTGAAATATCTTGGGGTTGTTATAGAACTACTGCATTTGGAAATGTTCAATCTCAAGTATATCTATCAGATTTACCAGATTTTACAGGTACTTTTGTAAAAATTGCAACAGGTGCAAATCAACCTGCAGCAGCAAATGCCTATTTAAGAAATTTTAGAGATGTTAAAAAAATAGATACTGTATTTACAATGTTTAATGGATTAACACAATCTGCAAGTGATTTAAGTAATACAGGTAATACTATACAAAATTCAACTGTAGACCTAGGTCAGATTTACATTTTATTTGCTATTCAATTAAGTAATGCTGCTGATGAAGCATTTATAGACAGAGTTCGTATAACTGAACATGCTGCATATTTATAATCAGTAATATTTTAAAATTATGGTAAAGTTTGTAGCAGTATCACCAGACCCATATCTAAAGACTGAAAATGATATGGCTCCAGCTAAGTTTGGTCATCTTAATGCACTCTTAGCAAATGTAAGAAGAGAATTTTCAGATAACAATGCAGCTATTGCAGGTGGTCTTAAAGTTGGAGAATTATATAGTACTCCTACAGGAGAAGTAAGAATTGTAAAATAAAGAACCATGTTAAATAACATAAACAATTTTTTTAATTTATTCAAAACTAAGAAGATTAAAAAAACATTAGCACCCAATGATATAATACCTGTAGGTGTTAGAGATACAAGTAATAGATCAGACTATCAACCTGCAGGTATTTTCTTTAAAGATCTTGAAGATCAATTAGGGGGAGTAACACTTACTACTACAGGCACAGGAGGAGCTGCAACATATATTGGTGGTACATTAAATGTTCCAGTATATCAAACTCAAATTCCTCACCTTGAATACGATCTTGCTGATAAAACTATTTGGAATAATGGTAGAGGTAATGTTGCATCATCTACATCTTTTGGAGAAGGTGCTCTTAGATTAAGTACCACAGGTATTGGTAACACAGCTATTGGTACAAATGCATTAAGCACAGCAACAAGTAATGCATCTAATACAGCAGTTGGTACAGATAGTTTAAGAAGTAATCTTGGTAGTAATAATACAGCTGTAGGTTATTTTAGTTTAAGAAGTAATACAACTGGTTTTAATAATGTAGCTTTAGGTTCTTCAGCATTAATAAATAATTTATCAGGAAGAAGAAATGTTGCTTTAGGTCATAACAGTTTATCTAATAATACTACAGGTGAACAAAATATAGCAATAGGACAAGGTGCTATGACATTAAATACGGCAGGTCTAGATAATGTTGCAGTTGGACAGAGTGCTCTATTGAATAATAATGCTAGTTTTAATACAGCTATAGGTACTCAAAGTTTATTAAGTAATACATCTGGTTCAGCAAATGTAGCAATAGGTTCTTTATCATTATATACTAATCTTACTGGTGCTAATAATGTAGGTATTGGAGGAAGTGCACTATTAAATAATAGTACAGGTTCTAATAATACTGCCGTTGGTGGTAGTGCACTTTTTGGTAATACCAGTGGTAAGGATAATACAGCTATTGGAACAGGTACAAGTTCAGGTGATTTTGATGGATCAGTAATAATAGGACGTGCTGCAACAGCAACTGCAAGTAATCAATTTGTAGTAGGTTCTGCATCTTATAATGCAGGTTCAGTAACAACAGAAGTTAATACATCAACTCAAGTTTGGAATGTAGTAATTAACGGAGTAGCAAGAAAAATTTTATTAGCATAATTATTTATATATTTAAGTCATGGAAATAGAATATACATCAGAAGAAATACAAAAGTTTATATCAGGTACTTACGACTGTTTTAACTTAATTAAAGAGTTAAAAGCTAAAGAAACTCTTACTGAAGATGAAGTAGAAAGATTAAATATAAACACAGAACACATTAAATTTATAATAGGTAAAGAATGGTTTGTTAAGGGTCTTACTAAAAAACAAGTAAAAGAATTAAAAGCAATATGACAGAAGAACAAGCAATTGAGATTCTAAATCAGGCTTTAGATCAAGGATTTAAAAAAGGAGTTTATTCATTACAAGATGCAACATTTATTGTACAAGCACTTGAGGTACTCTATTCTCCTAAAGATATAAAAACTAAATAAATATAAAACCATGTCAAATAGTATAGGAGATTTAAGAAATAGTGGAAACCAGGGAAATAATTTTCCTTGGCAACTTAAAGTATTACAAGGACTTCAAGCAATAGCTAACAGTACATCTGGTTCTTTAACTTGTGATGATCAAGTTAGTTTATGTGTTGATGGTGATGTAGTAAACTCATCAAATGCATTACCTGTTAAGTTAGGTCCAGACCAAGCAAATGTTATGATAAATCCAGCATTCCAAAGATATACTAATGCTGATTCAGATACTTCTGGTGTTGCTGTACTATCTATATCTTTTGCTAGTGTTGGAACAGCTAATGCTCGTGTTTCTGTAGATGGAGGAATGATTTATCAAGACCTTGCTCCAGGTGAAACATTAAATTTAGATGCTGGTGGAGTTATGAACTTTTATAATGGTAATAATTTCTTTTGGGATACTACTACTAATGTAGGTTCTTCTTTAATAGTTGCTTATAATTATTTATAATGGGTATAGTTATAAATACTTCTGGATCTAACCAATCAATATTGGCTAATGATCCAATGCTTGCTGATGCATTTGGTAGGATAAGAGTAGCACAACCATTAACATTATTTGATTCTTCACATAGATATAGAGATAATGGTTTATGGAATACTGCTACTGCTAGTGGTGGTACTGCTGTATTTAGTCCAAGTGAAGGACTAGTAAAATTAGGTGTAACTACTGCAAGTGGTTCAGAAGTATTAAGAGAAACTGCAAAAGTATTTTCTTATCAACCAGGTAAGTCATTACTTGTAATGAATACATTTGTAATGGCCCCTGCCCAAACAGGATTAAGACAAAGAGTAGGTTATTTTGGAACTGACAATGGTATATATATTCAGTTAGAAGATGAAACATTAAGCTTTGTAGAAAGAAGTTTAGTGACAGGTATTGTTACAGAAACAATTGTAGATCAAGGTTCTTGGAATGCAGACAAACTAGATGGCAATGGACCTTCAGGAATAACTTTAGATATAACTAAAGCTCAGATTCTATTTATGGATATAGAGTGGTTAGGAGAAGGAACTGTAAGATTAGGATTTGTAATAGATGGTAACTTTATAGTTTGTCATAGATTCAATCATGCTAACTTAATTACCTCTACTTATATCACTACAGCTTCATTACCATTAAGATATGAGATTACAAATACTGGAGCTACAGCAATAGCTAGCACATTAAAACAAGTTTGTTCTACTGTAATATCTGAGGGAGGTTATGAATTAAGAGGAGCACAACAAGCTATTGGTACTCCAATACTTACTCCAGTAACATTTGCTGTAGCAGGAACATATTATCCTATAGTTGGAATAAGACTTGTATCAACTAAATTAGATGCTATTGTAATACTTACTGCTGTATCTTTGTTAGGGTTAGGTAATGGTAAAAACTATGCTTGGAGAGTTGTTCAATCTGCAACTATAACTGGTGGTTTATGGACTCCTATAGGACCTGATTCTGCTGTTGAATATAACTTAACAGGTGCATCTGCTTCTGGAGGTAGAGTATTAGCACAAGGATATATAAACTCATCTAATCAGGGTTCTCCAAGTATGGATATACTAAAAGAAGCTCTGTTTGCAGCTCAACTAGAAAGAAATACTTTTACTGGAGTAGCATATGAATTGGTTATTGAAATGGCTATTGATGCTACAGGAGGTACATTAGGAGCTTATGTATCTGTAGATTGGGAAGAAATAAGTAGATAATATGAGTACAAGAATAGACATAAAATCAACATCTACCTCAGCTCCTGTTGGAGCAACACTGATGAAAACAGGTCAAACTACTTCATATAGAACAGGTGATGATGGAGATATTGAGGCAGGACGTGCAACATCATTCACAGTCTTAGCAAGTAATAATCCATTTGGTAACACGAATAGATTTACAGATGAATTAGGCGGTCAAACTTATACTGATAATATTGTAATAGATTGGAGTACTTATAATGGTTCAACAGTGTTGGGTCTTTCACGTGTTAATATTGCAACGGGTAATACTTGGAATCAAGCTGTTGACAATTCACTTGCTTTTTCAGTTGGAACTTTCACAAGTGGTTGGAGATTACCTAACATAAAAGAGATATTTAACTTTGTTGATTATGGCTCTAACAACAATAATTTCTTAAATTATGCACCTTTAAATTTATCTTCATTAGGTAGAATTTACTGGAGCTCAAATACTATATTAAGTGCAACAACAGCTGCATATGTTTTTGGAAATACAGGTTTAGTTAATACACAAACTCCAAAAACAAACAGTGCAAATTTAACCTATTTCCCTGTAAGAACATTCACCGTAACAGGAACAACACTATCATAAATTATGGCAACTTATAAATTCCCTCAATTCAACGTCGAAATTATCAATCCAACAGTAACTGTGACAACAGTTGTTGATAACATCATTGATAAAACATGTACAGCAAATGTATTACTGACAACTCCATCTGCAATATTTGGTGTTGACTTTGCAGGATATACATATCAAGATGACTGGAATGATCAGGACATCATTGACTGGGTTAATAATGTCGAACTACCTCAATATGAAGTTTAACTAAGTATTTTTACTTATTTTGCTTGGTCAGTTTAATAATTTTTTGTATATTATAAATATATATTTATAACATAACAACAATGGAAACTTGGATAATGACACTCATCCTTTTTGTAGCTAGTTCAATTTTTGCTATATTTGGATACTTTTTAAAAATGATACACTCTGATGTAAGAAAAAATACAGAAGAACAAGGTAAGTTAAAAGGTAAAATAGAACTTGTACAACAAGAAAGTCAAATAAAATATCAAGCACTACAAGAACTTACACAGCTTGAAATTAAAAACTTAGCAAAGAATGTAAGTGAATTATCAGATGCAGTAAAATTATTCATAGTAAACAATAGACATGACTGATATAAAAAAAAGATGGAATGCTAAAACACCTAAGTTCTGGAAGAAAGTACAAAAGGTTGCAATTGCAGTAGGTGCAGCAGCAGGGGTAGTTATAGCAGCTCCAATAACATTACCAGCTACAGTAGTAACAATAGCTGGTTATTTAGTAACTGCAGGAACAGTGGCAGCTACTCTATCTCAGTTAACAGTAGTAGATAGTAAAGAAATAGAAACCCCTAAATAATCAACAATGGCTAAAAAAGCAAAAAAAGTAGAAGACTTTGAAATTGGTGTAGAAACTAAAAAAGTAAAAGTTAAAGCTAAAAAACAAGGTAAAAAAGTAAATGTAGTAGTAGATACACCTAAAGTAGATGCTGAACTTAATGTAGATGAGACTAAAAAAGAGTTCAAGTATGATACAAAAAAACTAGATGTAACTGTTACTAAAACAGAAGAAGGAACTGAAGTAGTGGTAGATGCTGAAAACAATGTACTTAAAAGATGGGGTACATTTATAGCAAATATTATGAAAAGAAAATTTAATAAGAAGTCATGACTGTTTTAAAGAAAGGAAGTAAGGGCCCAGCAGTGGTTACTCTTCAAGAATTTTTAAAACTTACAGCTGATGGAATCTTTGGTCCTAAAACAGAATCTGCAGTAAAATCTTATCAAAAGAAAAATGGTTTAGTAGTAGATGGTATAGTAGGTCCTAAGACTTGGGCACACATGGGTATTCTTAATACTGATAATGCAGAAAATCTAGAAGTAGAAAAAGCTCTAGAGATTAAGAAACATTACATGATTCCAGGTACTTATTTTGCTGGCCCAGTTCCAAAGAATTGGATATTCTTACACCACACAGCAGGATGGGAAAACCCTTATCAAGTAGCTGACATGTGGGGAAGAGATGACAGAGGTAATGTAGCCACTGAATTTGTATTAGGAGGACAGTCTGTTAGAAATGGAGATACTAAGTATGACGGTGAATTAATCCAATGTTTTCCAGAAGGAGGATATGGGTGGCACACAGGTACAGGTAACTCTGTTATGCATAGAAACTCTGTAGCTATTGAGGTATGTTGTATGGGTCAGATAGTTAATGGTAAAACATATGTTGGTACACCAGCAGATCCTAAACAGATAGTTAAGCTAGCTAAACCATTCCGTGGATTTCAGTTCTGGCACAGATACTCAGATGCTCAGATAACTGCATTAAAACAATGGATACTATTTGTAGCTGAGAAATATAACATAGATCCTAGAGTAGGTTTAGTAGAATATGTAAGAGCAAAAGGTGCTGATGGATTTGATGTATTAGATTTAGCAAGAGCTAATTCTACACCAGGAATGTATTCTCATACTAATGTATTAAGAGGTAAAGTGGATATGTTCCCGCAGCAAGAATTAATTGATATGTTATTAAGCTTATAGTATGAAACTTAGAAACAACTGGAATAATTCAAAGAAGCAGTGGGATAAAGTGATGATAAGATTGAGATTATCTAGTTTAGACTTATTCTCACTAGAGGTAGATATATCAAGAGAGTTTTATCTGCTTACTATTTTAAATTTTACTATTAAAAATAGATAATAACACCCCAACTACTGTAATCCAGGTACTTTCTATACCTGGATTTTTTTTGTTTAAACAATTTCTGTTTAAACTTTTATTGTATATTTGTCTAAACTTTAATTAATATATTATGGAAAACCAACACAATGAAGAACAATTGTCACCAGAACAATTGGAAGCAAGAAGAGATGAAATGAAACAATTTTATGAAAAGTCTCTTCCTTATCTTGAAGCACAATCAAAGTATGAAAGATTATTAACTGAGATTGAAGAATCAAGATATAAAAGAGCAACTATGCAGTTACAATATGCAACTATGATGGCTGCTACACAAGGTCCTGAAATAGATGAAGAAAATGATAATGATTTTCCTCAACCACCACCTACACCAAAACCTGTAGCAACAGCACCAACTGCAGGTAAGAAATTAAGAAAAGGATAATGGCTCTTGTCAATCAAGTACAGAAAAGGGTTAAAATGCCCAAATGGGATATTGTTAAATTTCAGATCTTAACTCATTGTTATATTAACCGTATAACAATGAGTGAGTCTGATTTAGATTGTCTTACTTTATTAAGTTTTAATCAACCAGTAGAACTAAGTAACTTTTGTCTTGATGCATCTGCAGAGGAAGAATGGATTTTTAAATCACCTCAAACTGTTAGAAATAGTATAAATAAAGCTGAGAAAAATGGACTTATAGTAAAAGACTCTGCAAATAAAAAAGTAATTATGCTGAATCCAAATATAAAAGTTCAAATTGAAGGTACCATTTTATTAGATTATAAATTTTTAGGAAATGATACCGAAGAAAGCAAATAGTTTATACAAAGAAATAACAAAGGAATTTGATGTCTCTGAAGATTTAGTAGAAAGTTTAATAGAATCTTACTACAAAACATTAAGAAAAAAAATGAGTGGTTTAACTGATTTAAGATTGAATGTAGATGGTCTTGGTCAGTTTGTAATTAAAATACAAAAAGTAAAAAAGGCAATACCACATTATCAAAAAGTTTTAGAAAATCATGATACCTCAACCTTTGGTGCTTATCATAATAAAAAAAGTGTGGAGGAAAAACTAGAACTTTTAAACAATATTCATGTAAAAGCTGAAGAAGAATTATTAAAAAGAAAAACTTTTAAAGATGAAAAATACTCTAAAACTAATTTGGCAAAACCGGAAACAGATAGTTGAAGGTATAACTAATTCAATTATTCGTGATGAAACAGTAGAAGAAATAGCAAGACTAAGATATTCTATCTGTGATGAGTGTGAACACTTAGATACAAAAGGTAAAGAGTGTGCTGTAAAAGGTACTCAACCTTGTTGTGCTGAATGTGGTTGTTCACTTAATTTCAAAACTAGATCTCTTGCATCTGAGTGTCCTCTTGGTAAATGGGATGCCATTGCTACTGTAGAAGAAGAAGATCAATTAGAAAAGTTATGATAGTATTTAATGCAGATGATCATAGTTATAAAAGTATTGACGATAGTAACATTGATTGGATAAGTGTAACTACACTTGTTTCTCATTTTAAAAAACCTTTTAATGCTAAAAAAATTGCAGAGAAGGTTTCTAAAAATAAAAACTCAAAGTGGTACGGAATAGATCCTGTATTAATACAGGAAATTTGGACTAATGAAGGTGACAGATCTACAACTCTTGGTACATGGTATCATAACCAAAGAGAAGATGACTTATGTTCTTTAGCTTCAATAGAAAGAGAAGGTGTTACTGTACCTGTATTTAAACCTTCTGAAGTTAGAGAAGGTATTAAAGTAGCACCTAATCAAAAACTAGAACCAGGCGTGTATCCAGAACATATGGTCTATTTAAGATCAGCCGGTATCTGTGGTCAATCAGATTTAGTTGAAGTAGTCAATGGTAAAGTAAATATCATTGACTACAAGACTAATAAAAAAATTGATATGCAATCATATGTAGATTGGGAAGGTAAATCTGAAAAAATGGGGTTTCCTGTAGACTCACTAGATGATTGTCATTTTTATCACTATGCTTTACAACTTAGTATTTATATGTATATTATACTAAAGCATAATCCTAAATTAAAACCAGGAAGAATATTTGTTCATCATATTACATTTGAAGTAGAGAGGGAAGATAACTGGGGGTATCCTGTAAGTAAATTAGATGAAAATGGAGAACCAATTGTAAAAGAAGTTACACCGATTTTAATACCTTATTTAGTAGATGAAGTATTAGCAATTATTCATTATCTTAGTGATAACAAAAATAAAATAAAAAAGAAATGAGTTTTACAAAATTATTTGATGTACAAAATGGAGTAGTAATTCCTACTGAACATTGTTATACATTAAAGGCTTTGAAAGATGTAATGGATGAATATCCAGAAGAACATCTCAAAATATATCTTTATCTATTCTACATGTGCTGTCCAAATCCAGATATGAATCCTTTTTTCTTTACACCAGACATAGATAAGGAATCATTGATTCTAGAACAAATTGACGGAGATTTCTCTACTGAAGATGAAACAATCTTTGCAGCACTCAGATTTTGTGAAAGGATGTATGAAACACCAACATCTAGAGCATATAAAGGTATTGCATCTATGTTAGATAGATTAGGAAGATACATGGAAACTAGTCAGATTACAACAGGTAGAGATGGTAACTTTAACTCTCTAATTGCTGCAGCTAAAAACTATGATGCAATTAGACAGTCTTTCAAAGGTGCTTACAAAGATCTTCAAGAGGAACAACAAAGTAAAGTAAGAGGTGGACAAGGACTAGCATATGACATGTAATGAGTGAAATTTATCAAGATATACCAACCTATGAAAACGGAAACTGGACAACTACAAGTTTTGATTCCAGAGAGGACTTCACTAACTTTATCTTTGGAGTATTTAAAGAACCAGGAGAATACAAGTTCAACGAAACTACCAATAAAGTTTTCATATCTGAATCAACAAAATTTAAAAAAGATGGAGTATACTGTACAGCTCCTTTCAAATCAAAAGACTACATAAGTTATTGGGATGACCAAAAGACTAAATGTCGTAAAGGTATTATAGTTAAAGATGGTGATTTAACCTGGTTTGTTTGTAGAGAATACTACATGTGGTTAAACTTTTTACCAATCTTTGATAAGGAAGAACAGAACTTTGGTTTTGCTAAAATTAGGGATGCTCAGTATCATTTAGCACTTTATGAACTTCTTGCAGAACTTAACTATAAACATGCAGCAATATTAAAGAAACGTCAGATTGCATCTTCTTACTATCATATGGGTAAGTTTATAAATCAGCAATGGTTTGAGGCCGGGGTTACTCTTAAGATGGGAGCTAGTCTTAAAGATTACATTAATGAAAAAGGATCCTGGAAGTTCTTACAAGAATATGCTGCATTCTTAAATGAACATACAGCATGGTACCGTCCTATGTCACCAGACAAAGTTATGATGTGGCAACAAAAGATTGAGGTTAGAAAAGGAGATAGGAAAAATGAAGTTGGTCTTAAAGGTACTATACAAGGTATGTCATTTGAGAAAGATCCAACAAATGGTGTAGGGGGTCCGGTTAAATACTTCTTTCATGAGGAGGCAGGGATTGCTCCTAAGATGGATCAGACATATGAGTATATGAGACCAGCAATGAGATCTGGACTTATTACTACAGGAATGTTTATTGCTGCAGGATCAGTAGGAGATCTATCTCAATGTAATCCATTGAAAGATATGATTATGAATCCTACATCTAAAGATATATATGCTGTAAAAACTAATCTAATTGATGAAAAAGGTACTGAAGGTTTGTCAGGTTTGTTTATTCCTGAACAATGGTCTATGCCTCCATATATAGATGACTATGGTAATTCACTTGTAGAAGAAGCAATAGAGGCATTGGAACAACAGTTTAAACAATGGAAAGATGAGTTGTCTCCAGAAGACTACCAGCTTCGTATATCTCAGCATCCTAGAAATATTAAAGAGGCATTTGCATACAGAACAGTATCTGTATTTCCTCCACATCTTCTTGCTGCACAAGAAAGAAGAATAGAAGAAAAAGAATATGGGTTTGAATATCTAGATATATCTACTGATGTAGAAGGAAAACCAGTAGTTACAAAAAGTAATAAGAGACCTATAATGGAATTTCCAATAAACAAAAAGACTGAAGATAAAACAGGATGTCTTGTTGTATGGGAAAGACCAGTAGCTGATCCTACATTTGGTATGTATTATGCTTCTATTGACCCTGTATCAGAAGGTAAAACTACAACATCAGAATCATTATGTTCTATATATGTAATGAAATCTCCTATACAAGTAACTAAAATAACTGGTACAGAAACAGAGACTTACATAGAACAGGGTAAGATAGTGGCAGCTTGGTGTGGTAGATATGATGATATAAATAAAACACATCATCAATTAGAACTTATTATTGAATGGTACAATGCATGGGCTCTTGTGGAGAATAACATATCTCTATTTATTCAGTACATAATTCAGAGAAGAAAGCAAAAATATCTTGTACCTAAGAGTCAAATAGTTTTTCTAAAAGATTTAGGATCTAATAATAATGTATTCCAGGAGTATGGATGGAAAAATACAGGAACTCTTTTTAAAGCACATCTTCTTAGTTATGCTATAGAATATTGTAAAGAGGAACTAGATCAAGAATTAAAACCAGATGGTACTGTTGTAAGAACAACCTATGGAATAGAAAGAATTCCTGACCCTATGCTGATTAAAGAAATGAGAGAATATGCAGATGGAGTCAATGTGGATAGACTTGTATCCTTTGCTGCTCTTGTATCATTTATGAAAATACAGGAATCAAATAGAGGTTATTCTAAAAGAACAATTATGGATGATACAGCTAAAAACTTGCAAAAGTCAGAAAATTTGTTTAAATTAAATAAGAGTCCATTTAGACATATGGGTAATAGAAGTATGAATAATACTATGAGTGGGTTTAAAAAATCTGCATTTAAAAATATTAAATAATAGTTATGCAAATATATAACGCATTACAGGCTAAGAAGGGTGCTAAAACTGAACAAAATAGAATGGGTAGTATTACCCAACCTTTACAGTTTATTCCTAAAAAAGATAAAACAGAGGAATGGGCAGCTTGGAATTTAGATTGGTTAGAGTGGCAAGGGTTAAAACAAATCCGGAGAAATGCCAGAAGACTAATGAAAAATTATAAACTGGCTAAAGGTATTATAGATAGAACAGACTATATAATTGAAGAAAATAATGAATATAGAGATGTAATTGAATTACTTACTAAAGAAGATCAGTCTGCACTAGAATTAAAATTTTATCCAATTATTCCAAATGTTATTAATGTTCTAGTAGCTGAATTTGCAAAAAGATCTACTAAACTTACTTATAGAGCAATTGATGATTTTTCTTACAATGAGATGCTTGAACAAAAAAGAGCACAAGTAGAACAAACATTAATGGCAGATGCAGCAACAAAAATGTTAGCAGCAATGTTAGAACAAGGATTGGATCCTGAGTCTGAAGAAGCAAAACAACAACTACAACCTGACAATTTAAAATCATTACCTGAAATAGAACAGTTCTTTAAGAAAGATTACCGTTCTATGGTAGAACAATGGGCTGAACATCAACATAAAGTAGACGTAGAAAGATATGGAATGGATGAACTTGAAGAAAGAGCATTCAGAGATATGTTGATTACAGATAGAGAATTCTGGCATTTTAGAATGTTAGAAGATGACTATGATGTAGAGTTATGGAATCCTGTACTTTGTTTTTATCATAAGTCACCTGATATTAGATATATATCTCAAGGTAACTGGGTTGGTAAAACTGATATGTTTACAGTATCAGATGTTATTGACAAGTTTGGACATGTACTTACAGAAGAACAACATAGAGCTCTTGAATCAGTATATCCTATTAGATCTGCTGGTTATAACATTGGAGGTTTACAAAATGATGGTTCTTTCTATGATGGAACAAAATCTCATGAGTGGAATACTAATATGCCGTCACTTGCATACAGACAGTATACATCATTTATGGCTGGTAATATTTTAGATGGTTCTGATATTATTACTCAGATACTTGCTGAAGGAGAAGATTATTATGATCAAGGAACAGCTTACTTACTTAGAGTAACTACTGCTTATTGGAAATCTCAACGTAAAGTTGGTCACTTGACTAAAATTACTGAAGAAGGAGAAGTGACAAATGAAATAATTTCTGAAGATTACTCAATAACAGATAAACCAATTTATGATACTAGACTCTTTAAAAATAAAACTAAGGATAATCTTTTGTTTGGAGAACATATAGATTGGATCTGGATTAATGAAGTTTGGGGTGGTATAAAGATTGGGCCAAATATTCCTTCATTCTGGGGTATGAATAATCCAGGAGGATTTTCTCCTATCTATATTGGTATTGATAAGAATCATATTGGACCATTAAAATTTCAGTTTAAAGGAGACTCAAGTTTATATGGATGTAAATTACCAGTAGAAGGATCTGTCTTCTCAGACAGAAATACTAAGTCTACTGCACTTATTGACTTAATGAAACCATACCAGATTGGATATAACATTGTCAATAATCAAATTGCAGATATACTAGTAGATGAACTTGGTACTGTAATCATGCTTGATCAAAACTCATTACCTAGACATTCATTAGGAGAAGATTGGGGTAAAGGTAACTTAGCTAAGGCTTATGTGGCAATGAAGAATTTCCAGATGTTACCATTAGATACTTCTATTACAAACACAGAGAATGCATTAAACTTCTCTCATTTCCAAAAACTAGATTTATCTCAGACAGAAAGATTAATGTCTAGAATACAACTTGCAAATTACTTTAAACAACAAGCATATGAAGTAATTGGTGTTAATCCACAAAGAATGGGACAACAGTTATCCCAAACTACTGCTACTGGAGTAGAACAAGCAATGCAAGCATCATATGCTCAAACAGAAACTTATTTTATTCAACACTGTGATTACTTAATGCCAAGAGTTCATCAAATGAGAACTGACTTAGCACAGTACTATCATTCTACTAAACCTTCAGCAAGATTAACTTATGTTACATCTGCAGATGAAAAAGTAAACTTTGAAATAAACGGAACAGATCTTTTACTTAGAGATCTTAATATTGCAGTAAGTACAAATGCAAATCATAGAGCCATCCTAGAACAGTTAAAACAAATGGCTATTCAAAACAATACTACAGGTGCTAGTATTTATGACCTTGGTAAAATTGTTCAGTCTGATTCTATTGCTTCTCTTAATACAGTTCTCAAAGGAGCAGAACAAAAACAACAACAAGAGAAACAACAAGAAATGCAACAGCAACAACAAATGCAAGAACAACAACTTCAAAAACAACAAGAAATTGAACAAATGAAGATTGATTCTACTGCTGCTGAAAAAGAGAAAGATAGACAAAGAGATATTCTTGTTGCAGAAATTAGAGCTGCTGGTTATGGATCTATGGCTGATATTGATCAAAATCAAATGTCTGACTATAGAGATGCAATGAAAGATATACGTGATTCAGAACAGTATCGAGAACAAACTGGTTTACAAAGAGAGAAAGAGTCTAATAGAATGGTTATTGAAAATCAAAAAAGTCAATTAGAAAGAGAAAAAATACAAGCTCAGAAAGAGATTGCAGATAAACAATTACAAATTGCACAAGAAAATAAAAACAAATTTGATATGAAATCTAAGAAAGAAGAATAAGACTTAGCCATATATTACATTTTTTTTTCTGATTTTTTTAAATTTTTCAAGTTTATTTTGTATATTGATATATAAACAAAAACCAACAAGATGGAAACAACCAACAACAAACCTGAAGATCAGGTGCAAGATTCTACAACGGTAGAACAAGTAGATGTAAATATTGATGAGATCTTTGGAATGCCGGGAGCAGAAAATGTTATGCTACCAAATACTGAAGAAGATAAACCAAAGTCAATGTTTCATAAAGAAACAGTAGACACTACGTTCTTTGACAACCCTACTGCTTCTATAGAAGAGAGGCAACAAGAGCAAGAGAAAAAAGTAGAAGTTCAAGAAACAATTAATGAACTTGATAATCTTATTGCTCAAGAAGAAGATGCTGGTAACAAAGGAAGACCAAAGATTGATAAGTCTGGTCTTGCTGAGTTAGCTCAAAAAATGATTGAGGAAGGTACTCTTATTGGATTTGATGATGACAAACCATTAGAGGAATATACTACTAAAGACTTTAGAGAGTTATTTGAAGCTAACTTTCAAGAAAGAGAAAATGAGATAAGACAAAATACTCCAAGAGAATTCTTTGCTGCACTACCAGAAGAACTTCAATATGCAGCTAAATATGTAGCTGATGGTGGACAAGATCTTAAAGGTTTATTTAGAACCTTAGCTCATGTAGAAGAAATGAGACAACTTGATCCATCTGATGAATATGATCAAGGTGAAATTGCAAGACAGTATCTATATGCTACAGGATTTGGAACTCCAGAAGAAATTGAATCTGAGATTCAAGATTGGAGAGATTTAAATAGATTAGAACAAAAAGCTAATCAATTTAAACCTAAGTTAGATGCAATGCAAGAAGAAATTGTTGCAAGACAACTAGCAGAACAAGAACATAAAAAAAATATGCAAGCAGAACAAGCAAAAGCATATCAAGAAAATGTTTATTCTACTCTTGCAAATGGAACAATTGGTGGTCTTAAATTAGATAAGAAAGTTCAAGGTTTATTATTCTCCGGACTAGTACAACCAAACTACCCTTCTATTTCAGGAAAACCAACCAACTTACTTGGTCACTTACTAGAGAAGTATCAATTTGTAGAACCAAGACATGACCTTATTGCAGAAGCACTTTGGTTACTTGCAGATCCAAATGGATACAAAAGCAGAGTAAGAGAACAAGGGGGAAGACAAGCAGTAGAAAAAACAGTCAGACAGTTAAAAACTGAAGAATCAAGAAAAATTAATTCTTCTATTAATAACCAGTATGATAACGAACCTAGAAGAGGATCTTCTTCTTCTAGACCTGAACCAAGAAAACTTTCTAAAAACTCAATGTTTAGAAGATTTTAATAAATAGTAACAATTAAAAACAAATAAAAATGGCAACTCCAGTTTTAAACAATGGTATATTCCTCCGGGATACAGCCTACCAAGCAAGTTCCCATGTGGATTCATACCACTTGGTTAACATGCTGAAAGATGCAGAACCTATGGATTTAGGTCCAGTTGACTTATGGGCTATGGCTCAGAAAGTTGAAATGCCACTTTATCAAATGTCTTCATTTGGTGGCAAGAATGTAATTATGGTTGACAATGCTCGTGGAGAGTACAGATGGCAGACTCCTGTATCTGTAGATCTTCCATACATCATTGAAGACATTGAACCAAACTTGGACTATAAAGGTACTGACGGTTCTACATTCCGTATTAAATTAAACAGACGTGAATTTGGACATGGTGATATCATCACTTATGACAAATATAACGGAGTTGAGATGTACATTACTGATGAAGATATCCTACCTGTAGGAGATGGTTTCATCTATACTGTACAGTTGGTTAACAACGACAACTTTAAGTATCTTGATTCAAAATACTTAACTAACGGTACTAAGATCTTTAGAAAAGGTTCTGCACGTGGTGAGTATGGTGAAAGATTTTCAGACATTACAACAAGAACAGGATTCCGTGAATTCTATAACTTTGTTGGTGGTGCTGAAGCTCACGTACATTATTCAGTATCTTCTCGTGCTGACTTGATGATCAAAGGTGGAATGAATGCAGATGGTACAGTTCCTGTAACTGAGATCTGGAGATCATTTGACAAAAACACTATGGATCCTGCTGTATCTTCATTAGAGGATATGATTAAGATCATGGGTAAAGATAAAGTTAAACGTGCATTTGACAACGGAGACTTATCTAGAACTTTCTTAACTCAAATGGAAGCTGCTCACTTATCTAAAGTAGCAACTGATATTGAGACTTACTTAATGTGGGGACAAGGAGGTAGAGTACGTCAAGATGGTCCAGATGATATCAGATTATCTGTGGGTCTTTGGAGACAGTTGGATAACTCTTTCAAACGAGTATACAACAAAAATAACTTTACATTGGATTTGTTCCGTGGAGAAATCTACAACTTCTTCAATGGTAAAGTTGAGTTCCAAGGTCCAGATCCAAAAAGATCTTTAATAGTTCAAACTGGTATGGGTGGAATGAGAATGGTAAATGAGGCAATTAAACGTGAAGCTGTTGCATCAGGTTTATTAATTCAGGCTGCTGATATTGGTGCAATCACTGGTAAAGGTATGGACTTGAATTTTGGATTTGCTTATACTTCATATGTAATTCCATTCTTGGCAAATGTTAAGTTTGTTCTTAACCCAGCATTTGACAACATTCATACAAATGATATTGAGAATCCAATCATTGATGGTTTCCCATTATCTTCTTATTCATTCATTATCTTTGATATCACTGATAATACTAATGACAATATCTACTTATTGAAATTGTCTTGGGATAATCAATTGAAATGGTGGTATCAAAATGGTACTATGGACTACATGGGACGTACTCAAGGATTCCAGTCTTCTGGTCAGTTCAATGGATACCGAGTAATGATGTCTCAAACTATGCCTGCAATTTGGGTAAAAGATCCAACTAAGGTATTGAAGATTGTTATGAGAAACCCAGTAACTGGTGGATCATTCTAATCCGACTCTATATATACAGGGAGGGGGAAACTCCTCCCTATTTTTTTAATTTAATAACCAACAAAAAAAACCAACATGGAAACACAATTTACAATGGTCGAAGTAGGAGTAGGCAGCATCAAAAAAACATCAATTGCTGTTAGACCTTACTTTGATAAACAAGCCACTAACATGGGATTAGAGGAATATGGAATGAGTCTTTTTGACGGAGTAACTCATAATGAACAATTAGCATGTCTTGAACTCAACGGAGTTGTAAGATATATTACTGGTTTAAATGAATTTGCTCCAGAAATTAAATTACTTGATCCAGATAGAAGAGAGGCAAGAATTAAAGAGATAAGAAGTTCAGTTGCTGAATTAGAAAAAGAATTAGCAGCAAATGTTATTGATCCAGAAGATAAAGATTTTTGGAATAAAGTAACATTACTTCAACCTAATAATTCAGAATTTTGGAACAAGATAGAAATGTCATGTGGTAATGAACCCGTATATCTAGATCCAATTAAACCATTTGATAGAATTAAACTTCATGCTATTGAAGCAGGAGGATTTGCTATGATTGCAAAAAGTTTTGATGATGCAAGATCAAAAGCAGTTCCACCTAAATTCTACCTAGATAAAGAAGAAGAAACTGTAATGGTAAGAACAGAGTACAAAAAACTCCGTAACAAAGCTTACTCAGAATTACAAAAATTATATGACAAAAACAGTACTAAGTTATTCTACATTGCTAAAGTTGTTGATGCTAACAGTTCTCAGTATAGAAAATCAACTCCACTGGATGTTATCTATGAAAATATGGATAAATACATTGCAGGTGAAGGAGCTGAATCTAACAAGGAAAGAGCAGCAAAAGGATTTATTGATGCAGTTAATTTAGACATGGAATCATTAAAAATTAAATCAATTGTTAAAGATTCCAGTTTTTTTAAGTATATTATTAATAAGCCGGATGGATATATTTACCATAGTAAAACAAATGCTTTACTTGGAAGAAATGTATCAGATGTTATTGAGCACTTAAAAAATCCTTTAAATGAGGATATACTTAAGGATTTAATAATTTCCTGCGAGAAGTATTGGAACACTTAAATTTAAAATAAAATGAAAAAGCTAGTTAAAGCTCAAAAAGGTATAATGGTTAAAAAACCAAAAATAAAAATAACTGGACCAAAAGACAACCCATTTAAAAAAGATGCTCCATCAGATACTACTAAAATAAAGAAGTATCAAAAAGGTGGTGGTACAAAACCTTTAAGAAAAGCTCAAGATGGTATGACTGCAGGACCTCTTGAAGAAGGTACACAA